>ERZ808028.1439-NODE-1439-length-14343-cov-68.746600_pt1 | contig 14343 bp, 17 predicted proteins | sample MGYA00380184_ERZ808028 | MGnify/ENA primary metagenome ERZ808028 (study PRJEB31490, sample SAMN06133397) | mouse gut metagenome | isolation source: J8_1 | host: mice | place: China: Chengdu | collected 2015-05 ...
CCCGTATTCAGTGTCGCTGATTTGTATTGTCTGAAGTTGTTTTTACGTTAAGTTGATGCAGATCAATTAATACGATATCTGCGTCATAATTGATTATTTGACGTGGTTTGATGGCGTAGATGCACGTTGTGACATGCAGATGATAATTATTATCATTTTGCGGGTCCTTTCCGGCGATCCGACAGGTTACGGGGCGGCGACCTCGCGGGTTTTCGCTATTTATGAAAATTTTCCGGTTTAAGGCATTTCCGTTCTTCTTCGTCGTAACTTAATGTTTTTATTTAAAATACCCCCTGAAAAGAAAGGAAACGACAGGTGCTGAAAACGAGCTTTTGGGCCTCTGTCGTTTCCTTTCTCTGTTTTTGGCCGTGGAATGAACAATGGAAGTCAACAAAAAGCAGCTGGCTGACATTTTCGGTGCGAGTATCCGTACCATTCAGAACTGGCAGGAACAGGGAATGCCCGTTCTGCGAGGCGGTGGCAAGGGTAATGAGGTGCTTTATGACTCTGCCGCCGTTATAAGATGGTATGCCGAAAGGGATGCTGAAATTGAGAACGAAAAGCTGCGCCGGGAAGTTGAAGAACTGCGGCAGGCCAGCGAGACAGATCTCCAGCCAGGGACTATTGAGTACGAACGCCATCGACTTACGCGTGCGCAGGCCGACGCACAGGAGCTGAAAAATGCCAGAGACTCCGCTGAAGTGGTGGAAACCGCATTCTGTACTTTCGTGCTGTCGCGGATCGCAGGTGAAATTGCCAGTATTCTCGACGGGATCCCCCTGTCGGTGCAGCGGCGTTTTCCGGAACTGGAAAACCGACATGTTGATTTCCTGAAACGGGATATCATCAAAGCCATGAACAAAGCAGCCGCGCTGGATGAACTGATACCGGGGTTGCTGAGTGAATATATCGAACAGTCAGGTTAACAGGCTGCGGCATTTTGTCCGCGCCGGGCTTCGCTCACTGTTCAGGCCGGAGCCACAGACCGCCGTTGAATGGGCGGATGCTAATTACTATCTCCCGAAAGAATCCGCATACCAGGAAGGGCGCTGGGAAACACTGCCCTTTCAGCGGGCCATCATGAATGCGATGGGCAGCGACTACATCCGTGAGGTGAATGTGGTGAAGTCTGCCCGTGTCGGTTATTCCAAAATGCTGCTGGGTGTTTATGCCTACTTCATAGAGCATAAGCAGCGCAACACCCTTATCTGGTTGCCGACGGATGGTGATGCCGAGAACTTTATGAAAACCCACGTTGAGCCGACTATTCGTGATATTCCGTCGCTGCTGGCGCTGGCCCCGTGGTATGGCAAAAAGCACCGGGATAACACGCTCACCATGAAGCGTTTCACTAATGGGCGTGGCTTCTGGTGCCTGGGCGGTAAAGCGGCAAAAAACTACCGTGAAAAGTCGGTGGATGTGGCGGGTTATGATGAACTTGCTGCTTTTGATGATGATATTGAACAGGAAGGCTCTCCGACGTTCCTGGGTGACAAGCGTATTGAAGGCTCGGTCTGGCCAAAGTCCATCCGTGGCTCCACGCCCAAAGTGAGAGGCACCTGTCAGATTGAGCGTGCAGCCAGTGAATCCCCGCATTTTATGCGTTTTCATGTTGCCTGCCCGCACTGCGGGGAGGAGCAGTACCTTAAATTTGGCGATAAAGAGACGCCGTTTGGCCTCAAATGGACGCCGGATGATCCCTCCAGCGTGTTTTATCTCTGCGAACATAATGCCTGCGTCATCCGCCAGCAGGAGCTGGACTTCACTGATGCCCGTTATATCTGCGAAAAGACCGGGATCTGGACCCGTGATGGCATTCTCTGGTTTTCGTCATCCGGTGAAGAGATTGAACCGCCTGACAGCGTGACCTTTCACATCTGGACGGCGTACAGCCCGTTCACCACCTGGGTGCAGATTGTCAAAGACTGGATGAAGACGAAAGGGGATACGGGAAAACGTAAAACCTTCGTGAACACCACGCTCGGTGAGACGTGGGAAGCGAAAATCGGCGAACGTCCGGATGCTGAAGTGATGGCAGAGCGGAAAGAGCATTATTCAGCGCCCGTTCCTGACCGTGTGGCTTACCTGACCGCCGGTATCGACTCCCAGCTGGACCGCTACGAAATGCGAGTATGGGGATGGGGGCCGGGTGAGGAAAGCTGGCTGATTGACCGGCAGATTATTATGGGCCGCCACGACGATGAACAGACGCTGCTGCGTGTGGATGAGGCCATCAATAAAACCTATACCCGCCGGAATGGTGCAGAAATGTCGGTATCCCGTATCTGCTGGGATATTGGCGGGATTGACCCGACCATTGTGTATGAACGCTCGAAAAAACATGGGCTGTTCCGGGTGATCCCCATTAAAGGGGCATCCGTCTACGGAAAGCCGGTGGCCAGCATGCCACGTAAGCGAAACAAAAACGGGGTTTACCTTACCGAAATCGGTACGGATACCGCGAAAGAGCAGATTTATAACCGCTTCACACTGACGCCGGAAGGGGATGAACCGCTTCCCGGTGCCGTTCACTTCCCGAATAACCCGGATATTTTTGATCTGACCGAAGCGCAGCAGCTGACTGCTGAAGAGCAGGTCGAAAAATGGGTGGATGGCAGGAAAAAAATACTGTGGGACAGCAAAAAGCGACGCAATGAGGCGCTCGACTGCTTCGTTTATGCGCTGGCGGCGCTGCGCATCAGTATTTCCCGCTGGCAGCTGGATCTCAGTGCACTGCTGGCGAGCCTGCAGGAAGAGGATGGTGCAGCAACCAACAAGAAAACACTGGCAGATTACGCCCGTGCCTTATCCGGAGAGGATGAATGACGCGACAGGAAGAACTTGCCGCTGCCCGTGCGGCACTGCATGACCTGATGACAGGTAAACGGGTGGCAACGGTACAGAAAGACGGACGGCGAGTGGAGTTTACGGCCACTTCCGTGTCTGACCTGAAAAAATACATTGCGGAGCTGGAGGTGCAGACCGGCATGACACAGCGACGCAGGGGACCTGCAGGATTTTATGTATGAAAACGCCCACCATTCCCACCCTTCTGGGACCGGACGGCATGACATCGCTGCGTGAATATGCCGGTTATCACGGCGGTGGCAGCGGATTTGGTGGGCAGTTGCGGGCGTGGAACCCACCGGGTGAAAGTGTGGATGCAGCCCTGCTGCCCAACTTTACCCGTGGCAATGCCCGCGCAGACGATCTGGTACGCAATAACGGCTATGCCGCCAACGCCATCCAGCTGCATCAGGATCATATCGTCGGGTCTTTTTTCCGGCTCAGTCATCGCCCAAGCTGGCGCTATCTGGGCATCGGGGAGGAAGAAGCCCGTGCCTTTTCCCGCGAGGTTGAAGCGGCATGGAAAGAGTTTGCCGAGGATGACTGCTGCTGCATTGACGTTGAGCGAAAACGCACGTTTACCATGATGATTCGGGAAGGTGTGGCCATGCACGCCTTTAACGGTGAACTGTTCGTTCAGGCCACCTGGGATACCAGTCCGTCGCGGCTTTTCCGGACACAGTTCCGGATGGTAAGCCCGAAGCGCATCAGCAACCCGAACAATACCGGCGACAGCCGGAACTGCCGTGCCGGTGTGCAGATTAATGACAGCGGTGCGGCGCTGGGATATTACGTCAGCGAGGACGGGTATCCTGGCTGGATGCCGCAGAAATGGACATGGATACCCCGTGAGTTACCCGGCGGGCGCGCCTCGTTCATTCACGTTTTTGAACCCGTGGAGGACGGGCAGACCCGCGGTGCAAATGTGTTTTACAGCGTGATGGAGCAGATGAAGATGCTCGACACGCTGCAGAACACGCAGCTGCAGAGCGCCATTGTGAAGGCGATGTATGCCGCCACCATTGAGAGTGAGCTGGATACGCAGTCAGCGATGGATTTTATTCTGGGCGCGAACAGTCAGGAGCAGCGGGAAAGGCTGACCGGCTGGATTGGTGAAATTGCCGCGTATTACGCCGCAGCGCCGGTCCGGCTGGGAGGCGCAAAAGTACCGCACCTGATGCCGGGGGACTCACTGAACCTGCAGACGGCTCAGGACACGGATAACGGCTACTCCGTGTTTGAGCAGTCACTGTTGCGGTATATCGCTGCCGGGCTGGGTGTCTCGTATGAGCAACTTTCCCGGAATTACGCCCAGATGAGCTACTCCACGGCACGGGCCAGTGCGAACGAGTCGTGGGCGTACTTTATGGGGCGGCGAAAATTCGTCGCATCCCGTCAGGCGAGCCAGATGTTTCTGTGCTGGCTGGAAGAGGCCATCGTTCGCCGCGTGGTGACGTTACCTTCAAAAGCGCGTTTCAGCTTTCAGGAAGCCCGCAGCGCCTGGGGGAACTGTGACTGGATAGGCTCCGGTCGTATGGCCATCGATGGTCTGAAAGAAGTACAGGAAGCGGTGATGCTGATAGAAGCCGGACTGAGTACCTACGAGAAAGAGTGCGCAAAACGCGGTGACGACTATCAGGAAATTTTTGCCCAGCAGGTCCGTGAAACGATGGAGCGCCGTGCAGCCGGTCTTAAACCGCCCGCCTGGGCGGCTGCGGCATTTGAATCCGGGCTGCGACAATCAACAGAGGAGGAGAAGAGTGACAGCAGAGCTGCGTAATCTCCCGCATATTGCCAGCATGGCCTTTAATGAGCCGCTGATGCTTGAACCCGCCTATGCGCGGGTTTTCTTTTGTGCGCTTGCAAGCCAGCTTGGGATCAGCCGCCTGACGGATGCGGTGTCCGGTGACAGCCTGACTGCCCAGGAGGCACCCGCGACGCTGGCGTTATCCGGTGATGATGACGGACCACGACAGGCCCGCAGTTATCAGGTCATGAATGGCATCGCCGTGCTGCCGGTGTCCGGTACGCTGGTCAGCCGGACGCGGGCGCTGCAGCCGTATTCGGGAATGACCGGTTACAACGGCATTATCGCTCGTCTGCAACAGGCTGCCAGCGATCCGATGGTGGACGGCATTCTGCTCGATATGGACACACCGGGCGGGATGGTGGCGGGGGCATTTGACTGCGCTGACATCATCGCCCGTGTGCGTGACATAAAACCGGTATGGGCGCTGGCCAACGACATGAACTGCAGTGCAGGTCAGTTGCTTGCCAGTGCCGCCTCCCGGCGTCTGGTCACGCAGACCGCCCGGACAGGCTCCATCGGCGTCATGATGGCTCACAGTAATTACGGTGCTGCGCTGGAGAAACAGGGCGTGGAAATCACGCTGATTTACAGCGGCAGCCATAAGGTGGATGGCAACCCCTACAGCCATCTACCGGATGATGTCCGGGAAACACTGCAGTCCCGGATGGATGCAACCCGCCGGATGTTTGCACAGAAGGTGTCGGCATATACCGGCCTGTCCGTGCAGGCTGTGCTGGATACCGAGGCTGCAGTGTACAGCGGTCAGGAGGCCATTGATGCCGGACTGGCTGATGAACTTGTTAACAGCACCGATGCGATCACCGTCATGCGTGATGCACTGGATGCACGTAAATCCCGTCTCTCAGGAGGGCGAATGACCAAAGAGACTCAATCAACAACTGTTTCAGCCACTGCTTCGCAGGCTGACGTTACTGACGTGGTGCCAGCGACGGAGGGCGAAAACGCCAGCGCGGCGCAGCCGGACGTGAACGCGCAGATCACCGCAGCGGTTGCGGCAGAAAACAGCCGCATTATGGGGATCCTCAACTGTGAGGAGGCTCACGGACGCGAAGAACAGGCACGCGTGCTGGCCGAAACCCCCGGTATGACCGTGGAAACGGCCCGCCGCATTCTGGCCGCAGCACCACAGAGTGCACAGGCGCGCAGTGACACTGCGCTGGATCGTCTGATGCAGGGGGCACCGGCACCGCTGGCTGCAGGTAACCCGGCATCTGATGCCGTTAACGATTTGCTGAACACACCAGTGTAAGGGATGTTTATGACGAGCAAAGAAACCTTTACCCATTACCAGCCGCTGGGCAACAGTGACCCGGCTCATACCGCAACCGCGCCCGGCGGATTGAGTGCGAAAGCGCCTGCAATGACTCCGCTGATGCTGGACACCTCCACCCGTAAGCTGGTTGCGTGGGATGGCACCACCGACGGTGCTGCCGTTGGCATTCTTGCTGTTGCTGCTGACCAGACCAGCACCACGCTGACGTTCTACAAGTCCGGCACGTTCCGTTATGAGGATGTGCTCTGGCCGGAGGCTGCCAGCGACGAGACGAAAAAACGGACCGCGTTTGCCGGAACGGCAATCAGCATCGTTTAACCTGACCCTTCATCACTAAAGGCCGCCTGTGCGGCTTTTTTTACGGGATTTTTTTATGTCGATGTACACAACCGCCCAGCTGCTGGCGGCAAATGAGCAGAAATTTAAGTTTGATCCGCTGTTTCTGCGTCTCTTTTTCCGTGAGAGCTATCCCTTCACCACGGAGAAAGTCTATCTCTCACAAATTCCGGGACTGGTAAACATGGCGCTGTACGTTTCGCCGATTGTTTCCGGTGAGGTTATCCGCTCCCGTGGCGGCTCCACCTCTGAATTTACACCGGGATATGTCAAGCCGAAGCATGAGGTGAATCCGCAGATGACCCTGCGTCGCCTGCCGGATGAAGATCCACAGAATCTGGCGGACCCGGCTTACCGCCGCCGTCGCATCATCATGCAGAACATGCGAGACGAAGAGCTGGCCATTGCTCAGGTCGAAGAGATGCAGGCCGTTTCTGCCGTGCTCAAGGGCAAATACACCATGACCGGTGAAGCCTTCGATCCGGTTGAGGTGGATATGGGCCGCAGTGCGGCGAACAACATCACGCAGTCCGGCGGCACGGAGTGGAGCAAGCGTGACAAGTCCACGTATGACCCGACCGACGATATCGAAGCCTACGCGCTGAACGCCAGCGGTGTGGTGAATATCATCGTGTTTGATCCGAAAGGCTGGGCGCTGTTCCGTTCCTTCAAAGCCGTCAAGGAGAAGCTGGATACCCGTCGCGGCTCTAATTCCGAGCTGGAGACAGCGGTAAAAGACCTGGGCGAAGCGGTGTCCTATAAGGGGATGTATGGCGATACGGCGATCGTCGTGTATTCCGGACAGTATGTGGAAAACGACGTCAAAAAGAACTTCCTTCCGGACAACACGATGGTGCTGGGGAACACTCAGGCACGCGGTCTGCGCACCTATGGCTGCATTCAGGATGCGGACGCACAGCGCGAAGGTATTAACGCCTCTGCCCGCTACCCGAAAAACTGGGTGACCACCGGCGATCCGGCGCGTGAGTTCACCATGATTCAGTCAGCACCGCTGATGCTGCTGGCTGACCCTGATGCGTTCGTGTCCGTACAACTGGCGTAATCATGGCCCTTCGGGGCCATTTTCTCTCTGTGGAGGAGTCCATGACGAAAGATGAACTGATTGCCCGTCTTCAGGTGCTGGGTGAGCAACTGAACCGTGATGTCAGCCTGACGGGGACGAAAGAAGAACTGGCACTCCGTGTGGCAGAGCTGGAAGAGGAGCTTGATGACACGGATGACGCTGCCGGTCAGGACACATCTGTCAGCCCGGAAAATGCGCTGACCGGACATGAAAATGAGGTTGTATCAGCGCAGCCGGATACCGTGACTGATACGGCTGAACTGGTCACGGTTGTGGCACTGGTGACGCTGCATACTGATGCACTTCACGCCACGCGGGATGAGGCTGTGGCATTTGTGCTGCCGGGAACGGCGTTCCGTGTCTCTGCCGGTGTGGCAGCCGAAATGACAGCGCGCGGCCTGGCCAGAATGCAATAACGGGAGGCGCTGTGGCTGATTTCGATAACCTGTTCGATGCTGCCATTGCCTGCGCCGATGAAACGATACGCGGGTACATGGGAACGTCAGCCACCATGACATCCGGTGAGCAGTCCGGTGCTGTGATACGTGGTGTTTTTGATGACCCTGAAAATATCAGCTATGCCGGACAGGGCGTGCGCGTTGAAGGCTCCAGCCCGTCCCTGTTTGTCCGGACTGATGATGTGCGGCAGCTGCGGCGCGGCGACACGCTGACCATCGGTGAGGAAAACTTCTGGATAGACCGGATTTCGCCGGATGATGGCGGAAGCTGTCATCTCTGGCTTGGGCGGGGCGTACCGCCTGCCGTTAACCGTCGCCGCTGAAAGGGGGATGTATGGCCATAAAAGGTCTTGAGCAGGCCGTTGAAAACCTCAGCCGTATCAGCAAAACGGCGGTGCCTGGTGCCGCCGCAATGGCCATTAACCGCGTTGCTTCATCCGCGATATCGCAGTCGGCGTCACAGGTTGCCCGTGAGACAAAGGTACGCCGGAAACTGGTAAAGGAAAGGGCCAGGCTGAAAAGGGCCACGGTCAAAAATCCGCAGGCCAGAATCAGGGTTAACCGGGGGGATTTGCCCGTAATAAAGCTGGGTAACGCGCGGGTTGTCCTGTCCCGACGCAGGCGTCGTAAAAAGGGGCAGCGTTCAGCCCTGAAAGGTGGCGGCAGCGTGCTTGTGGTGGGAAACCGTCGTATTCCCGGCGCGTTTATTCAGCAACTGAAAAATGGCCGGTGGCATGTCATGCAGCGTGTGGCCGGGAAAAACCGTTACCCCATTGATGTGGTGAAAATCCCGATGGCGGTGCCGCTGACCACGGCGTTTAAACAGAATATTGAACGGATACGGCGTGAACGTCTTCCGAAAGAGCTGGGCTATGCGCTGCAGCATCAACTGAGAATGGTAATAAAGCGATGAAACATACTGAACTCCGTGCAGCCGTACTGGATGCACTGGAGAAGCATGACACCGGGGCGACGTTTTTTGATGGTCGCCCCGCTGTTTTTGATGAGGCGGATTTTCCGGCAATTGCCGTTTATCTCACCGGCGCTGAATACACGGGCGAAGAGCTGGACAGCGATACCTGGCAGGCGGAGCTGCATATTGAAGTTTTCCTGCCTGCTCAGGTGCCGGATTCAGAGCTGGATTCGTGGATGGAGTCCCGGATTTATCCGGTGATGAGCGATATCCCGGCACTGTCAGATTTGATCACCAGTATGGTGGCCAGTGGCTATGACTACCGGCGCGACGATGATGCGGGCCTGTGGAGTTCAGCCGATCTGACTTATGTCATTACCTATGAAATGTGAGGACGCTATGCCTGTACCAAATCCTGTAATGCCGGTGAAAGGTGCCGGGACCACCCTGTGGGTTTATAAGGGGAGCGGTGACCCTTATGCGAACCCGCTTTCAGACGTTGACTGGTCGCGTCTGGCAAAAGTTAAAGACCTGACGCCCGGCGAACTGACCGCTGAGTCCTATGACGACAGCTATCTCGATGATGAAGATGCAGACTGGACTGCGACCGGGCAGGGGCAGAAATCTGCCGGAGATACCAGCTTCACGCTGGCGTGGATGCCCGGAGAGCAGGGGCAGCAGGCGCTGCTGGCGTGGTTTAATGAAGGTGATACCCGTGCCTATAAAATCCGCTTCCCGAACGGCACGGTCGATGTGTTCCGCGGCTGGGTCAGCAGTATCGGTAAGGCGGTGACGGCGAAGGAAGTGATCACCCGCACGGTGAAGGTCACCAATGTGGGCCGTCCGTCGATGGCAGAAGATCGCAGCACGGTCACAGCGGCAACCGGCATGACCGTGACGCCTGCCAGCACCTCGGTGGTGAAAGGGCAGAGCACCACGCTGACCGTGGCATTCCAGCCGGAAGGCGCAACCGACAAGAGCTTCCGTGCGGTGTCTGCGGATAAAACAAAAGCCACCGTGTCGGTCAGTGGTATGACCATCACCGTGAAAGGTGTTGCTGCAGGCAAGGTCAACATTCCGGTCGTATCCGGTAATGGTGAACTTGCTGCGGTTGCAGAAATCAACGTCACCGCCAGTTAATCCGGAGAGTCAGCGATGTTCCTGAAAACCGAATCATTTGAACATAACGGTGTGACCGTCACGCTTTCTGAACTGTCAGCCCTGCAGCGTATTGAGCATCTCGCCCTGATGAAACGGCAGGCAGAACAGGCGGAGTCAGACAGCAACCGGAAGTTTACTGTGGAAGACGCCATCAGAACCGGTGCTTTTGTGGTGGCTATGTCCCTGTGGCATAACCATCCGCAGAAGACAAAGCAGCCTTCCATGAATGAAGCCGTTAAACAGATTGAGCAGGAAGTGCTTACCACCTGGCCCACAGAGGCAATTTCTCATGCTGAAAACGTGGTGTACCGGCTGTCCGGTATGTATGAGTTTGTGGTGAATGATGCTCCTGAACAGACAGAGGACGCCGGGCCTGCAGAGCCTGTTTCTGCGGGAAAGTGTTCGACGGTGAGCTGAGTTTTGCCCTGAAACTGGCGCGTGAGATGGGGCGACCCGACTGGCGTGCCATGCTTGCCGGGATGTCATCCACGGAGTATGCCGACTGGCACCGCTTTTACAGTACCCATTATTTTCATGATGTTCTGCTGGATATGCACTTTTCCGGGCTGACGTACACCGTGCTCAGCCTGTTTTTCAGCGATCCGGATATGCATCCGCTGGATTTCAGTCTGCTGAACCGGCGCGAGGCTGACGAAGAGCCTGAAGATGATGTGCTGATGCAGAAAGCGGCAGGGCTTGCCGGAGGCGTTCGCTTTGGCCCGGACGGGAATGAAGTTATCCCCGCTTCCCCGGATGTGGCGGACATGACGGAGGATGACGTAATGCTGATGACAGTATCAGAAGGGATCGCAGGAGGAGTCCGGTATGGCTGAACCGGTAGGCGATCTGGTCGTTGATTTAAGTCTGGATGCGGCCAGATTTGACGAGCAGATGGCCAGAGTCAGGCGTCATTTTTCCGGTACGGAAACTGATGCGAAAAAAACAGCGGCAGTCGTTGAACAGTCGCTGAGCCGACAGGCGCTGGCTGCACAGAAAGCGGGGATTTCCGTCGGGCAGTATAAAGCCGCCATGCGTATGCTGCCTGCACAGTTCACCGACGTGGCCACGCAGCTTGCAGGCGGGCAAAGTCCGTGGCTGATCCTGCTGCAACAGGGTGGTCAGGTTAAGGACTCCTTCGGCGGGATGATCCCCATGTTCAGGGGGCTTGCCGGTGCGATCACCCTGCCGATGGTGGGGGCCACCTCGCTGGCGGTGGCGACCGGTGCGCTGGCGTATGCCTGGTATCAGGGCAACTCAACCCTGTCCGATTTCAACAAAACGCTGGTCCTTTCCGGCAATCAGGCGGGACTGACGGCAGATCGTATTCTGGCCCTGTCCAGAGCCGGGCAGGCGGCAGGGCTGACGTTTAACCAGACCAGCGAGTCACTCAGCGCACTGGTTAAGGCGGGAGTAAGCGGTGAGGCTCAGATTGCGTCCATCAGCCAGAGTGTGGCGCGTTTCTCCTCTGCATCCGGCGTGGAGGTGGACAAGGTCGCTGAAGCCTTCGGGAAGCTGACCACAGACCCGACGTCGGGACTGACAGCGATGGCACGTCAGTTCCATAACGTGACGGCGGAGCAGATTGCGTATGTTGCTCAGTTGCAGCGTTCCGGCGATGAAGCCGGGGCATTGCAGGCGGCGAACGAGGCCGCAACGAAAGGGTTTGATGACCAGACCCGCCGCCTGAAAGAGAACATGGGCACGCTGGAAACCTGGGCAGACAGGACAGCACGGGCATTCAAATCCATGTGGGATTCGGTGCTGGATATTGGTCGCCCGGACACTGCCCAGGGAATGCTGGAGAAAGCAGAAAAGGCTTTTGATGAGGCGGACAAAAAATGGCAGTGGTATCAGAGCCGAAGCCACCGGCGCGGTAAAACCTCAGCATTTCTTGCCAATCTCCGGGGAGCATGGGAGGACAGAGCGAATGCGCAACTTGGGCTTTCAGCCGCCACGTTGCAGGCCGATCTTGAAAAGGCCAGAGAGATGGCAGCAAAGGACTGGGCCGAGTCTGAGGCATCACGGCTGAAATATACCGAAGAGGCGCAGAAGGCTTACGAACGCCTGCAGACGCCGCTGGAGAAATATACCGCCCGTCAGGAAGAACTGAACAAGGCACTGAAAGACGGGAAAATCCTGCAGGCAGATTACAACACGCTGATGGCGGCGGCGAAAAAGGATTATGAAGCGACGCTGAAAAAGCCGAAACAGTCCGGCGTGAAAGTGTCTGCGGGCGATCGTCAGGAAGACAGTGCTCATGCTGCCCTGCTGACGCTTCAGGCTGAACTCCGGACGCTGGAGAAGCATGCCGGAGCAAATGAGAAAATCAGCCAGCAGCGCCGGGATTTGTGGAAGGCGGAGAGTCAGTTCGCGGTACTGGAGGAGGCGGCGCAACGTCGCCAGCTGTCCGCACAGGAGAAATCCCTGCTGGCGCATAAAGATGAGACGCTGGAGTACAAACGCCAGCTGGCTGCACTTGGCGACAAGGTTACGTATCAGGAGCGCCTGAACGCGCTGGCGCAGCAGGCGGATAAATTCGCACAGCAGCAACGGGCAAAACGGGCCGCCATTGATGCGAAAAGCCGGGGGCTGACTGACCGGCAGGCAGAACGGGAAGCCACGGAACAGCGCCTGAAGGAACAGTATGGCGATAATCCGCTGGCGCTGAATAACGTCATGTCAGAGCAGAAAAAGACCTGGGCGGCTGAAGACCAGCTTCGCGGGAGCTGGATGGCAGGCCTCAGGTCCGGCTGGAGTGAGTGGGAAGAGAGCGCCACGGACAGTATGTCGCAGGTTAAAAGTGCAGCCACGCAGACCTTTGATGGTATTGCGCAGAATATGGCGGCGATGCTGACCGGCAGTGAGCAGAACTGGCGCAGCTTCACCCGTTCCGTGCTGTCCATGATGACAGAAATTCTGCTTAAGCAGGCAATGGTGGGGATTGTCGGGAGTATCGGCAGCGCCATTGGCGGGGCTGTTGGTGGCGGCGCATCCGCGTCAGGCGGTACAGCCATTCAGGCCGCTGCGGCGAAATTCCATTTTGCAACCGGAGGATTTACGGGAACCGGCGGCAAATATGAGCCAGCGGGGATTGTTCACCGTGGTGAATTTGTCTTCACGAAGGAGGCAACCAGCCGAATTGGTGTCGGCAACCTGTACCGCCTGATGCGGGGCTATGCGGAAGGTGGTTATGTGGGCGGTGCCGGAAGTCCGGCGCAGATGCGGCGGGCTGAAGGCATTAATTTTAATCAGAACAATCACGTGGTGATTCAGAACGACGGTACGAATGGTCTGCCAGGTCCACAGATGATGAAGGCAGTGTATGACATGGCCCGCAAGGGTGCCCGTGATGAAATTCAGGCACAGATGCGCGATGGTGGTCTGTTCTCCGGAGGTGGACGATGAAGACCTTCCGCTGGAAAGTGAAACCCGGTATGGATGTGGCTTCGGCCCCTTCCGTCAGGAAAGTGCGCTTTGGTGATGGCTATTCCCAGCGAGCGCCTGCCGGGCTGAATGCCGACCTGAAAACGTACAGCGTGACGCTTTCTGTTCCCCGTTGGGAGGCCACGGCGCTGGAGTCGTTTCTGGCTGAGCACGGGGGCTGGAAAGCCTTTCTGTGGACGCCGCCTTATGAGTGGCGGCAGATAAAGGTGACCTGCGCAAAATGGTCGTCGCGGGTCAGTATGCTGCGTGTTGAGTTCAGCGCAGAGTTTGAACAGGTGGTGAACTGATGCAGGATATCCGGCAGGAAACACTGAATGAATGCACCCGTGCGGAGCAGTCGGCCAGCGTGGTGCTCTGGGAAATCGACCTGACAGAGGTCGGTGGAGAACGTTATTTTTTCTGTAATGAGCAGAACGAAAAAGGTGAGCCGGTCACCTGGCAGGGGCGACAGTATCAGCCGTATCCCATTCAGGGGAGCGGTTTTGAACTGAATGGCAAAGGCACCAGTACGCGCCCCACGCTGACGGTTTCTAACCTGTACGGTATGGTCACCGGGATGGCGGAAGATATGCAGAGTCTGGTCGGCGGAACGGTGGTCCGGCGTAAGGTTTACGCCCGTTTTCTGGATGCGGTGAACTTCGTCAACGGAAACAGTGACGCCGATCCGGAGCAGGAGGTGATCAGCCGCTGGCGCATTGAGCAGTGCAGCGAACTGAGCGCGGTGAGTGCCTCCTTTGTACTGTCCACGCCGACGGAAACGGATGGCGCTGTTTTTCCGGGACGTATCATGCTGGCCAACACCTGCACCTGGACCTATCGCGGTGACGAGTGCGGTTATAGCGGTCCGGCTGTCGCGGATGAATATGACCAGCCAACGTCCGATATCACGAAGGATAAATGCAGCAAATGCCTGAGCGGTTGTAAGTTCCGCAATAACGTCGGCAACTTTGGCGGCTTCCTTTCCATTAACAAACTTTCGCAGTAAATCCCATGACA
>ERZ808028.1440-NODE-1440-length-14339-cov-9.740149_pt1 | contig 14339 bp, 10 predicted proteins | sample MGYA00380184_ERZ808028 | MGnify/ENA primary metagenome ERZ808028 (study PRJEB31490, sample SAMN06133397) | mouse gut metagenome | isolation source: J8_1 | host: mice | place: China: Chengdu | collected 2015-05 ...
TATGCATTTACCCTGTCGCTGTGAAGCGTCTTTTCTGCGTCGGATATTTCCTCGGCATATTTGGTCATGTGTTCCTCAGAGTCTTTGAGGTAGGTGTTGAGGAGTATTTCTGACTGTGAGAAAAACTCGCGTTCGTTGATAATGCCCTTTGCTAATAAATTCTGCAATTCTGCGAGTTTCTTTTTGTATTCCTCTAGCCATAGGTCTTTTTCTTTTTTAGATGAGGATTTTGATTTTCCAACACCTGCTGCACCATAATCGACATTGCTGTTAAATCTGTCCCTTGCATCATTGAGCTGTTTTATCAGGTTATTGTAATCTGCAACTTTTTTCTGGTTTTCAGAATTGTTGTAGTATTCTCCCATATTTTCAGTTGCTTTCGCCATTCCTGTAAGGGAGTCCACGACAATGCCAAAATGGTCTGCCCAGCCTTGGTTTAGGTCTCCAAGCAATGCAAATTCAATAGCTTTCTTTGCCTGTGCAAGATTTGTGTAGTTATTCAGATCAATGCTGTACATCTGCGCAACGGACTGAATCTGTCCATTCTGCATCGTTGTAACCTGTTCAAATGCATCCTGTGCTGAAAGTTTTACTTGTTCATATGCATCAGAACTGTATTCAATAATCATACTTCCTGCATCATTCGCGATGTCTGACTGCTCTGATATGAGATTGTTGATTTCCGTAATTAATCTTGGCGTATCATTGAGATATCCTAACAGCTTTGGATAGTCAGAAATAATCTTATCTACGGAAGAAGTGCTTAACCCATTACTGTCTTTTGATGTAAGCTCATCAAGCATACCTTTTAATTCAGATACATTTGACCTTGCATTCTGTAACTGTGTCTGCCAGTCGGATAAGTCCATGTCAAACTCTGGAAGTTTCTTTATCTCGTCACAAGCCTGTTTTGCTGTAAGTCCTGTCTGTTCGAGAAGGCTCATGTATTCTTTTGTGGAAGTAAATGTGTCTGGTGTAAGTTCTCCCGATTTTGCAAGCTCTAGGAGTTCTTTCTTTGTGTCGGAAAGATTTTCTGCGTTGAGGAGATCGGATAATGAGGGTAATGTATTTTCATTCAATACTGAATCTTGAACTTCACCTTGTACATATCCAAGTTCTACTATCTTGTCTATAAGTTTTTGAATTTCATCTTCTGACAACCCAAGGACATCAATCAATGCTCCAAATGCTTCTTCACCAGGACTTTGAACACTATCTTCAAAATTTATTGCCTGTAAATCAATATCAGTAAGTCCTCTTAATTGTTCAGCAAATCCTTTTACAGACTCATCATTTTCAAATGCCTGTGCTAGGTTATAAGCACTTTCGGCACTTTTATTGATACCGTCATAGATACCGTTGAACACTTCCTGAGAACCTTCTAATTCACCTGCTGCATTTTGCACTGACCGCTGTACTGAATCTAAATTTGCTTTTGCTTCTGCAACACCTTTACCAGATGAAAGAGCGTTATTATAATCCTCAACAGCATCAATAGACTGCTGATATAAAGGAAGTAGAGTATTGTTGCGGACAATTTCAGCTTTCATAAACTCATCATAGATGGTTCTGTATTCCTTAAATTCATTAGCTGTTGTTTTCTTTAATTGTTTAGAAATTCCCTCTAATATGTCAGACACATCAATGCTATTATCTTTACCAAATTGATCTAAATCATCATAGAATTGACGCATTATTTCATCAGCACTTTCAATATCAGCCTTGATAACTAAATTGCGGATATCAAACTGTCCTGAAGCATAATTACCTGAACCATCTGCAGTAATATCAAACAATTCACTATATGATTCTATGAAATCCAATAAGGCTTGCTGATCTTCTGTTTTGGGTGACAAAGTATTCCAGTTTACAATTCTGTCAATCGTATATGTCCTTACTTTTTGTAATTCTTTTTTAGCATCTTCAAAAACATCTCGATTTTCTGCCACATAGTCAGTGGCTTTTTCCTTTGACAATTCGTCCAGAAGTCCTAATTGTTCTTTATATTTACCATTTACAAGGTCAATATTAGATGCTTCATTACCATATGATTCAATTAATGACTTTTGAATTTCTAGTAACTGTTCTTTAATGGAACGTGTTTCATTGGCAGAGAGATTTCCATTGTCAAGAGTCTCTTTCAATCTTTTATACTTTTCTATTTGAGAATTAAGAGAATCTCTTTGTTCTTTATAGGAATTTGTTAATTCTATAGCCTTTTGTCGTGCATCTTCTACAGCCTGGTTATGCTTTGATATTGCAGATGTCGCAAATCCTATGGCTGTACTTATTGCCATTATTGCTATCCCGACAGAATTTGACATGAATGCCGTTTTAATACTTGCTCCAAGTCCAGTTACAGCCGCCTTTAACGAAAACGTACTTGTTGTTGCTGCCCCGTTTGCTGCTGTTTGTGCATTGGTTGTCTGTGTTAAACCCATTTGTGCAAGTTTAGCCTGTGCCTGCGCCTCAGTTAGACCTCTTTCCATAAGAATTGCAACACGTTCTGATTCTCCCAATGCTTTGTTAGCAAGTACCTGTTTTAACCGCACTTCTGTTAAACCAATACACGATGCTTTTAATGTATTCATAGACTTTGCATATTTTTGAGTATTTCGCACTGTATCTAATTGATTTACAGTACTTAATGCCACACCATAATTACTGACCTGCACTGCACTATTTTTAAATGCTACTGTAAGCGTGGTGATTCCTTTTAATAATCCTAACGCTAAAAAACCTTTAATTGTTCCTTCAACAATTCCAAAACTATTCGCAAAGTTTAAAACAGCCGTGCCAGCATCAGCCAATGATTTTACTGTTTCACCATTGAGAATATTGTTGTATGTCTCTGTCATTGCAACGCCAAATCTTTCCGTTGCCGCCTCTGCACTGTCTAAATAGATTTGGAACTCATTGCTTGCTGTTCCTGCCGCATTTAATGATCTGTCTAAAAGTTCATTAGCTTCTGACATATTTTGTAATATTGCGGAAATCTGATTGCTTCTATTTTTTCCTGCGATAAGGTCAAGTAATGCGCTGGCATCCTTATCAGACATTTTATCATAGACTTTTGCAATGTCATTATAAATATCATAAATAGAACGGAATGTCTCTTCGTCAGCTTCCAGGATATTTACACCACCACTACCATCTACATTTGTTAATGCTTTGATTTTTGCAGCTAAAGTGGATGTAGACTCAATCACATCATCTGTTTCTTCGCCCATTTCCTGTAGCTCTACAGTACATCCACGAATCCTGAGTGCCGATGTACGAATTGCCAATGCTACTTTATTAGAATCCTGTACCGCCCTATTTCCAGCACCAAGTAAGCTAATAAATTCATCTACAGAAGTATTTGCATCACTCATGACGGAACCAACCGCCTGAATACCTTCAGCGACTTCCTTTTGGGTAATTGACGCAGTATTGCCGATAATATCAATCTTATCATTAAGTGCCTGAGCCTTTTCTACAAGCTGATCTATTCCATAACCATCAATTTCAGTATATCCTTGCAGACCTGCTAATAGTGCTTTTGATGCTGATTCAGCATCCATATCTCCAACTTTCTCAAGCTGAATTGCAGCATCAGCTAATATTTCCGAATCAGCCAGGTTATAACCAGCCCTTGAAAATGTAGTTGATGCATCAATACAGTCTTTTATAGCTACTGATAACTTTTTAGCTTTGCCTATTACCTTATCAAGATAATTCGGAAAATCACTTCTTGAAATATCAGAATTAACACGGGATAAATTCGTAAGTGCTGAATCCAGTTCCTTTGCGTCTTTCCATGCATTTCTTAATTGTCTTGTAAACTGCATAACAATGTTGTAACCGCCAAACAATTGTAATACTTTGGACAGACCGCTTTTTAAAGCATCAATAAAAGTCATTCCAGTTTTTCCAGCAACCTTTATTTCTGAACGGAATGCACCTAACTGTATCCTCAGATTATTTAATTCCTGTGTACTTGTAGCCAACTGCGCATTGTCCAATAAAGTGCTATATTTTGATGCCATTCCTGCATCCTTGAATAACTTGCTGTTCTGTTTCCCTAACAATTTTATATCATTAATGAGCTTGTCTTTCTTTACAGAAAAATTTATTTCGATTGGTTTTGCTTTGGTGTTTTTCTGTGCCTGTTGAGTTGCCTGCTGCACAGATTTAACCACACCATTTTTATCAACTTTTCCTGTGATATTCACTGTTTCATTTAATGAAGCCAAATCCTGTTTAATCTGCTGTCTTGTCTGCCTTTTATTTAATGTCCCAATTAAAGGAATTTTGATTTTCCCAAGATTTTCAGCATCTGTCTGCACCTGCTTTTTACTCGCTGATTTATTGAGACGTGCAATTAATTCAATAATAAAATTGTTTTCTGCCAAATTAAGTCCTCCTTTTTGTGCAATCAAAAAGACAGTCCTTGTTTTGAACTGTCCTATTTCTAAATACAACCTACTTTTTTATATAATTACTGTTCATAAATATGCATTATCTGTTATTCACTAACTTTTTTAAATACTCATCAGCATTTTTACTCTGGTCTAAAATATCTCGCCATAATTTAGATGTAGCATCATATGATGTATTAGATGTCAAAATTTCAAATGATTCTTTCCCCTTAAATTTCAATCTAATAATCAATTCTGCAAACTCCACCGTTTCCGATACTGTTTCTGAATCAGCGGCTCCCACAACAGCACCAGTAACACCAAACAATATAGCCCCTTTCAACGCTTTATTTTTATTGCTTATGGTATACGTTTTATTATTTGAGTTTATAACCATCTCATAATCAGCCAGATCAGAACAGTCAAGCTCATACGCTTTGAATCCAAATCTAATTACAAGTACCTTTTTTTGAGCATAATCCAAGTATAAATGTGCATCCGCAATCATAAAATCAACATCTGCATCCATACCTTGATATTCATACCAGCAATGATATATACCATCTTCCTTTTTGAACAAACCTACTCTTTTTGGTTCCTTAATTACCTCACATTTAAAGTCATCTTTACTAAATCCAGTATAATTACTGGCAAAAATCAACGCATCATTTTTACTAGAAGCTGGCATCTTATCATATTCATGTAATCTGATCATTGTATATGTACCTATAGTCTTTCTGAATATTTATTTTATCCCAATTATATCACGCTCCCTTCTGTACTTCAATCACATAATTCTACATTTACCATATTTTTTACAGTTCCATATTCAGTTTTTTCTTTACAAACTCCACACAACCATGTTAAACTATTGACCATACAATTATCATGTTGATTTTGTACGCTCAAATCAAAAAACACGATTTTTTGCATTTTTTCTTTAAAATATACAGTTTTTTATGATTTTTTTGCTATTTTAGGGTTATTTTTGATTACTTTTTGATTTACTGATTACTATTGATTTACTAAGATTATTTTACATATACTATATTTACTAATTACAACTGACTACTTCGCATATACTTCATCAAGATATGCTTTGATGCGTCCACACATTTCTTCTGAAGGTTCTATTTTATCATGCATCCATGCATAGTAATATGTATCACTTATTTTTGTTTTCCTACAGAAAACACTAAGTTTCGCGCCTGTATCTTCCATAAACATTTTTACTCTTTCTTTTAAATCCATTCTCTTTTTTCCTTTCTTTATTTGTTTGTTTTCCTTATCCTATTGAGATATCCTTCGTAAAAAGGCAAATTAAAAAATAAAAAATTATACAAACCGCATGATGCTTGTGGAGAACACCACACGATTTGAATACCCAATCGGGAGTGTGGAGCCTCCCGACTGGATGACCTATATATTGGGAGATATATAGGTTTTAGCATTGTTAATGTTTTGAACTTTTTTCTGTGTACATAGTGGAGGTCTGTACACATAATGACTGGTATACTTTTGACGGCATACCAGCCTTGAATATGGATGAATTTATTGGAACTGTAGTATTTTACAGATAATCAGCGTGACACTGACGGCTTTCCATGGTCTGGATTTTCCACGATGCCAGACACCGCCAATGCCATAGTATGATATAACAGTCAATCTACAAATGAAGGGAACATTATCTATCTATGTCCCTCTATTTATATATATAGGATTATATATGTAAGTGCACCTTCAACTGACATTATACATAAAAATTTCATGATTTTTATTTGCTCTGCCAATAATACGCCTGTCTTTAGGCACATAATAACCTACCTTATTTTCTATATTACAAAAATAAAAATTCATATAACCACAGTAAACCATTAATTTTTCTCTGCTTATATTATGCCGGATCGGTTTTTTCACATTTTCGTTTGACCACAATTTAATTTTTATAAACTCATCTCTTAATTCAGCCTCCCAGTATCCATTTTCCCAATCTACAAGCCCTTTCATAATGTAGTCGGACAGTTTATCATTTATATATTTTTTTCCTTCTCCTGATAATACCCTATTACAGTATTCGCTATGTCAAGCAACGTCTTTGTTTTATCATCCACCAAATCATTGTTTTCAAACACCAAATTAACCATATCATATTTCTTTTTTCCCTTTTCCATGGAAACGATATCAGTAATCATATCCTCGTACTTTTTTATTATTCTAAAATAGTTTTCAAAATTGTAACTGCTGACATTACTATTGATATAATTAACGCTTTCATTATATATAACATAACTTGTTCTGCCAAATGTTTTGATATATGCCTGTTCATCCAATTTATACAAAAAACGTTCAGATTCTTTTTCATAAACCCCATGACTTTCCTCCGCTTTACCAATTCTGTAGTTCAACGAATGAAAAAAATGATCTAACAACCGCTGTTCTATAATTTCCATATTTTTTGAAATATTTTCCTGCTCAATTTTCATGTTATATCTGAATTTAATTATTTCCTGTAAAGTCTTCTGTTTTACCAGTCGCATACCAGCACACAGTTTTATTCCATTGTCGATTTCATCAGTAAAAGTATTCTCACAATTCATTATCGTTTCAATAATTGCCGTAATGTCACAGGCATTTGCTTTAAAAAGTCTATAAACATCATGTCGCTTTAACCACTCTAAATATTCCGCATATATTGTTAGTCTTGATATCCCACCTTCTGATTCCAGAAATTTTTCCAGTGCATATTTATCAAAAATTGATAGTTCGTCTGTTTCAGATTCTTCATTATAATATTGTGAATCATATATATCCAGATAACTATTTTTCGCCCTCTTATTTATTTTTCTCGAAGTAAAAAAGGATATATTTTTAAGCAGCGATATACCATCACATATTGGTGTTTCTGCATTTTTCTTACCATCTAATGTAAGACAATTACATTCGTCTGTTTTACTGTTAAATATTTCAATTATTGTTTCATACATAAGTTCATTAAAATCAGAGATGTCATACTCGCCTTCACAAAATTTGCTATGTCCATTATTCTTTATTCTTTTTCCATTTTCATAACCAGTATTTTTGGCTTTAGATAAAAAACTTCTCTTTTTTTTATAAAGCATGCTATTTAAACACTGAAACTGGAAAGTAACTTTTGAGCAAACCGACTCTTCCCACTCTTTTCCCTGTCTATTTTTTTCTTTATCTAAAACTAATTCCGCATCAAGAACATTATCCATATTGGACAGCCGTTCTTTTCTGTTTATTTCGTCTCTCCTGCATATCTGCCTGTTATCTGCCGCCTTAAATAGTTTATTTAAAGCAGTGTGATCGCCGGACTGCACCTGTAAATAAAGTCCATATAACTCTTTTAATTCATCATCATTTACTGATATATTTTTTTGTTCGTCTGTATTGCCCAATAATAAATTACCTCCACAAATTAAAAATTCAATCCACAAATAACAAATGCTCTTTATTAACTTCCACTACACTATTCTCTTTTCAATTCCACTTTTATTTCAATTTTTCATATTTCTTCAATCTCCACGCTGTTTTGCTTCAGGTAGACAAGCCAAATCGGAAATGAATCAAGACCGAATATTTCGGACTTAACTATACCTTCAAAATGACTTGTCCTAAAATCAATTTGCCTTACCATACTCTTTTGCTTTTTGCATAGCTACTTTTGCAGCCTCTTCTTCTGAGTCAAATACTCCAAATCGCATTGTCTTACCATTATAAACAAATTGAACGACATATTTTTTCTTATCTTTATAAACATATTTATATTTGTTACCTTTTTTGAATTCTAATCCCAATTTCTTAGCTTGTGTAACAATTGCATATTTTGTTCTACCATTTAATTTAGCTATAACTTTTGTTCCTTCAACCTGATAATATTTTTTCAATATATTATTTTCTTCTTCTGTCCAAGAATTATAAGGAACCTTTATTCCCAATCTTCTAGCCATTGAATATACAGCCTTTTCTGTCTTTCCCTCCAATCTATCTTTAACTTTTATCCCTTCAATTGGATAATATTCTTTGAGTATTTCTATCTCTTTATCAGTCCATTTACCTGGTGACAGTAAACTTAATTTTGTGGCCATTGATTGTGTCGCACTTTTCGACCTTCCCTCCAACCTATTTGCAACCATTAATCCCTCTATTGGATACCATTTCTTTAAAATCTCTATCTCTTCTTCAGTCCAAAGTTTACTTCCTTTAATAGTTAATCCCAATTTTTTAGCTTGTCCTTTTACTGCAAGTTTTGTTCTTCCTTTTAATCGCTCACTAACTTTTGTCCTTTCAATTAGATAATATTTTTTTAATATCTCAATCTCTTCAGTAGTCCATGAGTCATCATAGGCCATCAATCCCAGTTTTTTAGCTTGTGTATATACCGTTCCCTTTGTCCTTGTATTCAGTCTATTTACAACATTTCCCCCTTCAATCGGATACCACTTCTTTAAAATTTCAATTTCTTCCTCAGTCCAAGCATTTAAAAAATTTATCCCTAATCTTGATGCGTGTGCTTGTATTGCTGTTCGTGTTCTTCCAGCTAATCGGTTTACAATATCTGCCCCTTCAACAGGATAATATTCTTTCAATATACTATCTTCTTCCTCTGTCCACTCTCTTCCTTTCAGCCTCTCTTCAATTTCCCTAAACATTCCCTGTATCTCAACAATCTGTTCCAGTACAAAGAAAGTATCAATATCTACAAATCCACCATCATCAAAATCGGTATCAATTTCTTTCTCTTTGGCAATAGCATCTTTAATTTCTCGTATCAATTCCATACCCTGACCAACAGCCGAAAAGTTATTCACAGCATCAATGATTACAGGCGCATTTGTATTATTCGCCTCAATAGCCCTTCCTATCTGCTGATGCCAAACAATACTACTTCTTGTAGGGCGCAACAATAACACACCTGAAATATTTTCAAGATGCAAACCTTCATTCAGCATATCCACGCAAAATAGCAGCTTCAAATTATGACTTGTATCATCGCAAAATGCTTTATATTCAGCATCTTTATTCTCATAGTCTGAATACACTTCGTAAGCATTAATGTTCTTGCAACCAGCAGTTCTAAACCAGCCAATCACTGTTTCCTTAATCTCTTGTAGATGCCTTTTCTTCTTACAGAACACAAGATATTTTCCTTCCTTATCCTTAATGTGTTTATTCAAAATAATAGGCATACCATAACTTTTTTCGATCTGCCCTCGCATCAAATCAATTTTCTTATAAAATTCCTGTTTTTCTTCCTTTGTATTAGTAGCTTGCTCCACTTTTTTTCTCAGCCGCGTTAATTCATCATCTAGTTCGTACAATGCACCAACATACTTAGGGAGTGGAACTATTTTTCTCGCAATACTCTCCGATAAAGGTAAATCACTTACACAGTTACCCTCAAATAGTTCATCTATGGTATTTACACCATCCGATCTAATAGGAGTTGCACTTGTTCCAAATATAATTGATTCAGAATGTGATTCAATTAATGTTTTTACCTTATTTCCCCACACCTTACTTGTATCATGATGATATTCGTCTAAAGCAATCACGTCATAATCCATAGTAGCAATATCTTCATCAGACATCTTTATTAACTTCTGATAACGCATAATGTCCACATTTTGAATATTATATTTTTCAAAAAGTGCCTGTATCTGGTCACTGATATATGTAGATGGAACCAACACAAGTTTTTTATCATTGCTGAAATCCTCAAACAATTTAGCAATCAAATATGACTTGCCTGTGCCAGTCGCATGAGAAATAGCAATCTTCTTTTTGCCTTCTTTGATTGCTTTCTGCATCTTCTCATACGCCTCTTGATTGTGTTTCAATAAATCAACTCTCATTACCTTTCATCCTCCTTAATCAACAACTAAATTTATTTTTGTTCCTACTACATACTTCTCCATTCAATTTCAAATTTTTATGAATTTTTCAAAATTTAGGGAAAAACCTATTAAAACTTTTTATTTTTGAGTACAAAAAACACAACCTATAGCAATTTAATTTTTGAAACTACTAAAAGCTCATATATTTTGTATTCTGTTTTAATGTTGGAAACTAAGAATATTTGTTTTGATGGCGAGAGTAAAAAAATACCAGCTACCATTTTATATTTGATAGCTGGTATTATTATATCTTCTCTATTTTTAATAATAAAAATTCCATTTTTACAATTAACAAAGCCAATTTCTCAATTAATGAATTACATAATAAGTATATTTTCATAACCACCCTTGAGATATTGTACGCACTACCAACGGACATACCACTTGAACTTCCCATTAAAAGCCAACCACTTACTAACAATATACAAAAAGCCAATAATATTATTGCGGCACCTTCAACAATCATTGCAATAGCTGCTCCTATCTTCACCGCCATTATTAGAAACGCTATTGAAACCAACAAAGAATTATGTTCCTTTCTATCAGATAATATGTTAAGATCATACTTTTTTATCTGGCTTTTAATTATACAATACGCTACTTTATTTTCCTTTAAGAAGCAACTCATAATTATACTTATTACTCCCATAATTATCCCTACTCCAGCATAATACGATCCAGCAAAAAACATTGTCAACATAATATTTATTCCAATTACTATATATTTTAAAACATTTTTTATATAACTCAAGATGTAATCTCCTTTTTCATTTGTGATAATACGATGTCTATACAGTATATCAAATTCCTTTAGTCTTTTTACTTTTATCTACGCTTTCATATATTGAATTCCCACAAAAAAATTACAAAGATTAATACTCAAAGAGATTATATATTATCAATCTCTTCAAAAAATTGTTCTCTATAATAATCCCATGCAGAAGAATCAACGGAATTAAGTTGTAAAAAACTAATTATATTATCCTTAAATTCTCCCATTGCAGAAATTCTATTATATTTATCATCTAACCTAAAACTAATATCTCTTGAATTAATTGCACCCTCTATATCTTTGAAATTAAATCCTGGAAGTAAAATAGATTGATATTGTTTCTGCAAAACCCACGCAGCTCCCATTTCATTAAGACATGCAACACTTTCATAAAAGTTTTGAGATAGCATAAATATCACAAATAAGTTATTATTATTAAATTCTGATCTTAAATAATCAAATATATCCCCACTTCCTTGTTTAATCTTAAATCCTGGAATAGAGCTACAAAACAATGTATTACTGTTTAATCCGATTCGGTTCAATAAACCAACAAACTTTTCTACAATCTTTTTATCCTTTTCCGCGTGACTTATAAATACCTTATTAGGTTTTGGAGGATGCAATTTTCTCTCCTTATCCTCATATCCATCCACTATAACATCCATTGCATCTCTTATAACCCTTAAATCATTGGAATTATATTTTTTGCTGGATAATATCTCTTTTGTATAGTTTCTAATTATTGTACATTCATTTGGGTATATATAGTCAAAGCGTTGTACAAATAGAGGAGAGATTAACTCAAATTCTTTCCATCCATCAGATAGAAATCTTCTTCCTACAGCTCGCATAAGGTCTAATATTTTTCTAAATCTATAAATTAATTCTCCATCCTGCATGATTATTTCCTCCTCTTGTATTAAATACATTTATCATACTACACCATTAACAAATATTCAATCCCAAAAACAACTGTTGGTCAAAAGTGTCCCCTATCAAATACAATACTAATCACACAATCACCCCAACCATCAACAAATATTCAATTATCAATGTACATTCCACACTAACTACAATCCCCAAATCCGCCCCAAAATCCCCTCGCCCTAAATCTACACCCATACTCATAAACGCTCTTACAAGCCAAATAAACATGTGTACAGCTTATGATTGGGATATGATATACAACACAAATAACAATAACATTTCCTGTTTCAACCCAATCTTGTAACTCAGGAACCAGTTCTGTGAGTTTTTTGTAATTATTAAGTGTATCTACTGAAATACCAATCATATCCGCTAGTTGCTCTTGAGTAGGTGATTCCGAAACTTTCGGAGACATCTCATTATATTGATTTCCTTGAAAAGATGTGGAGCCATGTTGTATTCCGTAAATTCTTTCAAGTTCTTTAATGCATCTTCCCAACTTCATAGGATTAGGATTCCCAATTCCTCTTTGGCGAATATTAGTTTCAATAACTTTTTCATAACCAGCATTAATACTTACTTCATTTGCAAGAACTTTCTTCTTTAATTCCTCATCATCAGAATTCATTACTTTGTTGAATCTTGCAACGGTTCCAGTTCCAACACCTGCCATTTTTGCACGTTGTTCACGAGTGTTTGTAGAACGGTCACGTTCTGTTTTCTTGCTTGCGTCCAAATGGACGCATCCATCATTTTCATTATTTCCTCTAGTTTTATGAGAATTATAAGTACCCTCCAATCTCTTTTTCTCGTTTTCTTCTTCAATTCTTCGTGCAGATACTTTATCATTTTTTTCAGCTTCACACATATTTCTTCTTACATCTTGGTATGTAATCATCCAATCCTTTATCTGGAAACAACGACCAAATTACTTTTTGTATTGCTAATTGTTATACAAAAGTATATAATAATATCAAATCAAAAAGAAAGGTGGTATTACTATGGCTACTAAAAGCGCAAATGTCCTTGCCCGTGTTGAGCCGGAAGTCAAAGAACAAGCTGAATCCATTATGTCAAAACTCGGATTACCTGCTTCTGTTGTTATTAACGCATTGTATAAGCAGATTATCCTTACCAAGAGCATACCTTTTTCATTATCTCTGCCAAAAGAACCTACTACACTAGATTCTTTGACAACAGAAGAATTTAACTCTATAATGGAAAATGGATTATCACAAGCCAAAACCGATCAGTCACGTCCCGTTGCTGATGTATTTACAGATTTAAGACGGGAGTTACTATAATGGATAAAACTTATAATGTGAAAATCACAGCCCAGGCAGAAGAACAGATACAGGAAATCATATATTATATAACCCATGAACTAAAGGCTCCCGATGCCGCTCATCACCTATTAGATGCTTTAGAAGATACTTTTGCATCACTTGCTTATTCCCCTCAACGTGTAGCTTTAATTGCTGATGAACCTTGGCATACAAGAGGCATTCACCGTCTACCTGTAAAAAATTTTCTTGTATATTTTTGGATAGATGAAGATCATTTGAAAGTCCAGATAACCGCCATCATCTATTCTAAGCGTGACCAATTACACCAATTATCCCAAATGGATAAGGAATAAATGTTTAGCACTTCTATCTCAGAGGTGCTATTACTTTTTATGCAACTATAGATATGTTTATCAGCCCCAAATCAGCCCCAAATTCCCTCACCCTAAAATCCCTTCACCAACACACCAAAAATCACTTATAAGCCAAATAAACGCATATACAGCTTATGAATGGAGCATGATATACAGCGTAATTCTGCGTTCTACTAACAGCTATTGAAAGACACATTTCATTGCCTAAATCAATATAATCTATTCTCACATGCTGTGCGTTCACATTTCACTTTCTCACAAACCCAACAATATTATCCACATTCCCATTTTTCAGAACAACTCGAAAGTCCTTAAACTCTGAAATATCAAAAATTTCATTCTCAGGTACATCACTAATCTTTAAATCAGTCTCTGCAGCCTTGATGCTGAAATCATAAAATGAAATCTTTTCTACTTCATAAAGCTTATCTGTATTGTCAATTTTGATATATTTAATTTTCGTATCGTTAGTTATTGTCTGTGTCCTCCTTAAAAAATATATAGATAGGGGATATTAAATCCCCCACATAACCTTCAACTGATCCAAACCAACCACTAAATCATAAACCTCGTAGCCTTTACTTCTCTAAAATAATCATCAGGATTCTCACCAGCATCAGCCAATTCCTGCCTAGCTTCCTTAATACACTCGTTCATCT
>ERZ808028.1443-NODE-1443-length-14326-cov-3.612815_pt1 | contig 14326 bp, 9 predicted proteins | sample MGYA00380184_ERZ808028 | MGnify/ENA primary metagenome ERZ808028 (study PRJEB31490, sample SAMN06133397) | mouse gut metagenome | isolation source: J8_1 | host: mice | place: China: Chengdu | collected 2015-05 ...
TTGCGGTCAAGCCGGGCGACGGTTCGGCGAGAGAGCAGGCGGCAAGCTGTCAGAAGGTGCTTGGCGGCTGGGCGAATATTGCAAACGAGTATGCGACGAAGAGATACCGTTCAAACCTGATTAACTGGGGTATGCTGCCGTTTTTGATTAAAGAGGGCGAGCTGCCGTTTCAAAATCTTGATTATATTTATATTCCCGGTATCCGCAAGGCGGTTGAAGAGAAGGCGGATGTGATTAAGGCGTATGTTGTCGGGAAGGATAAAAAGACAGAGTTTGAGATGACATTAGGCGAGTTGACGGACGAGGAGCGGCAGATTATTTTGAAAGGATGCCTGATTAATTATAACAGAGTTGGATAAGTACAAAGACAGTCAGGAGAAACATGGCGCTGCCCAACTGGGTAAATTATGGGGCGGAACATGTGGGGATTAATGTATCAAGGGCATCGAATCCTAGAATAAATAATGGAAAAAGGTATCGAAAACAGGTTGTATTTCAACAGGAAATGCAATCTGTTTTTGCATTTTTCCTAATGGAATCAGGGAAAGGTAAAGCATTTGCCGCGACGCGGATTAAGGGAGTCTCCTAAAATTAATTATATCTGTTATTAACTGCGAGAGCAGTATCAGTTCATTGTCATTCAGCCTGTTTATGGATAGCATTATTTTTTCCGTCTCATGCTTTCTGATTTCAGACAACGGTAATTCGATATTGGAAATAGGGGAGAAAAGCGTAGCAAGACTAACGCCTAGGGCACTTGCAAGTTTTTTCAGGGTATTAATGGTAGGACTTTTGGTCCCTCGTTCAATCTGCCCGACATAAGCAGGATTAAGGTCTGCAATCAATGCAAGCGTTTCCTGACTGATACCGTTTTTTCTGCGGTAGTATCGTATTTGTTCGCCAATCTGTATGTCGTCTGTATTTGCCATATTATCAACCATGCTCCCTTCCTGCATTCCGTGTATGGAGATCGTATTTGACTGCAATCTGCTTACAAATGCCTATAGTAACTATAATATGCGGTAAAAATACAAACAAAGCACTAAAAGCTTTCAAATAATAATTACTTTAGTAATTGATTTGGGCGCAAAAATCTGATAATATGCCACTATAGTAATGAAAAAATGTGACGATAGTCATTTTTGGGGAGTGCCTTTTAGAGGAGGTAGTGCAAATGAGGAGCTATGCGGGACAAAAAATAACGGCTGCGCTGTTGGTGGCGGCGCTGGCAGTTACGGCAGTATCTTCGCCGGTAAGTATGGCAAAGGGAAATGCCGCGGCAAAAGAGACTGTTATGACAGAAGAAGTACGGACAAAAGAAACAGAGGAACCGATAACAGAAACGGAAGAAGTGACTTTTAGAGAATTAGAAACGGAAGAGGAGACAGAGGAAGAGCGGACGGAACTATTGGAGAGTAATCTTCATGAGGACAGCAAGAATGACATGGAAGAAAATTGTACGGAAAGTGCGATTGACACGGATAGTACAGTAAGATTGCCCGACACCGAAAAACAGGGAAATGCGGAGCCTGTAACTGAGGATTTGGAAGAGGAAGAAATGCAGACAGAAACAGATACGCAAGAAGTTCGGGAAACGGAGGCCGATGTTCGTGCAGCAAGTGATTACACACAGAATGATGCGGTTGCGTGGGTGAGGGAACAAAGCGGAAAAGGACTTGATTATGACGGACGTTACGGAGTTCAATGCGTCGACTTAATATTATATTATTACAAATATTTGGTTGGCTATACAGTGTCAGGAAGCGCAACGGATTACATCACAAATGCGCTTCCCGCGGGTTGGACAAGAATTTCATACTACGACGGTTTTGTGGCACAGCCCGGCGACGTTGCGGTATGGAGAGGATTTGGCAGCGGCGATTACCAATATGGACATATTGGAATTGTTATGTCCGCGGACGCAAACGGATTTGTTTCGGCGGAGCAAAACTACAAAGGCAGCAATGAGGCTTGTAAGACTGATCTGTGGAGAGGAAGCTATACGATGTCGCCGTACGGTAAAATTGCCTGTGTGATCAGACCGGATTTTAAGGCTTCCATACCTTCCGACCGTGGCGGGTACTGGGAAGAAGGCTACTATCCGGTTATTCCTGACGGTGATTATCATATCGTATCTTCAGTCGGCGACCAATGGTGGCTGACTAATGCGGGCTTTGACATGAACGACGGCGGAAACGTGCAGCTTTGGCAGTATGATGATATGGAGTGCGAAGACCACCTGTATCATTTCGAATTCATACCGGATGGAAAAGGCATCGGCAGAGGATTTTATAAAATTACGAACAAACTGTCGGGCAAATGTTTGGATTCCGAAGGTTCGAATGAATGGCTGTATAATCAAAGCACCGGAAAACGTACAAACGTGCAGCAGTGGACGGACTACAATGACAGCGGGCAGCAATGGGCGGTTAATGAGATTGCCGCAGGCGATCAAGGAATGCTGTACACTTTTCAGGCAAGGTGCAGCGGCTATTATATTGATATAGAGGAGGGAAAAATCGAGAGCGGAACGAACATCAGTATGTGGGAAGGAAACGGCTGCGCTGCGCAGCAATGGCGGCTTATTCCGTGGGCGCCGACTGTCGGCAGAACGATTGATGACGGAACGTATCAGCTTGCTCCGTATGCGGCGGAGGAAAAAGTACTCAGCGCATCGGGAAACAATCCGCAGAAAGGAGCAAACATTGAATTAAACGCATACAAGGGAGATTACAGACATGTCTTTGACGTCAGGTATCTAGGAAACGGATATTACAGCATTATCAATCAATATTCCGGCGCATCACTGGATGTCGCAGACGCGTCCCGCAGGCTGGGAACGAATATACAGCTTTGGGAATACGCAGAAGGTAAGGATGCACAAAAGTGGATTATCAAGTCCTGCGGTGACGGATACTACAATGTGGTATCAAAATGTAACGGGCTGTACCTTGATTTGGAAGGTGGGGGCGTTGCGGACGGAACAAACATCAGCCTGTGGAAGTGGGAGGATGAGAATACCAATCAAAAATGGAAGTTTATTCCCTATGAACTGCCAAAAGAAGAGGAGAGCAGCAGTGCGGCAGAAGAAAGCGCGCCGACTGAGGAAGGCAGCACGTCGCCGGAAAGCGAAAGCGAAACCGTCCCCCCTGACACCTTTGAGGACGAGGACCCGCAGGATGGTGTAAAGTGGCACTATAATGAACAAAAAGTTATCTACAAAGACTTATCCATTCATGGTGAGATTGCAACCGTCATTAAGCCAAAGACCTACGACGGCACACCCTATAAGCCCGCCATCAAAGTAACGGCAGTTGAAAACGGCAAAACCGTCACCCTTACGGAAGGACCGGACTACCGCGTTCTCTATTTTAATAACATCCACGCAGGCATTGCCACTGTTATGGTCAGAGGTAACGGCATTTACAAAGGAACAATCAGCAGGAAATTTGAGATCAAGAAGAAATCCTGTAAAAAACTTAAAGTCATTGCAGACAGTATGCCCGCAGGTGACACCTCCACGCCAAAAGTCTACGTCTGTGACGGCGCGGTTCTGTTAAAGGAGAACAAAGACTACACCCTCGACGGCATTACACCAAACCTCACCGCCGCAAAAGGAAAAAAACAGATTTACGTGGTTGTAGCCCCGAATTCCGACTATGAAGGGATAATCACTGTAAAATTTACCGTATATGACGCAGGCTCAAGCCGCATTCAGGGTATCATCAACAGTCCTAAAGCTGTTAAACTGTCTCAAACTGTCTATCCGTACACCGGAACAGCGTGCAAACCGACGGCGACCGTCACGGTAAACGGACAAATCCTAATGGCAGGAAAAGACTATACCATAACTTACCAAAACAACAAGGAAACAGGTACCGCTTTTGCAGTCATTACAGGTAAAGGCAGCTATACCGGGCGCGTTGTGAAAGAATTCACAATCAAACCGTCAGACGGTGAATTCGTCTTGAAGAAACCGATTGCCGCCACTACCTATAACGGCAGGCTCCAAAAGCCGAAACTCACTATCACGGTAAACGGCAAAACATTGAAGCCAAACAAAGACTATACACTTGCCTTCACAGATAACCTGTTTGCCACTGACCGCGCCAAAGTCACCGTGCGCGGAAAAGGTAATTATGCAGACATTCCGGCAAAGACATTTTATTTTACCATTAACCCGTGCCACATCAAAAAAGCGTCGGTAAAAGGCAGACAGGGCAGCCTTATCATAACCCATGCAAAGCATAATTTGGTGGAAGGAGAAGATTACAGTGTGGTATATGGCAGTACGGTCGGAAAACATAAAATTACCGTTACCATAAAAGCCAAAGAGGGCAGCAGTTTTACGGGTGAGGTAATAAAGAAAATTGATAAAAAGTAAGATAATGTGAATGTAAAAAAGAAACTGTTAAAGTGACAGTTTCTTTTTTATACACAGCCGTTGTATGTACAGCCTTGACAGGACTGTTTATAAGCTTACTCCACTATTTCTTTCTCCAACATCTGCTCAAACACATCCTCCGGTACCGGTTTGCAATAGAGATACCCTTGTGCCACATAAGCCCCAATCTCCATCATAAGCTCCGTATCATTTTCCGTCTCGACACCTTCGCAGACCACCTGGGCATTCAAATCCCGGGCAAGATTGACAATATTCTTCATAATCTGTACCTGCCTGGTGCGGTTTTCGTTATTTAGCAAAAAAGAACGGTCCAACTTTATTACAGATGCCGGAATCTGCTCAAACACACCCAGGGAAGAGTATCCGGACCCAAAATCGTCTATGGAAAGATGTACGCCCTTTTCCCGCAGGATGTCCACAATCTCCTTGACTTTTTGCTGCTGCACATCCTCCACTACAAGCGTCTCCGTAATCTCCACCTCGATCAGTTCCTTAGGAATTTGGTATCTGTCAATAACAGACTCAAGCCGTTCCGGAAAAGCATCGTCTGTGAAATGCATTCTGGAAAAATTGCAGGAAACAGGTACAACATTTTTACCCGCATCGATTCGTTTGCGCAGCATGATACATACACACTCCATTACAAAGAAATCAATTTCCTTAATTCTTCCGGTACGCTCATAATAAGGAACAAAGAACCACGGTGTGCGGATAGCGCCATTTGCCGTAGGGTCCTTGAAACGAACCAGCGCTTCCGCTCCTACAATTTTCTCGTTGCGAATATCCACCTTTGCCTGATAGTAAGCCACAAAATCTGTATGAATATCCGCAGCCTCCAGGAGTTTCTCCCTTTCGTGCGTTTCCCGCAGCTTTGCACGCAGCTGGTCGTCATAAATCTGAACCGCGTTGTTATAGTTGTCCTTTAAAGAGTCCACTAGCTGTATCGCCTCGGACAGGGCACGCTGCAGATCATCGTCACCGTTCTCAAGACAGCCTACGCCCATAGTCAGTGACATATGCGTTTCCATTTTTTCGTAAATCCGTGCAGATACCCTGTCGGCAATGTCCATCAGGCGCTTTCGCAGAGCCTCCACATTTTCATACTTCATAAAAAGTACAAAATGACTGCTGTAGCTTCTTGCATAGAGTTCCCGTTTATTATCCACTTCCTCTGAGAGCGTTTTGATGACCAGCTCCAGTATCTGCTGTCCCGCATTCCAGCCGTACAATGCGTTGTAGCTTTTAAACTGCCCAATATCCGTGTAGGCGATGGCGTAATTGCCGCTTTTGTCTGCCGCCAGTTTTTTTGCCGCGCGGTACCGCAGATAATGCAGGTTCCAAATATGAAATTCCGTATCCTTGTACATCAGCTTCTGCACCCGTAAGCTGTTTCGCAGCAAAAAGAACAGTACCAAAATAACTGCTGCCGCACAGCATGACAGAACGGCAATAATCGAAATGCTGTGATCGCTGATAAAGTTCGCCATGCTCATCTTGGAATAGAAATTGTCGCGGAGCATATAGTCATTGACCATTTTGTCGCTGACCTCGAGCAGCTCTTTATTTAAAATACCAAGAAGCGGTGACTCCTCGTCGTCTGCCACAACCATATAGATATTGTGGACATCGCTGAGCACACTGTGGATTTCCATTCTGTTGAAACGAAACTGCGAACCGAGCAGATACTCCGCCAAATATCCGTCACATATGGCAGCGTCCGCCTCGTCGTCCATCACTGCATTCAGGCTCTCAAGCTGTGTGGAATAGGGAAACAGATTTGTATTTTCATCAATGAAATTTTGTACTGCCGTCCCGAAAGCGCTGCTTGCCTCCACTGCAAGGACATCAATGGAATCGGATTTGTCACTTCGTTTCATAATAATAACCTGCGGTATTTGGGCATATACCTTTGTGACCGCCAACCCTTCCGAATGTACATTCTGGGTGGTCTCCCCGCAGTAACTCATAATATCAATGCTGCCGTTGTTCAGGGCTTTTTTTGCTTCTTCCATGCTGTTCAGCTTTACATAGTCAAAGAGAATACCCGTGCTCACGGATACCTCCTCTAACACCTGCCTGGAAAGACCTGTATACTCGCCCTCGTTTTCATAGGAGAACGGATAGTAGCCGTCTAAGTATCCCACGGTCAAAGTCCCTTTTTCCGCAATATACTGCTTTTCACTGCTGGTCAGCAGAATGGTTTGATCCAGTCTGCTGTCATAATACTTTACCATCAGCTCATTTTCCAGCCAGGGACGGTTCATCTTCAAATCCGCAATTCCCTGATTCAGCTCACGTATCAAATCATTGTTATTCTGATACGTAATATAATAAAACGGCATGGGCGCAAACCTGCCGATTACGCGTTGTCCCTCCCGGACCTCTGTCAGGGAATGCACAAGCGCATCAATTTCTCCTGCATCCAGCGCGGCGTGCAGTGCTGCCGTATCTTTGTATGATTTCACTTTCGGATTAGGAATACCGTGATCCGTCATATATTCAAAAAATTCATCTTTTCGTATGTAGGTGCCTACAACGCCAAAAACGGCAGTTTTCATAGCGTCAAAATCTTCATAGGCAAATCCGCTGTCGCCGTTTACTGCAATCACGCCAAAGGTATAGCCGCTGGCTAAGTCGGCATACTGGTATAATTGTGCCCGTTTGACGGAATATTGCGCAGAGCCTACTAAATCGACCTCTCTGTTTAAAAGCTTTGCCAAGGCATCGTCCCAGTTAGAGCACTCCACATATTCGATGTTCCAGTTGACATAATCGCTCAGCGCCTCAAGGTACTCCACATCCATACCGGTGCGGCTGCCGTCCGACCGGGTTTCGTTGTAACCTTCCATAGGGAAAAAGCCAATCCGGACCGTGCGCTTTCCCGCGCCCTGCACTGCGCGAATGCCTCCGGCGGACGCTAAAAATGCGGTCACAAGCATGAATACAAGAAACTTTGCCGCTATGCCGGCTGTTCTTTTTTGTATTTTCATCATAATACCTTGCCTTTCCTGAACAATACATTGGATTATCTTACTTTTCATTATAAGGGAACAAGCTCCCCAAATGCAAGTATTTTGCGCGTTGTGACACAATTCCGTCAGAATGCTGACAGCATGAATAAATGCTGTTTTTTCGGCATTTTCCGCCCGGAATACGGTGGAAGACAGAGCAGCGCGTGAGAGCGTCATCCTGTGAGATGATGAAATTAATGAAAAGCAGCGGATTTTGGAACGGAATATACAGGAGGTCATAAAACGCGGACAAGGCTCATAAGATATGATATGCTTGTTATAACGTTTTTCTTTTCAACATATATAATAAAATTTTAACAAATTTGCACAAAAGACTACCATTTTTTACAGTTTTATAGTATAATTTCGATAAATGAAATTTCAATAAAATAATGCTTAAGGAGGATGCAGAACATATGGCAAAAGAAATGATTGCAATGCTGCTCGCCGGAGGGCAGGGCTCGCGTCTGTACACACTGACACAGAAGTTAGCTAAACCTGCGGTTCCCTTTGGTGGGAAATACAGAATTATTGATTTCCCGCTGTCAAACTGTGTAAATTCGGGAATTGACACAGTCGGTATCCTTACACAGTATCAGCCGTTGGTGCTCAACGAGTATATCGGAAACGGACAGCCGTGGGATTTGGACAGACTGCACGGAGGTGTGCATGTGCTTCCGCCGTATCAGCAGGCAAGCGGCTCGGACTGGTACAAAGGCACGGCAAATGCCATTTATCAGAACATTAACTTTATTGAACGATATGACCCTAAGTATGTCATCATTCTTTCGGGCGATCAGATTTGCAAGCAGGATTACAGTGACTTTTTGCGTTTCCACAAGGAGAAGGGCGCGGAGTTCAGCGTGGCAGTTATGGAGGTTCCTTGGGAAGAGGCAAGCCGTTTCGGTCTGATGGTGTCGGATGAGAATGACAAAATTACGGAGTTCCAGGAGAAACCAAAGGAGCCGAAGTCAAATCTTGCGTCAATGGGTATTTATATCTTTAACTGGGATATTTTAAAGAAATATTTGATTGAGGACGAGAAAGATCCTGAGTCTGAGAATGACTTTGGTAATAATATTATTCCGAATCTGTTGAGGGATAACAGACAGATGTATGCATACCGGTTTGACGGATACTGGAAGGATGTCGGAACGATTTCATCTTTGTGGGAAGCAAATATGGAAGTGCTTGATCCCGAAAACAGCGGAATTAATATTTTTGACGACAATTGGCATATTTACAGCCGAAACAGCGGTATGACAGGTCACAGGGTAGGCGAAAACGCTGAGCTTGACAATTGCATGATTACCGATGGCTGCAGCATTGAGGGAAAAGTAAAGCATTCGATTCTCTTTGCGGGCGTTAAGGTAGAGAAGGGCGCGGAGGTTGAGGATGCCGTTATCATGGGCGGCAGCACCATCAAGGAAGGCGCAAAGGTAAAACATTGTATTATTGCGGAAAACGTAGTGATTGAAAAAGACGCGGTAGTCGGCGTGATGCCCGAAGGCGATGAAAAGGGCGTTGCAACGGTTGGCTCAGGCGTGACAGTCGGCGAGGGCGCCGTTGTCGGACCAAAGGCTATGGTATCAGAGGATGTTAAGGGAGGTGACAAGGTATGGTAAATTCTAATTCAGATTCAGCAATGGGTATTTTGTTCCCGAACAGCTATGATTCGTTGGTACCGGAACTTGTTTCAGAACGTCTGATGGCATCCATACCATTTGCAAGTCGTTACAGATTGATTGACTTTATGCTTTCAAGCATGGTAAACTGCGGTATTGACAATATTTCGGTAATTGTAAAGAGAAATTATCATTCCCTGATGGATCATCTCGGTGCGGGCCGTGAGTGGGACTTAACACGTAAAAACGGCGGTTTGAACATTGTTCCGCCATTTGCGCAGAAAACGGTTAATATCTACAACGGCAGGGTTGAGGCGATTGCAAGCATTCTCGATTACTTAAACCGTCAGAAAGAAAAATATGTGATTATGGCGGACACGAACATTGCCGTGAACTTTGACTTTAGTGCATTTTTGCAGAAACATATTGACAGCGGTGCGGATATTACGATTGCTTACACGAAAGAGGAAATTCCCAAGGCATTCATTGATATTGACATGACCAAGAAAGATCTGTACTATACGCTTGACATTGACGAGAATGACAAGGTGAATAAGATTATTGTCAACAATAAGGACAAGGGTGAGCAGAATATGTCCATGAACGTTTATGTAATGGATAGAAAGCTCCTTGTTGAACAAATCAGAGAGGCGTATGTAAACGGTCAGACTTACTTTGAGCGCGATATTGTTTCTCCGCAGCTTGACAAGCTTGATGTTCGGGCTTATCAGCATACAGGATACTATGCACGTATTCTTGATGTGAAGAGTTATTTCGCGGAAAACATGAAACTGCTCAAAGAGGAGAATGTCAATGCATTGTTCTCACCGAGCACGGTTTACACGAAGATTCGTGATGACAACCCGACAAGATACGCTACAGGATCTCATGCAAAGAATGTGATGGTTGCCGACGGCTGCGTGATTGAGGGCGAGGTTGAAAACAGCATTCTCTTTAGAGGCGTTAAGGTTGGCAAGGGCGCAAAGGTTAGAAATTGTGTGCTTATGCAGGACACCGTGATAGAGACAGGAGCAACGGTGGAATACACGATTACGGACAAAAACGTAACGGTTTCTTCTTACAAGGAGCTGAAAGGTACGGAGTCGTTCCCGGTGTTTGTGGAGAAGAGAAAAACAGTATAAGATTTAGCTGAAAATGATGTGAGGCTGCTCAAAACTGAGCAGCCTCTTTATGCGCAGCCCCATGCAGAGGAAGTATGCCGCAAAAGCGGCACATGGGGCGCTTTTGCGGCAAGTGGTGGAGAAGGTTGTTCCCCTACTCGGTTTCGTATTCGAACATAAGTTCTAAATAATGCATTGCATTCTCACGGTTTTGCTCAATTTCATGTTTCATAAGCGGGCGCACAACTTTTGCGGGACTTCCCATAACGAGCGAGCCGTCGGGGATTTTCATTTTACCTGTCACAAGCGCTCCTGCGCCGATAATGCAGTCTTTGCCGACAACTGCGCCGCTTAAAAGAATGCTCCCCATGCCGATTACCGTATTATCGCCCACCGTACAGCCGTGTACGACTGCGTTGTGTCCGATTGTTACGCCGTTGCCGATACGCAGCTTATAATCCTTATCCGTATGCAGTGTCGCATTATCCTGCACGTTGGTATTGTTTCCGATTACAATGTTGTTTGTATCGCCGCGCACAACCGCGTTATACCAAATTCCAACGTTTTCGCCAAGTGTTACATCTCCGGTAACAACTGCGCCGTCGGCAAGAAAAATATGATTGTTTTCCAAAATATTCCTCCTTTATCGGATACCGGTAAAATTTCTTTTCGTATGTCATAAATCTGCGATTGTTGATCAACATTCGCCGTTCGCAAAATGAATGGATTTCACTTTGCTCTCTTGCGCTCATTATATCATATCCCTGATGTTTTTCGCAATCATGGGTTTACCGTTTTGTCCCGCGCAAACAGTAACACAGCGTTCTTTGACATACAGCAATGGAAAGTCCGCAGAATAGCACAAACACAATCAGCACAACAACCGTACTCACAATATAAATTGCAGATAAATCGGCACGCATCATTTTCCCAAGTGCGAGGACGGAAAAATATGCGGACATTGCCATAACGACAAATGGCAGCAGATACGCCGTCATAAGTTCATGCGCAATTGATGCCGAGAGCGTTTTTGTCGAAATGCCAAGCTTTCTCAATACCGAATACCGCTCCGTTTCCTCAAACGAGTCATTGTACAGTTTCATAAACATAATACAGCCGCTCGCTACGATAAACACCAAAAACATAAAGATACAAATCGAATAGAGTGCCTTAATCCATTCGCCCTCATTACTTGAAGGGTCAATTGCAACACGTGCCGTATAATTTTCGTCCGTATTGCTGACGATTCCGTCACATGCCGCGCGTGCTTCCCAAAAGACAGTGTCGTCTGCAAGCTTGTAATTGCAGATATAATACAGCGCACTCTGCGCCCTTAACCGTTCATATTCGCGGTCGGAAACAACATAAAGACACCCAAGCTCCTTCTGCAAATACCCGAGGTATGGTATCATAATCCGCTGCGTCTGATAATACGTTTTATCTGCAATCGTGACAGGCTCCGCCTCCCCGTCCGCGATAAAGGACATCAGAACCAAATGAGAAAGATAGTAAACTTCATTATCCGCAGGCTCTTCATACGTAAACGTCATGCCTCCCTCCTGCGCAGCACGTACCACATCGGAATAAGAGAGCAGAAGATGCATTTGCCGTACATCAGAGTAGGAAGACAAAAGCTGTGCGCTGTCGGGTGAAAGTGCGCAGAGCGCGCTTTGGTACATAATCGTATCTTTTTCACGCAGCAGCGCTTCGGCGGTTTGGGCAATATCACTCTGACTGCTGAGAAACTGAAAGGTGTACTGTGAATCAAACGCAATCATATTTTCATAGCGGTTTCGCATCGCGAATCCGGTTGCCAGTGCAGTAATGGAACAAATACCCATAATGCACACCATTGCATACGTGCGGTAATTTTTGCGTATGCGGAAAATGGTCTGATTGATCCACAAACAGCGCTGCCCGCGATATAAAAAGCCCTTGTACGCGGCAAGCATTTGAAAGACAAGCGGTATCAGACCGCCAAACAGCAGATATACGCCGATAATTACAAGGACAACCGCAAACAGGGAATTTGTCACCATGTCATATCTGCCGCCTTTGTTCGCGTAATAATATCCCGATACAAGCACGGCAGCGCCCAAAATGGCTTTTAACAGCAAAATGACTCGTTTGACATGCAGGTATTCGTTGTGCTTTGCAGCCAAAATCATATTCAGAACGCTGCTGTGGGTGATGTTCCAAAAGCCCTTGAGGGCAAAAAACAGATACATCAACAAAAATGACACGGATGTCATTTTTACGGCTTGTAAAGAAAACCCCAGTTGGACATCTACCGCAATGTCGGAAACCGTACCCATAATCATTTGAAACAATCCTGCAAACAGCGCGCCAAACCCGATGCCCATTGCGAGTGCGGTCATTCCCGCAAAACTGATTTCAATCAGGTAAAGACTGCCGATTTTGGGGTTTGACATACCCATAAAAATATAAATGCCGATTTCTCGCTTACGCCTTGTCAGAAAGACGTTGGTCGCATACCAAAGAAAAAAGAAAAGAAAGCACAAAAGCACAACGAGGCAGATTTTAATCAGCATGTCGATATAATTCTTGTTGCGCTGTCCAAGTAATACGAATGTATCCGAGTAGATGATGTTTTGGAAGTTGAAAAACACCAATATGGTAAACGCGAGGGACCAAATTAAGGAAAGGTAGCTTTTAAAGCTGTTTTTAAAATTCATAAAAGCAAGCCGGATTATTTTCATGTGTAATCACCTCCGATGGAAGTCTGCAAATCAATAATGCGGTTGTAAAATTCCTTGCGGTCGTTCCCGCGGCTGATGCGGCATTTTATCGTGCCGTCGCTCAAAAGATAAACGTCTTTTGCGTACGAGGCACAGTACGGATCGTGCGTTACCATTAAAATTGTTGCCTGTCCGCTTTCGTTCACTTTGTGCAGACATTGCAGCAAATCCTTTCCCGCTTTGGAATCGAGTGCGCCTGTCGGCTCGTCAGCAAAGATAATCTCAGGGTTTGTAATGAGTGCACGGCACACCGCACCCCGCTGTTTCTGACCGCCCGAGAGCTGATAGGGATACTGGCGAAGCTGTGCCTCTAATCCGAACGCGGCGGCAAGTTCTTTCGTCCGCGCAAGAATTTCTTTCGGCGCGGCGCCGTCAAGCGCAAGCGGGAGCGCAATGTTGTCCTGTAACGTCATTGTGTCCAACAGGTTGTAATCCTGGAAAATAAACCCGATTTTGTCTTTTCGAAGTTTCGCGAGCGCCTTGTTGGAAATCCGCGTCACATCCTGACCGTCAAGTGTTACGATACCCTGCGTCGGTTTGTCAATCGTTGAGAGAATATTGAGCAGCGTTGTTTTTCCCGAACCCGACGGTCCCATAATTGCAATAAAATCTCCCCTGTAAATTGTCAGGTCAATTCCCTTGAGCACTGTTGTCTGAAAGTCCCGCGCACCGTAACGCTTGACCAGATTTTTGATTTCCACTACTTTTTTATCGTTCATAATGCTCCTCCGTTTGTGATTTGATTGTGGTTTCGATAGTTGTATTGTAGTGTATTTTTGGGCGAAAATCCTTACAATTGCGTTACAGTTATGTGCGATAACATAAAATCCATTGTAAATTGAAAGGTAATACCGTAACATCAGCGCCAAAGCAGGGAATGACAAGCAGGATTGTTTAATCTGCGTGTCCCCGAAGCACGATACAAAACCGCGTATACTCTCCGCAGACGCTCTCGACGGACAATTCATGTTCCAGCTTTTTTGCAATTTGCGCTGCCAAATATAATCCCATGCCCGTAGACTTATAGTTCCCGTTGTGATAATTGCTCCCCGTAAACCCTTTCTCAAACACGCGCCGTATATCGCACTGCGCAATCCCTTCTCCGTTATCCTCAATCAAAAGTGCAATTGTTTCATGAAACCGTTCACACCAAATCCGGATGCAGCGTACCTCCTGCGCTTCACCCGCCGCCTTCGCGTATTTCACCGCATTGCTCAAAATCTGGTCCAAAATATATGTAAGCCATGTCTCATCAGTATAGACCGTCACATCATCACCGACCGTCATGTTCATCTGAAACTGTTCCTTTATCAAAAAGAACCGGTTATTCCGAATGGATGCACGCACGCACTCTGACAGCGGTGTCTTTCGGATTTGCAGGTCAAACTGCGGGCTTTGCAGGCGG
>ERZ808028.1445-NODE-1445-length-14308-cov-4.336027_pt1 | contig 14308 bp, 13 predicted proteins | sample MGYA00380184_ERZ808028 | MGnify/ENA primary metagenome ERZ808028 (study PRJEB31490, sample SAMN06133397) | mouse gut metagenome | isolation source: J8_1 | host: mice | place: China: Chengdu | collected 2015-05 ...
CTGCCGTTTTTCCGGATCACCTTCACACCCAACCCGTAGGACAGCTTGCTGTTCAGCTCCCGGGCGCTGTAGTGCAGTTCCACGCAGTCGATCTCCTCAAAGGGGATGGGATAAGGGAGCCCCGTGTTCAGCACCAGACTGCCGTTCTCAAAGAAAAAGGCCCCGGCATTGGATCTGTTCTGATACTGGCTCCGCTTTACAAACACCCCAATCACGACCGCGATGATAAGAGCCATCGGAAGAAAGGTGATGATGTAATCGAAAATCCCCATAGATTCTCTTCCTTTCCCTGAAATTCGCTTTCCCAGTATAGCACAGGCCCTCTCTGGATGCAAGGGCGTCTATACCAGCTCCCACTGGAAATTTTCCAGCTTCAAACGGCTGCCTATTGTGACACCCTCGGGGAGCAGGAACATAGTGATAGAGTGCTCCAGACCGTCGTCGGAGACCAGCTCGGCGTAATCGCCGTTGATGGCCCGGACGGTATAAAAGATTGTGTCCAATAAAATTCCCTCCCTTCGAAAAAAGTCCGGTTTATAGGACTGTTCCTCTTGTATGATAGGGCTACCATACAAGAAAGGAGCAAGACGCAATGGAGTACAGCATCATCTGGGTGAGAGGACATGTAGAGGTCTACGACTGGGCGGGGCGGTTTTGCTTCTCCGCCGACAGCGAGCGGGAGGCCCGTGAGGAGCTGGCGCTGTCCGCCTGATCCCCGGCGAGGGGTTCAATCCGGAAAATGTACAGACAAAAGGGACTGCTCCGGCGGTCCCTTTGCCCTTTGAGGCGGTAAAAACCGATTATTTTAAAAATTTCCCGCTGAAATAGCTGGACATTTCCAAAATTTATGATATGATGTAGCGGAAATTTCAGGTAAAAATGGGCCTGTCAGAGAGGATGTACCCCCACATGAACGACCGGCTGTCCTTCTCCCTGTTTCCCAATGAGAACTTTCTTGATCTTAGGCTGTACCAGTACGGCTGGGAGCAGTGCGCTCCTCTGCACTCCTACGGCCCCTCGGTGCGCAACCATTACCTGTTCCACTATGTGATCTCCGGGCGGGGCTGGCTGGACTCCACCGGCCGGGACGGCGTAACCCGCAAATACGATCTGACGGAGGACCAGGGCTTTTTAATCTGCCCCGGGCAGGTCAACACCTACTGCGCCAGCAAGTCCGACCCCTGGAAATACGTCTGGCTGGAGTTTGACGGTCTGCGGGCGCCGGAGTATATCGACAGTGCGGGTCTGGGCTTCTCCCAGCCGGTGTACCGCCCCCAGAGCCCCGCCCAGGGCCAGTCAATGCGGGACACCATGCTGTATATCGCCGACCACAGCCAGTCCTCGCCCCTCCATCTCATCGGGCATCTGTGCCTCTTTCTGGACGGACTGATTCTGTCCTCCTCCACCCGGCGGCAGCTCCACGGCGGTCAGCTGAAGGACTTTTACATCCAGGAGGCCGTCACCTACATGGAGCACAATTATCACCGGGAGCTCACCGTGGAGGACCTGGCGGACGTGTGCAAGCTCAACCGCAGCTATTTCAGCAAGCTGTTCAAGGATAATATGGGCTGTCCGCCCCAGGAGTTTCTGATCCGTCTGCGGCTGGCCAAGGCGGCCGAGCTGATGAAAACCACCGGCGGCTCCATCGGGGACATCTCGGTCATGTGCGGCTATCCCAACCAGCTCCACTTTTCCCGAGCGTTCAAGAAGCGCTACGGCGTCTCGCCCCGGGAGTGGCGGATTCACAATCAGACGCAGACGAAGAAGGGGTGACCGTCGGGCCGCCCCTTTCCGTTTTTACAGGCTGGCCCCGTTGGTGCGGATGACCTCCCGGTACCAGGCGGCGCTGTCCTTGGGGATGCGCCGGCCGGTGGCGTAGTCCACATAGGCCAGACCGAAGCGCTGGGAGTAGCCCTCGGCCCACTCAAAATTGTCGGTAAGGGACCAGTGAAAGTATCCCCGCACGTCGGTCCCGCCGGCAATGGCCCGGTCCAGGGCCCGAAGATACCGGGTGAGGAAGTCGATGCGCTGGGGATCGTGGACCTGGCCGTCCAGAAAGACCTGGTCCCGGCAGGACAGGCCGTTCTCGCTGATATAGAGGGGTTTCTGATAGCGCTGATACAGGAAGCGGGCCCCCCAGCCCAGGGCCTCCGGGGTGATGGGCCAGCCGATGGCGGTACTGGGTCCGCCCACGGGGAAGGGAACCGGTTCAGGTCCCTGGGGGCCCATCCGGGCCGGGATGCCGTGGTAGTGGTTGAGGCCGACAAAGTCCAGCTTGTCCATCTCGTCCAGGGCCAGGGCGTGGGAGAAGGTGCGCACGCCCTGGGGCAGGGAGAAGGTGAGCTGCCGGGCGGCCTCAATGTCCTCCGGCCGGTCGGACACAGGGTAGTAGACCAGCCCGGTGGAGGCCAGCCCCACCTGGCTGGAGGGGTCCAGCTTGTGGAGGAGGTCGAAGGCCAGATTGTGGGCCCTGCGGAAATTATTCCAGCACAGCCCCAGCTCCCCGTCGCTCCAGCAGACCCCCGGCGCGTGCTCCCCGGTCCCGCAGCCCACATTGATGAAGCACTGGGGCTCGTTAAAGGTAAACCACCGGGTCACCCGCCCCTGAAGGGCCTCGCCCACCCTGGTGGCGTAGTCCGCGAAGCGGCGGACGGTGTCTTCATTCTGCCAGCCGCCCTTGTCCTGGAGAGCCTGGGGCAGGTCCCAGTGGTACAGGGTGACCCAGGGCTGGATGCCCGCCTCCAGCAGGGCGTCGATCAATTCCAGATAGTAATCCAGGCCCGCCTGATTCCAGTTAGTATCGCCCTGGGGGGCGACGCGGGGCCAGGCCACCGAGAAGCGGTAGGCGCTCAGCCCCATGCCGCGGGCCAGCTGAACATCCTCCCGCCAGCGGTGGAAGCTGTCCGCCGCCAGGTCACCGGTGTCGCCGTCCCTGATTTTTCCCGGGGTGTGGGAGAAGGTGTCCCAGATGCTGGTCCCCCGGCCCCCCTCCCGGACGCCGCCCTCAATCTGATAGGACGCGGAGGCCGCGCCCCAGATAAAGTCCTTTGGAAAATTCGCCATCATTTCCCGCTCCTCTCCTGTGCCGGGGCGCCGGCCCCGGTGTTACTGTCAGCATACCACACCTGCCGGCAAAGTCAAGCCAATCGGCCGGTTTTTTCCTGGGGGCGGGCTTTTTCATGCAGGCTCTCTATGGCTCCATCCAAAAGATGTATTGGATATCGGCCCGGCTTTTCGATATGATAGACTTATCAGAAACCGGCGGAACAGCGCCGCGAATATTACGGGAGGTATAAAGCTATGAATCATTTACCCTCTGCTGTCACTCTGTGCGAGGTCGGCCTGCGGGACGGCCTGCAAAACGAGAAGACCATTCTGCCCACCGAAAAGAAGGTGGAGCTGCTCCAGGGGCTGGCCGGCGCCGGCTTCCGGGTGATCGAGGTGGGCTCCTTCATGCATCCCAAGGCGGTCCCCCAGATGGCGGATACCGACGAGGTGTACAAAGCCGTGGGCGAGCTCCCCGGCGTGGAGCTGCGGGCGCTGATCCCCAATCTCCGGGGGGTGAAGCGGGCGGTGGAGTGCGGCTGCAAAAAGGTAAAGCTGAATGTATCGGCCAGCCGCCAGCACAACCTGAAGAACCTGAACATGACCCCGGAGGAGAGCGTGGCCGGCTTCGCCGGCTGTGTGCAGGCCGCCGGCGAGAACGGCATCGCCATCTCGGGCTCCATCTCCATGCCCTTCGCCTCCCCCTGGGAGGGCCGCATCCCCCTGGCCGATGTGGAGGCCATCATCGAGGCCTACCTGAAGGTGGGCATCACCGAGATCTCCCTGTCCGACGCCTCCGGCATGGCGGTGCCCAACCAGGTCTACCAGCTGTGCGCCCACGTGGGGGAGAAGTACCCCCAGGTCAGCTGGTGGCTCCACTTCCACAACACCCGGGGTCTGGCCATGGCCAACATCATGGCGGCCATGGAGGCGGGGATGACCCAGTTTGACAGCTCCTTCGGCGGGCTGGGGGGCTGTCCCTTCGTCCCCGGCGCGGCGGGGAACATCTCCACCGAGGACGTGCTGAACATGTGCGACGAGATGGGCATCCAGACCGGCGTGGACATCCTCAAGGTGATGGAGCTGTCCCGCACCCTGCGGGAGCTGCTGGGCCACGATATGGACAGCTATATTCTCCGGGCCGGCCGGGCCCGGGACCTGATTCTCTCCTGACACACGAATGCCCTCCGCCGGCTGGCGGAGGGCATTTTTTCTTAGGGGGTGGCGCAGTGCTCCACGATATAGTCCCGCACCCGCCGGGCGGCAGGGGAGAGGGGCCGTTTTTTGGCCCAGGTGAGGAGAACGGTGCGGACGAAGGCGGTATTTTCGTCGGAGATGGGGAGGACCACCACCTTCTCGTTCTCCATGGCGGGCACCCAGGGGAGCACGGACACCCCGAAGCGCAGGACTACGTACTGCAATGCGGCGTTGCACTCCCGGACCTCAAAGACCACGTCGGGGGTGAGCCCCCGCTGGGCATAGACCTGATCCAGCTGGGTGCGCAGGCTGCTGGGCTTGTCCAGCATGACAATGGGCTCCCGGGCGAAGTCGTCAAAGGACACCGACTCCCGCCCGGCCAGGGGGTGGTGCTCCGGCACAGCCAGATACAGGGGCTGGCGCATGAGGGTCACCGACTCCAGCTCCTCATCCTGGTGCAGGCAGAAGGACAGGTCGATCTCCCCTCGTTTCAGCTGCTGAAACAGGTCGAAGGAGGGGGCCTCGGTAAACTGGAAGCGGATGCTCTGGTTTTTCTCCTGGTTGTAGATGCCCATCATCACCGAGGGGATGAGGGAGGCGGAGATGGAGTGGAAATACCCCAGGCGGACGATCTGCTGGGCGGAGCCCGCCATCTGCCGGAGCACCCCGACCCCCTCGTCAATCATGGCCAAAGCCTGCTCGGCGTAGGGGAGGAACTGCTCGCCATAGCCGGTCAGGCGGACGTGGCGGCTGTCCTTCTCAAAGAGCTTCACCCCCAGCTCCTTCTCCAGCTCCTTGATGGAGTAGCTCAGGCTGGGCTGGGCGATATGGAGCTCAGCGGCGGCCTGTGTGTAGTGGAGCACCCGGGCCAGGGTCTTGAAATACTGTAATTGAAGCAGCGTCATAAAAATCCCCCGTTTCCTGACGATAGTTTTTTTCTATTGTACTCCAATCGGCGCTTTCTTGCAAGTAAACCCCGGGGCATTTCTCTTTTTTTGTAAAAATCTCCGAAGTCCCTTGACGGCGGGCCAAATGATAGAGGAACTCTATCGGGTCAGAGAAAGCCGGTATTGGACATAACCGGGCCGGAGGACTACAATAGAGCCATGAAACAACCCCGGCACAAAAAACAGGAATAAGGAGCGATTTATTATGGCAAAAGAAGTTACCGCGGAACAGATCCAGATGCTGGACGAGATGGTGGCCCGTGCCCAGAAGGCCGCCGACATCATTGCCACCTATGACCAGGCCCGGGTAGACCGGCTGTGTCAGGCCGTGGCCGCCGCCGTGTGCGACATGAAGGTGTGGGCTCAGCTGGCCGACGAGGCCGTGGACGAGACCGGCCTGGGCGACAAGGTGACCAAGCGCAACAAGCGCAACAAGATCAAGCTGATCCTCCGGGACTGCCTGCGCCAGAAGAGCGTTGGAATCATCGAGGAGAACCCCGAGAAGGGTCTGGTAAAATATGCCAAGCCGGTGGGCGTCATCGCCTCTCTGGTCCCCACCACCAACCCCTGCCTCACCCCCGCCGGCCAGGTGGTCTACGCCATCAAGGCCCGTGACGTCATCATCTGCTCCCCCCATCCCCGCGCCAAGGTGACCACCAACAAGTGCATCAACATCATCCGTGAGGCTCTGGTCCGTGAGGGCGCTCCCGCCGATATCATCCAGGGTGTGGAGGAGCCCTCCATCTCCCTGACCCAGGAGCTGATGAAGCGCTGCAACCTGGTCATCGCCACCGGCGGCCGTCCCATGGTCAAGTCCGCCTACTCCTCCGGCGTGCCCGCCTACGGCTCCGGCGCCGGCAACGCCACCGTCATCATTGACGACACCTGCAGCACCCCCGAGTACCAGGCTGAGGCCGCCGAGAACACCCGGATCTCCAAGTGCTCCGACTTCGGCTCCGGCTGCTCCTGCGACGGCAACCTGATTATCCACGAGGACGTCTACGACGGCTTTGTCAAGGCTCTGGTGGAGCAGGGCGCCTACCTGGCCAACGAGGAGGAGGCCGAGAAGCTGAAGAATGTCATGTGGGACGAGACGGGCCACCGTCTGCCCAACACCGTGGCCATCTCCGCCCAGAAGCTGGCCGAGGCCGCCGGCTTCACCATCCCCGAGGACCGCAAGTTCATCGCCGTCACCGGCGGCGGCATCGAGGGCGTGGGCAAGGAGCATTTCTTCTCCAGCGAGAAGCTGACTACCCTGCTGACCCTGTTCAAGTACGAGGGCGAGTTTGAGAACGCCCTGACCATGATGCAGGCCATCTTCAACGTGGGCGGCAAGGGCCACTCCTGCGGCATCTACTCCTGGAACGACGAGCATATCCACCGTCTGGGCATGGCCGCTCCTGTCTCCCGCATCATGGTTCGCCAGCCCAACAACAAGGGCAACTCCGGCTCCCCCAACAACGGTATGCCTCCCACGTCCTCCATGGGCTGCGGCACCTGGGGCGGCAACATTGTCTCCGAGAACATCACCCTGAAGCACTATATGAATACCACCTGGGTGGCCCGTCCCCTGCCCACCGATATGCCCTCCAACGAGGAGCTCTTCGGCGACTTCTTCAAGCCCGGCATGGACGAGGAATAAGATTCCCTCTCTCCCCTTTCATCGCTCCCCCCGCGGGCCGGGACGGGACACCTGTTCAGACAGGGCGCCGAACCCGGTCGCGGGTCTCGAGCGGCATATACTCCTGCTTTGATAGGAGGGGCCGCCACACACTTGTGTGGCGGCTTTCTTCTTCCATTTTGCGGCGGGATGTGGTATGATAGAGGTACATACAGGCGGCCGGGGGCCGTCTCACAAAAGCGGTTAGGAGGACAAAATATGACAATCACCTATTTAGGCCACTCCTGTTTCAAGGTTGAGTCCCAGGGCTATGTGGTGGTGCTGGACCCCTATGAGGAGGGCAGCGTGCCGGGCTACGGCCCTGTCCGGGAGGAGGCGGACGCGGTGCTGTGCAGCCACGGCCACCGGGACCACGGGGCTGTGGGCTGCGTCGCCCTGAGGCAGGGCGAGGTCTCCCCCTTTGCGGTGGAGACCATCCACACCTGGCACGACGACCGGCAGGGGGCCCTCCGGGGTCCGGACACCATCCACATACTGGACGACGGCCAGTGCCGCGTCGCCCATCTGGGCGACCTGGGCTGTGAGCTCACACCGGAACAGAAGGAGAAACTCAAGGGCCTCACCGCGCTGCTGATCCCCGTGGGAGGGTACTACACCATCGACGCCGCCCAGGCCAGCGCCCTGGCCGACGAGCTCTCCCCTGCGGTGGTCATCCCCATGCACTACCGGGGCGAGGGCTTCGGCTACGACGTGATCGGCCCTCTGGAGGACTTCGCCGCCCTGCGTTCTGACGGCAGGGAGTACGGCTCCGTCCTGGAACTCACCCCTGAGATGGAGAAGCAGACCGCCATGCTGAGGCCGCGGAATATGTAACCCCCATTTATGTTCCTCCCGCCACGGGTGTGAAGGATGGGACGAGTTATAAATATTTCACATTTCCTGATTGACAAAGCAAAGGCGGAGTGATATATTTATAACACCCTGAAAGTTAAAAATATATCACACGGAGGGAACGAACATGAAATCGAAGGTTACCTTGAAGGAAATAGTGGGGACAAAAATTATTTATGCGGCGCTCCTGGTCTGCTATTACTGGATGTGGGCCAGACGGGACTGGCATAATTTCTATGAGACCATCCAGAATACGGTTTTCATATTCACCATTGTATTTTTCGCACTGCGGGCAAGCCGCGTGCATAAATACAGCAAGGAAGAAAAGGACGAGCTGGCAATTCAAAATCTGCGCAGGACAGACGCGATCGGATTAAAACTAATGATAGCCGCCTCTGTTGTCATTGCCTTTGGGTGTGCGGTCAAAGCCATCGACGGAGCGGCGGCGGGGTACGCGCTGGTTGGCACCATATTTGTGCTGGCGGTGATACGGTTTATCATTTTCTGTGTTATGGACAGCAAGGGGGTCTGAGCGGCCCTGTGATTCGATCCATGATATTCTGCGCGACGGACAGCAAGGGAGTCTGATATGGCCCTTAAAACGAAGGTCAAGGAATATCGGGAAAAAGCGGGATTAAAACAGAGCGAATTGGCGGAACTGGTACATGCGAGGCGGGAAACCATCGTACACCTGGAGAACGGGAGGTATAACCCGTCGCTGAAGCTGGCCATGGATATCGCGAAGGTATTTCATGTGACGGTGGAAGAGCTGTTTGAATTTACCGAGGACTGATTCTGACAGCACCGGCAAAAGCGGGAAAAAGTCCGCCGAGCATTGACAGAGGTTCGATTTCCCGCTATACTGAGCATAGAAAGGGCGCTGCTGGTAAGCGGTTAGCCCCCGTTAGTTACAGAGAAGTAACCGTGAGCTGGGGAGCTGGGCGGTTACTTCTTTTTATTGGCCGCAGAATACGTGGCACCTGGTAGGGGCGGATATCATCCGCCCGCATGATAACACGGCTTTTCTGGACAGGGGGGTAATACGCCCCTACAAAATCGCTGGTGGTAATTTAGAAGATTGCAATAAAATAGGAAACAGGAGGCATCCGTGTTGGATGCCTCCTGTTTCCATGGGGAAAGAAGAAAGAGAGAAGAAAAACGGGTTTACTTGGCGTTGTGGGACTTGGAGTGGCTGGGGGCGACATACTGGCCGTTCTCCTTCTTGACCAGCTTGCCCTCCTTGACCAGCTCGCTGGGGGAGTAGATGTCGTTGATATTCCAGCAGCCGGGGGTAGGCACCACGATGTTCTCCATGGGTGCCTCCACCAGGAAGGGCTTGCCGGCCTTGTTGGCGGCGATAGCCTTCTCCATAGCGGGCAGGAAGTCCTCGGCGGACTCACAGCGGATGGCGTCCACGCCGTAGGCCTTGGCCACGTCGGCCCAGCAGGGGGTGTAGGGCTGGCCGTCGGGGGTGTGGAACACGGTGCCGAACTTGGTCTGATAGTTGGCGTTCTCCAGGCCGGCGATGGTGCCAAAGGCGGAGTTGTTCATCACGACCCAGGTGCAGGCGATGCCCTGCTCCACGGCGGTGGCGAGGCAGGTGGGATTTACGCCGAAGCCGCCGTCGCCGGTGAGGGTGAGGCAGATGCGGTCGGGGGCGGCCAGCTTGCCGCCCAGGACGGCGGAGGCGCCGAAGCCCATGGTGGCCAGGCCGGAGGAGTGGTGGATGGAGCCGGGCACGGTGATATCAAACTGCTGGGCCACGCCATTCTTGTTCCAGCCCACGTCGGTGAAGATCACAGCGTCCTCGGGGATGGCGGCCTTCACGTCCCGCAGGATGCGCTGGGGGGTCATGGGGAAGCGGGCGTCGTCAGAGATAGCCTTGTTGCTCTCCTTAAAGGCGGCCTTGGCCTGGGCGATCTTGTCCCGCAGGCCGGGACGCTGCTTGCCCTCGGGGCAGATACGCTTGACCTCCTCCAGAATCTGGGCCAGGCCGATCTTCAGGTCACCGATAGCGCCGATCTCCACGGGGTAGTTGCGGCCGATCTCGGTGGGGTCGATGTCGATCTGGAGGAAGGTGGTCTTGTCGGGGTCGAAGGTGACACCCTGGTACCAGCTGGAGCTGTCCGCCTCAGCGAAGCGGGTGCCCAGGCCCAGGATAACGTCGGCGTTGACGGTGATGGAGTGGGTGAACTCCATGCCCCAGAAGCCGGTCTGGCCGATCATCAGGGGGTGGCGGTCGGACAGGCAGCCCTGACCCATCAGGGTGCGGGACACGGGGATGTCCAGAAACTCGGCCAGGGCGGCCAGCTCCTCAGAGGCCTGGGCCAGCAGGATGCCGCCGCCGGCGTGAAGGACGGGGTTCTCCGCCTCCACCAGCCTCTTGGCGATGGCCTTGACGGCGGCGGGGTCCAGGGCGGGCTTCATGGTCACATGGCTGTCCTTGTAGGTGCGGGACCACAGGTCCTCCTCCATCTCCCGGGAGAACATGTCCATGGGCACGTCGATGAGGACGGGGCCGGGGCGGCCGGACTCGGCCATACGAAATGCCTTGTCCATGATGTAGGGCAGGGCCTCCACGTCGTCGATGCGCCAGCAGCGCTTGCACACGGGCTCCAGAATCTTGTACTGGTCGCCGTCGGCGTGCATGTTGACCTCCTGGTGGGGATGGCGGCCGAAGTAGTAGCTGGGCACGTCGCCGGCGATGACCACCATGGGGATGGAGTCGAAGGAGGCGTTGGCCACGCCGGTAAGGACGTTGGTCAGGCCGGGGCCCAGGTGACACATAACCACAGAGGCCTTGTGGGTGAGGCGGGCGTAGCCGTCGGCGGCGGTGGAGGCCACGGCCTCGTGGCGGTTGGAGATGTACTTCACCTTGGGGTTGCGGTTGAAGGCGTCCAGCATACCGATGACGGTGTGGCCGCACAGTCCGAAGACATACTCCACATCACGGCGGGCCAGATAGTCGACGATCAGGTCGGATACCAGCTTTTTGCTCATAAATCATTGCCTCCTGTTTTTATTATGTTCTGTTTTCCATCGAAACCGCACATCCTCCGCTCTTCCCCTCCCGACTGGAAGGAGCGGGGAAAATGTTCCGTCTCTCCGGGGTTTTCCTTGGTTTTATCTTAGTATAAACGGGTGGAAATGTCCAATATCCGCTTTTCATTTACCGTTCGATTTTGCCCATAGATCCTGTGGGAAAGGGGGCCTTTTCCCCATAGAAAACGCCGGAGGCGTACCGCCTCCGGCTCCGCTCACTGGATGAGCTGCCCGGTTTTCTCCATGAACTGGGTAAACACCTCGCCGCTGCGGATGATAAAGTCCCGAAAATACTCCGCGGCGGGGGGCAGATACTGCTCCTTGTTCCACATCATATACAGCCGGCGGGGGGGGATGCGGTTGGTGATGGGCAGGATCTTGGTGTTGTAGGGGGCGCCGCCCAGGGGATAGGGGATGATGGCCACGCCGTGGCTGGCGGCCACCAGGCCGTAGATAATCAGGTCCTGAGCGGTCTCCATGGTGATGTTGGGCTGAATGCCCAGCTCCTGAAAGACCTGGTCGGTGACCTCCCGCAGCTGGCAGTCGGTGTCGAAGGCGATAAAGTTTTCACCGTCTAGCTCCCGCAGGTCCACCTGGTCATACTTGGCCAGCCGGTGCCCCAAGGGGACCAGCAGCACAATCTGGTGCTCCCCGATGTAGGAGGAGGCGATCCTGGGGTCGTCTACCCCGGTGGCGAAGATCAGGTCTACCTGTCCGTCCAGCAGCTGTTCTCTCAGCCGGGCGTAGGTGGCCTCCTGATTAAACTGCAAACGGACCTCCACCCGGTTGGTCTCCGACACGTAGCGCACAATGATGTCGGGGGCGAACTGGGCCAGGGAGGGGAAGCCGGCCATCACCACCGTGCCGGTGTTGGGGTTGATGCAGTCGGCCAGCTTGGCCATGCCGGTCTCCAGGGTCTCCAAGGTTTTCTGCACATAGGGGAGAAACATCCGGCCATACTTGGTCAGCTCCACGTTCCGGCCCCGCTTGACGAAGAACTCCACATTCAGCTCCTCCTCCAGCTCCTGAATGGCGTGGCTCAGGCTGGACTGGCTGACATAGAGCTTCTCCGCCGCCCGGGTGTAGTGCTCCAGCTCGGCGATGGCCTTGAAGTAATACAGCTGCCGCAGGTTCATGGACTCACCTCTCTAAAAAATCATCTTAACTCTATTATCCATGATTTCCCGGGAAAAGGCAAACTATTTTTGTTCCTTGGCCTCCGCCAATTTTTTCGTCTCCCAGGTGCTGAGCACCACATCCAGGGAGATCAGGGCCAGTCCGATGGCGAAGGTGGAGGTAAAGGTCTCCTTCAGGATGACGGCGCCCAGCAGGGCGGCGAAGACGGGCTGAAGGGGGTAGAAGAGGGAGCAGGTGCTGGCGGGGAGGATAGACAGGCATCTGGTCCAGGTGTACTGGGCGACGCCGGAGCCGAAGAAGCCCAGATACAGGACCACCAGCACGATTTTCGGGGTAAAGGCGACGGGCTGGGAGGCGTAGGCCAAAATACCGGCGGGGATGTGGAAGATCAGGCTGATGGCCATGCCGTAGGTGGTGACCAGCACGGCGGGGTACTTGGCGGTAAGCCGGCGCATGAACACCGAGGCAAAGCCCCAGAAGACCACCGAGATGAGCACGGCGGCGATGCCCAGCAGCTCGCTCTGGCTGCCGGCGCCCTGGGTGATGACGACGGTGCCGGCCAGGGCCAGGGCCAGGCAGAGCAGCTTGACGGGGGTGATGGTCTCCTTCAGCAGCAGGGCGGCCAGGATGGTGACGGACACCGGGGTGAGGGCGTTGATGAGGGAGGCCATGGCCGACCCGGTGAGGGCGATGCCGATCTGGATGAGGAAGATGGTCAGAAAGTAGCCCAGCACCCCCACCAGAATAAAATATTTCCAGTCCTCCCGCTGGATTTTGGTGTGCAGGTGGGGGCGCGCCATAAGCAGCAGGGGGACCATAGCCGTGGAGCACCGCAGGCAGGCCACGAGGGCGGGAGACAGCTCCTGGGTGAGCAGCTTGCCTCCCACATAGACGCTGCCCCACAGGAAAAAGGTGAGAAACAGCAGGCCGAAGGCCTGTCCTCTGGATTTGTCGATCATGGTGTTCCTCCAAACGGCCCGGGCCGGCAGCCTTCAAGCGGGCTGCCGGCCGGGCGGATTTATTTGCTTCAGGCGGCGGCGTCCTCCAAAGACTGCCGCAGGGTGGTGCCCAGACCGTTGACGTCGCCGTCAATCCTGTCATAGAGGCTCTTTACGGTGTCCAGCTCCAGAATCTCCTGGAAGAAGCTGCTGTCGTACTCGATCATGGTCATGCCGTAATCGGTCATAAATTTCTTGTTGTCCGCGTCCAGCTGAGCCAGCTTGGGCCGCATCTCGGCCAGGGCCTCGGCCACCGCCTGACTCAGGGCCTCCTGATACTCGGCGGGCAGCTCGTCGAAGCTGGCCTTGCTGATGGCGATCTGGTTGGCGTACAGGATGTGGTTGGTGCAGGCCAGATATTTCTGAACCTCCTGAAGGTTAATGCCCACGCAGCTGTCGGCGGCGTTCTCCTGGGCGTCGATGGCCCCGGAGGACAGGGAGAAATACAGCTCAGAGAAAGCCAGGGGGGTGGGGTTGGCGCCGATGGCGGACCAGAAATTCATGTGGTTGCTGTTCTCCATGGTGCGGATCTGCAAATTTTTGTAGTCCTCCAGGGTGTTCAGCGGCTTGTTGGCGGTGGTCAGCCGGTAGGTGGCATTTTGCAGGAAGCCCAGCAGGTGGAGGTCCCGGCGCTCATAGGCCTGGGACAGCTGGATAAAGAACTGGGACTGGTGGTCGTTGAGCACCCGGTCGATGGTGTCGCCGTCATAGCGGGAGAAGACCATAGGCAGGTCGAACACGGCCATCTCCGGGATAAAGGAGGCCACCGGCGCGGTCTGACACACCACGATGTCGATGCCGCCGCACTGGACCTGCCGCAGCAGGTCGGCGTCGCCCCCCAGGTCGCCGTTGGGGTGGTAGTCGATGGTCAGCCGGCCCTGGGTGATCTCGGCGGTCTTGGCGGACACCAGCTCGCCGAAGAGCTGGCCGGCGGAGCCCTTGCCGGCGGTGTCGGCGGCAACCAGCTCCATCCGGGGCAGGTGGCCGTAGGGGCCGTCGATGCCGGCGTCGGGGTCGTCGAAGGCGGAGATGCCGCAGGAGGTCAGGGTCAGGGCCGCGGCAGCGGCGAGAAGAAGAAACCATTTTTTCATACGCGCCGCCTCCTTACAGACTGACCAGAAGGTGCTGAACCAGGGGACGTAGGTAATCAGCGCCAGGGCGATGAGGAAGGATACAATAAAGGGGACGGCCCGTCTGGCCACCGCCATGGGGGGCTCGTCGGACAGGTTGCCCGCCACAAACAGGTCCAGTCCGAAGGGGGGCGTGGCCAGCCCGATGGACAGGCAGCACACCAGCACCACGCCGAAGTGGACCCCGTTGATGCCCAGCTTCTGCACGGCGGGCAGCAGCACGGGGGCCAGGATAATGATGGCGGGTCCGGTGTCCATCACCATGCCCAGCAGCAGGAACACCACGACCAGCACCGACAG
>ERZ808028.1447-NODE-1447-length-14288-cov-12.206108_pt1 | contig 14288 bp, 17 predicted proteins | sample MGYA00380184_ERZ808028 | MGnify/ENA primary metagenome ERZ808028 (study PRJEB31490, sample SAMN06133397) | mouse gut metagenome | isolation source: J8_1 | host: mice | place: China: Chengdu | collected 2015-05 ...
TCTCCCTCCGTCACGCGCAAAGCGCGTGCCACCTCCCTCGTCAGAGGGAGGAAAACAAGGTTTTTCTACAGCCTGAAGCACTGTTTCCGATAAAACGGTGCTTTTTTATGTGTGTCTAAATTTTATCGGCATATTGCTGTGCATAGGAAAACGGCGTTTGTGTACCGTCCCTTTCAATATGAAAGCATTGTTCGCCGAGCGAAAAGATGGGACGGTCATTTTTATAGCTGTCGGAATACACACATTTTACCGTCACCGCCTGCGGAAAGGCTTCTTTAAAACGCCGAACTTTTTCTTCGTTTCTACAATTTTTGTAAAGCAGCTCGCCGCTTTTCGGATTGTGGCGGGTACATAAAAGTGTATCGATTTTTAACCGTTCGGCGATTTCTTTCAGCAGAAAATCGGGACTTGCACTGATGACAACGGTATGCCGTGCGCGGTTTTCGGGTAAAAACCACGGGAAAACATCTTTTTCGTGTGCATCCCAATACTTTTTAACGGCTTTCTCCAACGGGACAAACCGTATAAAGCAGAATATATGTTTTTTAAAGCGGTCCAATGAGAGAATCCGCAGTCCGAACAACGCCCCCATTACCGCATAATACGGCAGTAAAAGAAACAGATACGGATACCGAAAAAAGCAGAAAATCAAAAAATTAGAGCCGGAATCAAACGGCACAACGGTTTTGTCAAAATCGTAAATATCCAGTTCCATAGGCAAAGCCCTTTCACAGTGTGATGGTTACAGTATACTGAATTTTACAGAAAATTGCAAGCGGAGCGCGCGGTACGCCATTCTGCGCGCAATGGCGGTCTGTACAAACCTGTCATTCTGAGGCAAAGCCGAAGAATTTCACACGGCACAAAGCGGATTCTGTGTACATGTAGGGCGCGGGTGCGGGTCTCCGGTGGAGACCTCTGCATACGGAAGTATGCAGAAGCACAGACCGAGACAGTAGGCGAGACCTTGTTCGCGCCGTCGGGGTTACGGCTTCGACATTACCCTTTTGTCCCGCATTGCTCGACGGGGGAACAACTCTATTCGGGGAATCTTCGCCGACCGTACGGGAGTGCGTTTGTTTTGCGCACCGTAGGGACAGCCCTTACGGCTGTCCGTGCACACTGTTGTTCTCCAACCTATTCGGATTTTTGCTTGTTCAAAAGTATTGCACATATAATTACTGCCGCACAGAGTACAAGAATTAAATACCATAGATTTTCAAGGCAAAAACCATTATCTAACATCAATCGGTATCCCCAAGAAGCGGGGAAAATACGCCCTATGGTTTCAAGAAAATCGGGCAGTAATTCGATAGGGAACATAATCCCCGAAAGCATAATCGAGGGCAAAAACACTAATTGCGCTATCATTGTCAGCTTTGCCTGCGTTTTAACCATCAGCCCTAATATACTTCCGATACTCAGCGATACAATGATGTATATGGCAAGCGCAAGAAAGAAAAACGGAAGCTGTGTCGGCAAAGCTGCTTCAAACAGAATAGTGGCGAGCAATACCATTACAACACAGGTAATCATCAAATGCACAAATGCAGAAAGAAACATTGTAACAAGTCCTAAACAGATGGGTACTCCGTTTGATTTATAAACCTTTTTTATATCGCTTCCGTAAGTTTCAGTCAACGACGGCGGTAATCCGATAAAAGCCCCCATTGAAACGCTCATTACAATCATAGATTGTATCAGCGAACTTCTCATTTCGGGCATAACGGAAGTGAAAATACCGCCCATAAGCAGAAAGAAAATCAGCGGAACGATATAGCAGGTAACTAAGAGGGACTTACTTCGTATATCCAATTTCCACTGTAACGCTATACCATATAAAAAACCGTTCATTCTGTTTCCCTCCCTGCCATTTCGATAAAATGCTGTTCCAGCGTGCCTCGGTCAACTTTAATATCTGATACATGGATTTTTTTCTGTTTGAATTCGCACAATAAGGAAATCAAAGTGTCTTCGATATTGTCCGTTTCAAAGGTGCTGTTTTCTTGCGGCGTTTTGATATGGATAAAATATTTTTTCCCAACCTTATCTGTCAGTTCCGAAACTGTGCCGCAAAAGGCAATATTCCCGTTATTCAAAATTGCAATACGGTCACATAAGGCTTCTACTTCCGCCATATCGTGACTTGCCAAAACGATTGTTTTTCCTTGTGACTTGAGTTTGCGAATTTGTTCGTGGAGTAAGACCCTGCCCTCGACATCAAGTCCCGCAGTCGGCTCATCGAGAAAAATAACATCGGGATTGCCGATAAGTGCCAAGGCGAGATGTAACCGTCTTTTCTGTCCTGTGGATAATTGTATATACTGCTTTTTTTCCATTTCTTTGATACAAAGACCGTTAAGCATGGCACAATCTATTTTGGTTTTATTCCATTTGGCAAACAGTTGTACAGCCTCCATTGGCTTAATATGCGCCGGTAAAGAAGAGGATTGCAACTGAATACCCATCTTCCCGTTTACTGTAATTGTACCGCTGTCATATTTTCTCAAACCCTCAATACATTCAAGGGCTGTTGTTTTTCCTGCTCCGTTTACGCCGAGCAGGGCAAAAATTTCTCCTTTTTCAATTTGAAAATCAAGTCCTTTGAGAACCGTATGGCTGTTGTAACTTTTCTTTAATTCACGAACCTGTATTGTACTGCTCATCATTCTGCCCCCTCAAACGGATTTTCTCCGAGTCTTGAAAAGTAGATTTGCAAAGCGGGCTCTAAATAGTCGTTTACAATTTTTTGTCTTGCTTCCCAAGCATTTGTAGCGGTATCAATATTGCCGATTTCTATCAATTTCGGAAGTATGCGCATATCCCCATTTGTAAATTCCGTAATCAATCCCCAATATGCTTTTACAATTCGTTGGCATTTCTCACTTTCAGGGGGCACACTTGCCTTTTGAAGTTCTATAATTTCATCACTCAAACGATTAAATCTATCCATAAAATCCAAACCGCTTTCCTTATCAAACCGATTACGGATATGGTCAAGCGTATCATCATCAAAACGCTTAATAAGATAGTAAAAGTCGTTTTTCATTTGCAGATTGACAATAATATCCGCATACTTTTTAAAATTGACCGTCTGCATTTGTAACACTTCTGCTTTTAACTGTTCAGTTGCTGTCAAAGAAGCGGTTAGCTGTTCTATTTTTTTCCGTATGCTGTCTGCCTGTTCGGTAAGGGCGGTTGCCACATCAGTCGGTGTTTCTAAAGAAATTAAGCGATGCTTTATATCCTCCAAAGAAAAACCCAATGATTTCAAAGATATAATTTGATGAAGCATAACTAAGTCTTTGTCCGTATAAAGCCTGCGTCCGCCTTCGCTTTCTGCCGAAGGAGATAACAACCCTTCCTTGTCATAATATTGCAATGTACGGACAGTCACGCCTATTTTCTTTGCAGCCTCTCCAACTGTCATAAACCCAATCGGTATTGCTCTGTATTTTGCCATAATGCTTTACCTCCTGACCCTATTATAAATCATTACGCGGCGTTACAAACAAGACCTTTTTAAAATTTTTAGGCGGCAAAGATTTTCTCTGATGCCTTTCTGTACTTGTGCAAAAGTCAATCCCCATGCGGGCGATTCGTGAATCGCTCCTACGGGTTCGTACAAACCTGTCATTCTGAGGCAAAGCCGAAGAATCTCACACGGCACAAAGCGGATTTTGTGTACATGTAGAGCGCGGGTGCGGGTCTCCGGTGGAGACCTCTGCATACGGAAGTATGCAGAAGCGCAACCGAGACGATAGGCGAGACCTTGCTCGCGCCGTTGCTTTTGGCGAAATTCAACCTTATCCGGGTCGTTGCGGATGCCCCCTACAGGTTGCGCGTTTGTTTTGTGAACCGTAGGGACGGCCCTTGCGGCTGTCCGTGCATACAGCATAAGCAAAACCGTTCCAAAAATGACAAAAATACGGATAAAAATGACAATTTTGCACGGAACCTGAAAAAATATGCTATATTGAAAACAGAAAGAGAAGTGAAAGGACTGACTTGTATGCGGAACCGAAAATATTTTTGGAAAGGAAGAACACACCATGCTGCAAATCGTGAAAAATTATGTAATCATTTTTATTATCCCGTTTTTCGTCGGGGTTACCGTGCGGGCTTTATGCCGCCGCCGAAACAAATCTTATTTTGTTACCGTGGCTTTTGCTGTGCTCGCGGTTCTCGGATGGATTGCCGCGCTCGTCATTCCCTCGCACGGCAGTGAACTATATGTGCTCACGGCGGTACAGGCAACCATGGTGGCGGTCGGCGCGTCTTTGACGGAACTGGTTCTGTTGGCGCAAAGAGCCATACATCGGAAACGCAACAAGGAACGGAACGGCAGTTTAAAAATTAAATAGCTGTGGGATACGTTTATTGAAAATGGATAATATAGGGGAAACGCAACAGGTGAAAAAATTTTCACTTGCAAATATATCATGTGAACTGTAACCGTACGCAAAACGGTTTGGATTTTGCACCGTCCTATGGGGGCGGAGCTTTTGTTATCTCACAGCATATCGGCGGCGGGACAACGCAAAAACGCCTGTTTGCTGTGCAAAATTTTTTCTGTAACGAAATTTTTTATGAAAAAATATTCGCTTTTGAACACATTGCGTTCTGTATGATTAGAAGTGCGCAGTAAGCTTCGTGGACAATCGGGGCGGCATATGATAATATATGTTTAGAAAAAATAACTCCGCACAGTGTTTTGGCTGCGACGAGCGAAGTTTCTGAAAAGCGGCGGCTGTGCTATGCACAGCCGCTTTGTGTTTTTTACGGGTAAGGAAAAAAGGGGATTTGATTGCTATGTGGGAAGAATTTTGCAAAGGCATATTGTACGCTTTTGCGGCAAGTGGTTTTTAGAACAGAAAACGGAGAGTTACTAAGGAGGAAATTTCATGTTGAAAAGAGGTTCATCGGTATTTTTAGCGGCGGCTTTGATGGTTTTATGTTTCTTTTCTGTACCCGTTTTTGCGGCAGAGCCTGAATTTGACATTTCGGATTATACCATTGAAGATTTGCAGACTATGACCACGGCGGAAAAGAAGAAACTGATGGAAGATTTTATCGAAACTTATAATCCTTACGGCATAAAGGATTTGATGGAACAGGAATCCTCTGTCAGCGGTAGATTCGGTGTACAGCCGTTGTGGTCATCTGATAGTTCTATTCTTGGGGATGGGAAACAGATGGCAACGCATCAACTCATTACTTTAGAGGCGTTATCTGTATTTATAGGTGATTATGGTTTTTATAATATAGACGCAACCTCTGCGCTCGCGGTTGCTTTACATTTGGCGGTGGCTTCAGGATTACCGGATATAGACGAAACAGATTCACGTTCTTTTAAGGGACATTTTTACAATCCGGATACTGGCTTTAATCTTTCTTTGCAGACTGCTCCAACAGCAAAAACACGAGTTGGTGAGCATTATGCAAGAGCTACGGAACGATTGCGCACAAATGTGAATATGGATGTAACCAGTGCAGATTTTTTATATGTTCTTGAATATTTAGGAAGGGCTTTGCACTATATGCAGGATGCCTGTGAGCCACATCACGTTAGCAGTCAACCAGCAGTATTGACATCACACTTAGAATTTGAAGCATATGTTAATGAACACATTGATACTCTTTTGCCGAATGTGACAGCTATTTCCAAAGGATTTTATAGTCAAGCCAATAATCAAACGACGCAGAATCTTACGCATACAGCGGCAGTTATTGCTAAACTATATGCAAACGATGTTGGGCGGTTAAATATTATGCAGTGGGATGGGATAGGAGCGGCTTGTTTAGAAAATGCGGTTTGGCATTCTGCCAGACTGATTTATAAAATTTTTTATGATAACGGAGCGACGTTTATATAGGGGGGAGATGTATGAAACAAAAACATTTAATTGCGTCACTTGCTCTGTCGGGGTGGTATGCGGTGCTTTTGGCGGTTGCACAGTGGAGTACTTTGGAACGGACGCTGACCGGTGCGGCACGCCTGCTTTATGTTGTGGTTTTTCAGATGGCGATGCCGTTAGAAGCACAGGGTGCAATGCTGTATTGGATAATTCCGATTATCCTTTGCGCAATGGCGCTTATCATTTGTTTTTTTGCAAAGGAAGAGAGTAAGTTATTTCGATTTCTTTATATCGCGCCGCCGATTCTGCTTGGCATACCGCCAATCACCAATATCGTGTTTATCTGTGTGCAATGGACACCGTTTAGGATGGGCTTATGTTTTTCTTTGATTTATAATTTTATTATAAGTATAATATGGTTCTTGATTTGTTTTATCTTGCTGTTTATACAGAAATGCAAACGGAAAATGCATAATTTTTAAAGAAGTCAGGTGTGCAAAAGAATAACCGTATTATATTTAAGGGCTGTTTCGTCAGTACCGATGGAACAGCGTAAGAAACGCAAACGGAGCAATGTTATATAAAGAGGGCTTTTATGAAATTGAAAACACGTTGTATAATATCGATTGTATTGGCTGTAATACCGGTTCTACAAGTCCTTATATCCTTTATAAGTTATATTCCGAATCTTCGTATGCAAACGGCGGTGTTTTTTGCACAGTTTGTATCTTTGGCATTTTTAGGAGAGTGGGGTATTTTTTATTATCCATGCTATGGCATTGTTGTTGCGGTTCTTGCCTATGGAATGTACAGTTTTTCCGACAGTGCTTTTTCAAATCAGCAGGAGCGCTTGTGGTTGAGATTTCCAATCGCGGCGGGCGTTTTCGGTCTGCTGAATGTGCTGTGCATGCTTTCTGTCGGCGGAACAGCCTATTTACCGCTTACGGTATGCGGGGCGTTGGCTTTTGTAGGCTGGTTGATTTGTAATATTCGATTATTGGTGCGCGGTGCGTAAAGTGATTTTGTGTCTACCAAGATGTCCCCTGACGAAAACCTCGTTATAAAACATCACAAAAATAATCGACAGTATGTTTTGTGTTTTGTGGCAGAGGAGAACGAAGCGGGGATATGATTGCGATGTGGATTGTATTTTGCAAAAGCGTGTATACATATTTTTGCACATAACAGTTATGTAGCGACAAAATCAAAACAAGAGAGTTACTAAGGAGACATTTTTATGTTGAAAAGAGGTTTATCGGTATTTTTAGCGGCGGCTTTGATGATTTTATGTTTCTTTTCTGTACCCGTTTTTGCGGCAGAGCCTGATTTGACATTTCGGATTATACCATTGAAGATTTGGAAACAATGACCACAGCGGAAAAGAAGAAACTGATGGAAGATTTTATCGAAACCTATAACCCTTACGGTTTGCGGGATTTGATGGAAGAGGAATCCCTTGTAGACGACAGATTCGGCATGCAGCTGTTGTGGATGTCGGATAGTGACAAAATCAAAATTGGGCAACAGATTGCAACACATCAACTAATTACTCTTGAAGCGCTTAGTACATTTATAGGAACTTATGGTTTTTATGAAGTGGATGGAACGACAGCTTTAGCGGTTGCGTTAAATTTGGCGGCGGCTTCGGGGTTGCCGGACTATCAAGAGATTGGTATGGCTTTTGCAGGGCATTTTTATGATCCGGATACAGGAAAAAACTATTTGGGGCAATCTTGGCCGACTGCAGCAACAAAAGCGGATACGCATTATCATATTGCTTATACACATCTAAAGAAAAATGTCAATATGGATTTGAAAAGCGATGAGTTTATGACTGTTTTAGAGCGGCTTGGTAAATGTTTACACTATGTGCAGGATGCTTGCGAACCGCATCACGCAAGCAATGCGATTGAAGTTCCGGGATCATCGCATTCAGATTTTGAAGCCCACGTTGAAACTAACATAAATGTATATTTAAAGAACATTCCGACAGTGCCGACTGCATTATATGTTCGTGTCCGCACTGTAAATGTTTTTGGTATGACACATGATGCAGCCGTACAGGCAAAACCGTATTTTGAATCTGTTGCTGATAAAACAGACAAAAGCAGATGGGATAATGTTGGACGAATTTGTATTCACAATTCTGTGCATTATTCTGCTGCGGTAATATATAAATTATTTTACGAGTGCCAAGCACCATTTGTTTGAGGGGCGTTTTTATGAAATTGGGAAAAGCATACCGTATATTTATGCTCATATTTTGCGGCGGATATCTTGTACTTGCTTTGTTACTGTTGATTTTTACTGTATGGGCAAGATGGAGTAACAGCGATACCGTGCTGAATATTTATATATTTTTGGCTATTCTCTACGGTGTGTATCCTGAAGATACAGGAATCTATGTGCGGTGCTGTACACCGCTTTTGCCTGCGGTTGTGGCTGTTATTTATTTTCTTTGTATCGGCAAATTGCGCGAGGCATGGAAAAAAGGCGAACTGCTGCCGATTGTAATCCCCGCAGGAATCGGATTGACAGGGCTTGTATTTCCGGGGAGTTTTCTGATACTTATGTTTCTGACGCCGATTTTATATCTTTGGGCAGTCTGCATTCAGATTGCGGGTTTGGGCGTAAATAAAGAGAAAATCGAGTTGTAAATATGTGAACATTTGGCATATTGAACAGTATGCTTTGCTACGCGGCGTGGATTGTTTGTACTGCGGCGGTGCAAATGCACTGAACGGAAGTATAGAGATGTTTTGCACTCTTTGTCCGGCCGGTCAAAGAGTTATAAAACATCACAAGCAATCATTGACAATATATTGCGCATATGCTATAGTGAAAGCAAGAAAAGTTCTGCCCCCGCACAGCATTCAGCTGCGACGAGCGAAGTTCCTGAAAAAACAGCGGCTGTGCATAGCATGGCCGCTTTGTGCTTTTGTGGGTGGGAGAATGAAGAGGGGATATGATTGCGATGTGGAATGTATTTTGCAAAAGTGTGTATACATATTTTTGCACATAATGGTTACGTAGCGATAAAATTAAAACAAGAGAGTTACTAAGGAGGAAATTTTATGTTGAAAAGAGGTTTATCGGTATTTTTGGCGGCGGCTTTGATGATTTTATGTTTCTTTTCCGTACCCGTTTTTGCGGCAGAGCCTGAATTTGACATTTCGGATTATACCATTGAAGATTTGGAAACAATGACTACAGCGGAAAAGAAGAAACTGATGGAGGATTTTATTGAAGCCTACAATCCTTACGGCTTGCGGGATTCAATGGAGCAGGAAGCCTCTGCAAGCCGTGGGTTTGGCGTACAACCGTTGTGGAAGTCGGACAGTGATTCGTCAGAAGAAGGACAGCAAATGGCAACGCACCAAATGGTAACCTTGCAAGCGATGCTGATGTTTATGTTAGATTATGGCTTCTATGATGTAGACGTTTCACTCCAATTAGTTATAGCTTTATATGTGGCTGCTGCTTCTGGACTGCCTGATTTAGACGAGAGAGATGGAATATTTGCCGAGCACTTTTATGATCCTAGAACAGGTTGTGGATTGAACTTACTTCTTAATTCCGCACGAGATAATGTGGAAGATCACTATCGGCATGCACATAATGTTTTAGCTGTGAATCCGTATTTGTCGGTGACATCTGATTCAGCTTACTATATTTGGGAGCAACTCGGTAGAGCACTCCACTATATACAGGATGTTTGTGAGCCACATCATGCATCTTCTGCAGCTGCTGGGGTTTCAACGCACACACAATTTGAAGATCATGTTGAAAATAATATAGAGAGTCTATTACCGCAACGAAAAACGATGCCGAATTCTTCTTATGCAGTTGCAAAGGGGAAAACTGCAGGAGAATTAACACATGATGCAGCTTTGACAGGACGAAACAGATATAAAGACGTTTGGAATTTAGGCGATAAAAGCAAATGGGATATTACAGCTACTGCGTGTTTAGATGATGCCGTTTGCTATTCTGCGAGATTGATATATAAGTTGTTTGCCGACTGCAATGTGATTGTATAGAGAGGAGAGTCGTTATGGAACAAAACAGATTATTTCGCGCTGGCTTAATACTTTCTGAAATCTTTTCTGTGTGGTACATTTCCTCTGCGCTTTTGTTGTATCAAACACACTTAGAAGAATCCCTTACAGGCTTTGTGCACGACCTGTTTCTGCTGTACACACGGTTTTTTACGAACCCGATTTGGTTTGCCGCCGTGCAGGTGATTTGGTTGCCGATTATTGTGGGTGTTCTTGCTGTAGCGGTGTCTGTGTGCGCAAAGAATGTCAGCAGAGGTGAACGATTGCTGTTCGTTTTACCGCCGCTGATTGCGGGCGTGCTCGGCATTATCAAAATATGGACGTTCCCGATTTCCAATCCCGATACAGAAGCGTGTGCATTTGCATCGTTAGACGGAATGCTTTGTTACGCGGCGTGGATTGTTTGTACTGCGGTGATACAAATGCGCTGAGCAGGCGGATTCTTCGAAAAAATCCCTTGCAAAATAAAAAAAATGTGATATACTTATCTATAATTGAAAAAACCAACAAACGCTGGGAAAAAGGCAGTAGGCAAAAGAATTTCCGTTTGCAAGAGAGTGCGCGTCACAGGCTGGAAGCGTGCGCGAAGCGGCTTTTTACCGAAATTTCACTTTGGAGCGGTGCGGCTGAACATGGGAGTAGGCCGCAACGGTTGCCGCCGTTATCGGCAGGGGCGTGTCGGCGCTCTGACATTGGGTGGTTATAAACGGCTTTTTGCGCCGTCCCTTTGGGGGCGGCGCTTTTTTGTGCTATCAAAACGATATTTATATACAGGAAAGGAAGAACGGATTTGAAACAGAAATTAGAAGAAATCCGTGCACGTGCAAAGGCAGAGCTCGGTTCTGTAAGCGAGCTTGCGGAGCTGGAGAATTTCCGCGTGCGTGTGCTCGGCAAAAAAGGCGAATTGACAGGCATTCTCAAAAGTATGGGCGGACTTTCGGCGGAGGAGCGTCCCAAAATGGGGCAGCTCGCCAATGAGGTGCGTCAGAATATTGAGAAGATGCTCGCCGACAAAATCGAGGAACTGAAAGCGCGCGAGGTACAGCGGGAAATCGAGTCGATGCCCGTGTTTGACATCTCCGTGCCGATGGATGCGGCGCAGGGCTCTTATCACCCCATTACGCTGGTACAGCGTCAATGTGAGGCGGTGTTCAAATCGATGGGCTTCGCGGTGGAGGAATACAGCGAAATCGTGACGGATTACGAGTGCTTTGAAGCGCTCAACATTCCGAAGGACCATCCTGCCCGCGATATGCAGGACACCTATTATCTCGAAAACGGACAGCTTTTGAAGTCGCACACCTCTGCCGCGCAAAATGCGATTTATAAGAAATACAGAGACGCGCTCGTCAACGAGGGTAAACCGATTAAGGCAATTTTCCCAGGACGTTGTTTCAGAAACGAGGCGACAGACGCCTGCCACGAAAACACTTTCTTCCAGATGGAAGGTGTGATGGTGGACAAAAACATTTCTATTTCCAATCTGATTTATTTTATGAAAACAATGCTTTCCGAGGTGTTCCAAAAGGATATTCAGGTGCGCCTGCGCCCCGGCTTCTTCCCGTTCGTGGAACCGGGCTTTGAATTGGACATCAGCTGTCTGATTTGCGGCGGCGAAGGGTGCGCTTCCTGCAAGCACAGCGGCTGGCTGGAGCTTTGTCCCTGCGGTATGATTCACCCTGAGGTTTTAAAGGCGGGCGGCATTGACCCTGAGGAATACACGGGCTTCGCGTTCGGCTTGGGTCTTACCCGACTTGCGATGATGAAATACGGCGTAAAAGATATTCGTGACTTAAACAGCGGCAGTTTGAAAACACTTTCGCAGTTTACGGAAGACGAATAAGAAAGGCGGGCGAAAAGTATGTTTTTATCTATGAACTGGATTTCGGATTATGTGGATTTTTCGGGATTGGACAAATTAGAATTGATTCACCGTTTTTCCCTGTCCACCGCCGAGGTCGAAAATGAAATTTTTATGAAAGGGCAGGATTTGTCGGGCGTTGTGGTTGCCGAAATTAAATCGGTGGAAGCGCATCCCGAATCGGAAAAACTGCACCTTTTAAAGGTGGATGTCGGCGAAGCGGAGCTTGTGGACGTGGTTTGCGGTGCGCCGAATGTGCGTGTCGGGATGAAAACCGCGTTCGCAAAGGTCGGCGCGCAAATCGGCGACATCACCATTACCCAGCGCAAATTGGCGGGCTACACATCCAACGGGATGTGCTGTTCGGAAAAGGAAATCGGTATCAGCGATGACAATTCGGGCATTATGGACATCACCGATGATTTACCGAACGGCACAGATTTGAAAGACGCTTATGCGATTGACGATATTGTGTTTGAGGTGGATAATAAATCGCTTACAAACCGCCCCGACCTTTGGGGCCATTACGGCATTGCACGTGAGTTCGCGGCATTGGCAAACAGACCGCTAAAGCCGATGGAAACTGTCGATTTAACGGCATATGACAATTTGCCGAAGGTGGATTTGAAAATCGAAGATCCGCTTTGCCTGCGCTACTCCTGCTTGCAGGTCGAGAACATCCACACGGCGGTGAGCCCTGTGAATATGCGGATTCGCCTGTACTATTGCGGGATGCGCGCCATCAATTTTTTGGCGGATTTAACCAATTATCTAATGCTTGAAATGGGGCAGCCGATGCATGCGTTTGATTCGCGCAAAGTGGAGAAAATCCGCATAAAGCGTTTCGAGAAGCCGTTTACATTCCAAACCTTGGATGGCGTAGAACGCAATATTGACGAAAACACCCTGATGATTTGTAATGACAATATTCCCGTGGCGATTGCAGGCATTATGGGCGGTCTCGATTCGGAAATCGTAGAGGATACCACCACCTTAACCCTTGAATCCGCCACCTTTGACGCGGCTTCCGTGCGCAAATCCACCGTACGCCTTGCACACAGAACAGACGCTTCCCAGCGGTATGAAAAATGCCTTGACCCTGAAATGACCGTACCCGCGATTGCACGTTTTGTAAAGCTTTTGACGGATACGGATAAAGATGCGCGCGTGGTTTCGTCGCTGACGGACGAATACGCCCGCCGCTATGCAGAGGTTACGCTCAAATTCGACCGCGCGTTCATTGACCGTTACACGGGCATTTCTATTGATACCGATACGATTGTGAAAACCTTACGCTCTTTGGGCTTCGGCGTAGAGGAAGCGGACGGCGAATTTACGGTGAACGTACCGAGCTGGCGCGCCACAAAGGATGTGACGATTAAGGCGGACATCGTGGAAGAAATTACCCGTATTTACGGCTATGATAATTTCGCAGTCCACACCGCAACTGCGCCGCTGTATCCCGTGCGTACTGCGCAGGAGAAAACCGTAGAGGACAAGATGAAGGACATCCTCGTCAAGCGGTTTGCACTCCATGAGGTACATTCCTATGTTTGGGCATATTATGACGAGTATAAGGCGCTCGGCATTCCCGTAGAGGAAAATATCAAGCTTATCAATGCGACCAATCCCAATATTGAGACGATTCGCAAATCCATGGTGCCGACACAGCTTTGTCAGGTGCGCTCGAACATCGGTTTTGCGCCCGAATACGGCATTTTTGAAATCGGCAGAACCGTGGACGGCGTGGACGAAAACAATCTTTGCCGCGAAGACAAAAAGCTGGCAATCACGCTGTACAGCAAGACGAAATCGACGGAAAGCCTGTACTTTGAATTGGCTTCGATGCTCGCGAATCTTGCGGGTGATATTAAGCACAAAACGCTCAGCTTTAAAGCGGCAGAGCCGACGCATGCCTACGAGCATCCGCGCAATCTGAATGCGGTGCTGTGCGACGGCGTAAAGCTCGGCGTCATCGGCACGGTACATCCAACGATTTCTAAGAAAATTGACAAAAAAGCCGCCGTTGTGTTTGCAGAAATGGATGTGCGTGCATTCTCCGCGCTTGAAAACGGCGGGATTCATTACAGCGAACCGTCGCGCTTCCCTGAAATGGAAATTGACCTTTCCTTTGTGTCCGACACCTACGCGCCCATCGGCAAGGCGATTGCGGCGGCAAACTGTGACTGGATTCGTAAAACCGCGGTGGTCGACACCTACCGTGATGCGGCGGGCAAATCCATTACGACTCGCCTGACATTTGCAAATCCCGAACGCACGCTGACCCGTGAAGAGGTTATGCAGGTCGTGGACGGTATTATCGCCGACCTCGCAAAAGACGGCGTTGCCCTGAAACAATAAAAGCAAGGTGTATAAAAAATCCCCTGTCTGTAAAGACAGGGGATTGAGTATGTCGAAAAAGCAAGTTCGGCTCCCCTTGTCAGGGGAGCTGTCGAGCGTAGCGAGACTGAGGGGTAGTCAGAAAGCTTGATTTATCAGGATTTTCTCTCC
>ERZ808028.1448-NODE-1448-length-14281-cov-7.379471_pt1 | contig 14281 bp, 26 predicted proteins | sample MGYA00380184_ERZ808028 | MGnify/ENA primary metagenome ERZ808028 (study PRJEB31490, sample SAMN06133397) | mouse gut metagenome | isolation source: J8_1 | host: mice | place: China: Chengdu | collected 2015-05 ...
TCAAATCCTTTTCTGTTTTAAACACTTTTGTATCTCCAAACTGCTCCTTAAATATACTATCTCCATATTTCATACACTCATATCCGAACGGATATCCTTTGTCGTCAGTTCTACCATTAAGCTGTTTACATTTACTACAATCCTTATTAACTATTTCCTCCAAACAAATTAAAAATCATATCTTTTCTAAATATTCAACATCCACTTTTTTAGTCAACCATACACCATTTTCAGAAAGGTAAAACTTAATTCCTTTTCTGCACATCTGTCCACTATGTACTTTCAGTATTATTGGTTTTCCATGCCGTTTTCCAACTTTATTTGCAGTTTCAACGTCCTTTGAAAGATGTACATATAATCGACTCATTGGCTTCAGTCCTTCTTCCATAATAGCTTTTATAAATCTATCCGCAGTTCCATGATATAAAAACTCTGGTGGCTCCTCCTCCTTCAATTCTACATCCACTGAAATACTATGCCCCTGATTTGTCCGAATCGAAGTCTTATCTTCATTAAAACTATACCTCTGTTTACAATCAGTTCTAACAATTTCTTCTAATACTCCCATATCCATTTTACGCCCAGTACTATTTATACCATCAATAAGTTCTTCAACATTTGCCCATCCATATTCATCCAGAGTAATCCCTGCTGCGTCTGGTTTATGCCTTAATACAAGACTGATGAACACACTTAATTTATCTAACTTTCCCATATGTCCTCCATACAAAACTAAGTAGTTTATTTATTCCAATACCATAGATCTGCCATTGTATGTAATAAATCATATTGTATCATACCAAGCGGATTAGAATTAAACCATTTACAATACTGATCACGAATCTCCCTTAATTCTTCTCCTGTAACAACACCCGTCTTTTCAAATTCCAAAAACTGTCCATATAACTTTCTTAATTCTTCTTCACCTTTTTCTTTAAATATATTTCTATATCCACTCATTTTATATTTACCTTCCTTACGATAAAATCAAGTTTTCAACTACTTATTCTGTTTTTATATCAACAGGATTTTCCAACTTTAGAATATCATCTCGATGTTCTACTAAAGCTACGTTTGCAACAGAATTGATTTTATTTTGCATAAATGCCTCAATCTCTCCTTTTGCTTCCAGCGTTGTCTTATCCATTTGCTCATTAAATTGTTTATAAATAAACTCTCTATTTCCGTTCATCTCCATACTAAGATGATTTAATTTTTCTAAAATTTCTTCCTTATCCTTCTTATTAAAAGACTTTTTCTCTTCAAACATCTGCCTCACTGATTCTAATAAGTCATTTACCTGTTTATTTGTTTCGTCAAGATTATTTTTAAACTCTTCTTCATACTGTTTTTTCTTATCAATAAATGAACATTCTTCAATATGCCCCTTACCCTTAATATACTTGATTGTAACAGGCACACCAGTTCCCATGTTCATAGATGTAATTGCTTCTGCGAATTGCGAATAACTCATTTCACACTCAATAATTCTATCTCCACCAAAATAGAAATCTCTATTAAGTTCTCTGGAAACTTCACCTTCTCTTAAATACATCGTTATAGTATCCCTGTGTTGAATGGAACTTCCAAATAATGATTTTGCTCCACCAGAAGATCTATTAAACTGCAACATACCATAACTATCATGCTTGTCTTTTGTTTCAAATAATTTTGCCATAATAGTTTCTCTCTTTCTGAAATATAATTAATTACATTTTAGAAACCATATCTTTAACTTTCTGTATTTCCTCTTTTGTATGTGGAGTACCACCTTCATTCATTTCTATATACCATTGCAACACATCCTTCTCATACTGTAAATCATTAATTCGTATTGATATTCTTGTTGTAACTTCTCTTGGATCTCCTTCAAATTCATCATAATATAGCCCAAATACCTTCAAATCATTCGATTGGAACTTCATTATTGCTGTAATTCTCTGCAATCCATCTACACATACAAAATCATCATATTCTGTCTTTGCCTTACAATGCCAGCTCGGCTTGTTAAAAAATATTTCTTTACCAGAAGTACCACCCTTTAAAACATATTCTATGTACTTCTCCTGTTGTTCTTCTGTCCATACATGTCCACGTTGAAATTCTGGATTTAAAATCAGACCATATTCTTCTATATACTGATTTATTGTTTTACTAAAATATTTGAATCCAACATCAACTTTATAATTAGCCTTATTGGTAAGTAATTGCGGTATATCTGTAAATTTCATATTCTTCCCTCCGTTCCAATAAAATCAATCTTTCAAATACATAATCATCCTTTTATTCATTTTATCACAACTATAACTATTTTGCTATCATTTCAAGTCCATCCAACAATTGATTATACAGTTTCATAATTTCAACCGCGTTAGTCTCATCTTTAGCATCTAAAATTTTTCCAAAAGCGCAAAGCATATAATCCCTAAGTTCAGAATTGTCATAAACACTCACTGGCTTCTTGACAACAAAAGGTATTTCTTGCCCGTCCATAACATACTTCTTATATTTCTCCCCAAAATCTTGTAAATATTCTCTTTCAAGTTTCGCTGTTTCTCCTAAATATTTATTCGTTATTTTTTCGGACGAATGGTTATATAGTTCCATAAGAACTGATTTTGCTACTAGATCGTTCGGATGCAGCTCCATCATCATTTTACCCATCCCACGTCTCATAGAATGTGAACGAATATCATAATCAAGGTATTCTCCAGCTTTAATAAGCGCCTGCCTATATCCTTCCTGTGAAATAACTTTTCCTCTATGAGTTCCGTGTAATTGCTTAAAAATATATTCATCATAATCATATTCAAAATCAATACTTTTCTCATTCTCCAGAAAAATCTTAAATGCCTCTTGAATAGCAATATTAATGAATAACTCTTTCTTTTTTCTTGTTTTTTTCTCACCATCTACACGGTATCCCAATTCATCTATTCTTTTTACATCCCAGAATTTTTTCATATTCCCATTTTTATAAAAAAAATCTGACCACTTAGACTGAAGTAGATCTGAAATCCGTCTTCCAGTATTAATATTTAATGTAAACAACAAATAAAAATTCCACTTTTTGTTTTCAATAAAATAATCCTGTATTTTCTTCATATCCTCAAAATTTTCTATTGCCGTTTTAATAGATTTTGTACCACACTGTTTATTCGCGACACACCCATTCTTATCAAGATATTTTCTTTCACCATTAACATCAATAAAACATTTTCCATTAGAAATATCACTGAACACAAAATATAATTCCCCTTGGTATTCACATGTATTTTTAATGCTTTCCTGTTTACTTTCTACCACTTTTTCTTCACTAATCGCTACCATATTAACCCAATCCTTTCTTAATTGTTACACTTTTCTCTGACCTCTGGCTGAATTACCAATGGTAAATCTTCCGCTTTGTATATACTTCCATTCATATAGTTACACCTCCAATCAAATGGTGATTTCAAGACTATATTACCAATATTTCGATGGATGAGTGCTTATCTTATTCATAAGTCTTGCACTTTCCATATATTCATTCGTTCTTCCATGTGTAATTTTATTCGTAAAAGAATATAGCCATTCAAGCCTTGTAAGTGCCGTTTTTACATCATGCTTTCTTTTCTCTGCCTTTGCTTTTCTGTATTCTTCTAGCCGCTGTTTCTGTTCATCCGTCAGAGAATCGTACCAATCATCATATATTTTTCCCCTGTAAAGCTGTATCATATCAATTCCGTTGATACAATACCATTTTCTACGCTTTAATTCCGCATACCAAGCCATAAATTACCTCCAATCATTTTATATAAACTACTTCTCTTTTTCGTGGAAAAATACAGTGTGGAATATATAAATTAACTTGCTAAAGTTTTCACACTGCCAAAATATTTATCATAATCCTTTTTGATTTCCTCCACTCTTTTCCTCACAGCCGAATTTTTTCCAGTTCCTCGTCCAGCAGCGTCATTATATCCCTTAGATGTAGTCGCAGACTTCTTTCCACAAAAGAAATTTACAAACCATTCCATCATCTGTTTGTCCGAATATCTATCATTAAGGGATTCCGCAACAATCGGCACAATACTGATCATGTGTGTCCTAGCATAAATCCTTTTTGCAATTTTCTTATCTTCAATCATAGAATGGATATTATAAATACGGTCAAACACCTCATTTAATAAAAATTCGTCATCCTTTGTAATATCCGCCTCTCTCATGTATGGACGAATCCATTTTGCATCTGTTGAAACTTCCTCGTCATTCAGAATAGCATGTGCCTTGGCAACCATATCCTCATTTACATGCCCATCTAATGCAGCTTGGCTCAAAGCATCTTCAAATAACTTATGTTTGCCAAGATTGATAATCTGCTCCTTTGATTTCGCCTTTACACGATTCATTGTAGCTGCATTTAATGCCTGTCCATTATTCAGATTATAGAATGTATCCGCCTGTTCTTCCTGATCCGCATTATCTGTATAGCAAATCGTAAATGAATATTCCTTAATTGCATTCTGGAAACATTCTGGAAGATCGCTGAACTTATATCCATTGATATCAATTTCTTCTGTTTTCCCATCATTTATCACTGTAAATTCTTCCAATCCACTTAATTCAAACTCATCATTCAAGAATTTAACAATAGTTAATGTCCTCTGTTTTCCGTCTTCTCCTTCATAGATATCTTCTACTTTATTAAAATACAGAGGAGGAACATGCCTATCCAATATCAAAGAGCGAATCAAAGCAGATTTCTTATCATTATCTTTCCACACATAACCTCTTTGAATATCAATGTTAAAATTTACTGTTCCATCTCCCACAAATTCAACAAGTTTCCGTGCTGTCCACTCTGTTCTTCCACGATCCGCACCTTTAATAATCTTCATGACATTTCCCTCCACTTGTAAAAATTAATTGTAAATTTTTACTTTCTTTCCGTTCTCTACATATATTTTCTTCTCTATTCCAAGTCCATCACACACCATATCTTCTACATAGAGAACACAAGATACTCTGTGATCACGTTTGGGATACTTTACTTTTGCTTCTGCACTAAACAAAGCAGGATCAATCTGTCTCAATTCCTTTGATAAAAATTTATAAATTTCTTTTCTCTCATTTGGATGAGCAACCCATGTTTCCCTCAACGATCTCATTACAAAAGTTGCATATCCATTTGTTTCCTTGTTCCAACCAGCATTATCAATGATAGAAAAAATAAAATCCAAGCACTTCTCACCATGAACTTTTACAATTGAATATGTATCTGTATAACTTCCAAGCACAGATTCTTCTCTGTTTCCCTTTGTGGCCACAAATTTATTCCATATTTATTCAAAAGTTTATCTAGGGAAACAGCCGCACTATCTCCAATAATCACTCTTGAAAGATGCTTTTCAAGCGGCTTTACATTTTCCACTTCTGAATCCTGACCTATAAAGTATTCAGCTTCAAATTTTAATCTCTCATCTACATCTTCAGGTGCATCCATAAGAATAATTGCATTTAACCTATCAATTCCTTTTTCACCTGCAACAATAAATCTTCCCTGTCCATCTACAATTGCAAATCTATATTCTTCTGGATGCCAGACAAGAATAATAGGTGTCAACTTCCTCTCATCCCACTTATTTCTCAACCTGTTCAAATGTTTGTGTGTTCTCATTCCCTGATATCTGGAATCCACAAAGCAAAGAGACAACGGAACCACAGCACTACCTGTAATCACTCTCTGATTCTTACCTTTTCCAACGGTCATAAGCGGCTTGATATTTGCCACTATGTCATTAAATTGTTCAATCCTCCTTGCTTCCTCATTCATCGCTACAACTGTACTCATTTTGTGATCCTCCTTAATATGTAATTTTTTGTATAATAAAAAGCATCTGGATTTTTATTTCCAAATGCTTTCCCTAACCATCATATTTATATTTAAAATCTACTCTATTTTCAATGAAAATCCTTCGTAAATTCCCACTGGTATATCTTCATCAAAAGAATTTTCTTCCATACAATCTTTTTCAAAATTATATACCGTCACAAGTTCTCTTTCAGGATCTACGACCCAATATTCTCGTACTCCTGCCGTCCTATATTTAAATAATTTCTTATAATAATCCATTTGTTTACTGCTTGGCGAAACAATTTCAATTACCCAATCAGGCGCACCAACACACCCTTTATCCGTAATCTTATTTTTGTCACAGATAATAGATATATCCGGCTCAACATAATTTTTATCATTTTCATTCAGGAATACAGCAAACGGAGCTGGAAAAACCTCACACTCACCATTATTTCGCTTAATAAAGTCTTTTATCTGATAATGTAAATCAGAAACTAATCTTTGATGTCTTGTGCTTGGTGGTGCCATATAGTATATTTTTCCATCAATCAGTTCTGCCCGCTCTCCCTCTGGCAATGCATAAATATCATCTATCGTATAAATATCTTCTTTTCTCAGCGCATCCATCCTTACACCTCCATTCTTTATTCTATTATAGACAATATTTATAGGAATTACAATCTCTTCACCTTACTTGAAAATCTAATTTTATTGATTACTTCTTGTAAAGTAATTCTTTCAATTCCATTGTAACATAGTAAAGTTCATCAATTTCTCCTTGATCATAGTCCTCTAAGTTCTTATTTGCATTCATTTCTATAATTTGTTCGTATTTATAATCTAATTCCTCTAATTGATTACAAATCCATCCATCATTATTTACACGTTTATATTCCTCTAAACTTTTCAGTTCTTCGCTATTAACTTCCATAGTATTCCTCACTAAATGAAACTTAGATTTTATCCTACAATTCTTCTGCCTTAAAGGTATTATATCCCTCATAATAATAGCTTACATCAATGCCTTTCATATATACTTCCCTATCATCTATCTGATCTGTTAATGCGTTCTTCAGTAAAACCTTAATTTCAACATCCTTAATCGGACTTCTTTCCATAGCAAGCAAATAGTCTTCTTTATCGACTCGGTTCCAGTCTATAACTAATTTTAATTCTTTTTTTAAAATCAAGTCCAGCCATATGCGTGTGCTTCTCCCATTCCCTTCCCTAAAAGGATGTGCAACATTCATTTCTACATATTTTTCAATTATTTCATCAAAATTAGATTGTGGCATATCATCAATATGTTTTAGTGCAGCACCCAAATACATTACAGGCGCAAATCTAAAATTACCTTTTGCAATATTTACTGTCCTGACTTTTCCCGCAAAATCATATATTTCTTTAAACAAAAATTTATGTATTTTGGCAAGCCCAGAAAATTTTCCAACTTCGCAATTTTCAACAATGTTACTTTCATATAATTTAATGGCTTTAGTTTTACTTATTCTCTCTTCTACTCTTGCGAGTTCTGTCGAATCATTGATACCTAATTTATTTTCCAGAGCCATACTACCCTCCAAAAATCTATTATTTTATTTTTATATATGATAATCTCATAAATTATCTTTATTCATTAGAAATAAACCAGACAGTTCCTTTATTGCACGCTTTTTGTACTCTTCGTCAGATTCAAAAAATCCTTTCCGAAGTCCTGTTTTTTGTCTTAATAATTCATATCCCGCTCTATTTTTGTATTCTTCGTCAGATTCAAAAAATCCTTTTTTTATACCTGATTCTTTTTCTAAAAATTCTCTTCCTGCTCTTTTCTCATAACCTTCATCTGATTCAAAAAAAGATTTTTTCGATCCAGTTGATTTTTCTAATATTTCTCTTTTAGCACGTTTTTCATACGCTTCATTTGATTCAAAAAATCCTTTCCTAAAACCAGACTTCACTTCTAAAAATTCCTTCTTCGCACGTTCTTCAAATGCTTCTTCTGATTCAAAAAAATGCTTTCTTGCCATATTATCCCCCTATCGCACCATGAAATAATCCTTTTCTGTCTATGCTAATTTACTGTTCTGTCTCACTCTTTTCCCATCGCTCAGGTCTTAACTGTCCGAAAACCCATTTCCATTCTTCTTCTGGAATTACATGAGTTCCATGTTTAAACTTAACAATAAACATATATTTTCCATGGGAAATAAAATTTCCAACTATTTCAAATCTAATCTTATCCATTCTTAATTACCTCCATATTATACCATTTTATCAATATAAAAGCCACCAGATTTTTTTCTAATGGCTTTATAATTAATATTTAATTTTTCTAATTCCAGCTCCCATGAGGATGTCTCTTCTTAAAATCTTCCCATGTTTCTTCCTTCTTGGGCGCAGGTGCATTATATTTTCCGCTCAAAATGTTTTGATTTACTTCAAAGTTAGACAGATCATTAACCACTCTATCACTATTCGCTTTTCCCCAGTCTATCTGATGAGACTGGCTGTAGTTATGTGCACTGACATCTTTTGATTTAAAGTAAGCTACAAAACCTAATATAAATAATACACTCAAAATAATTTCCATAGTTACCTCACTTTCTCGTCTTAGAAGGTACATTTCATTGCCTGTTTCTATTCACAAGTGAATCCAATATCCAAAATGTTTCACTTGAGTATTCGTTCCACATATTAAAAAATATTTGCATGGTAGGTATAGTATTTCCGTCCATAGTGCTATTCCCACAAGTATTTACAATGGATTTAATGAAGTCATACATCGCTTCTACTTTTGGGATAAATTCTTCCACATATTTCTCTTTATTTAAAACTTTCCACACTGGATGCTCACCGATTTCCACTTTTTCATGCTCTAACTCTGACAACTTATATGGTAAGCATCCACCACCTCCAGAAGTTCTAAATTCTACATATGCAATATCTTCTTTTATGTCAACAATTTGTCCATCAATAAAATCTTCTTTGACGCATACATGATCGCCTATTTTAAAAGTTTCCATATTCATTCCTCCATTTTTTATTGTCTTGAAATGCGAAATTTATTGCCTAATCACGAATGAAATTTATAAGCAATCATATATTTTACGTCATGTTCAGTAAGATTATATTTTTCTACAATTTCCTTTTTCTTTTCAAATTCTTCTTCCGTCATCCAATATTTTGTACATTCATCAGGACAATCAATTACATCACAAAGACTGCATAAAAAACTATCATCAACACAAGAAAGTTCTTCTGATTTTTCAATTATTTCTCTCAGTTCAAGTATTCGTTTATATTGATCTGATTCCTCTCCCAAGCGTACCTTTTCAAACTGATCATTCCTATTTGGTATAGTACGACTCCATACAGTTACCATATTTCTTTCAAATCTCAATAAAGAATCATTCATTTTATTAAATTCTGTCTGTCGATAATAATAAGAAGTCTCTCTACACATAGCGACTGTTTCATCTGACATATTTAATAACTTATTAAATTCCTCAGTAATCTTATTCATCCTTTTCTCAAGTCTTTCTAAATTAGTGCAAATTCCTTCTGGTATTTCAGGATTTTTCAATCTATGACAAGCAAACAATAAATCTCTTGTCATTTCTATTGAATGATGTAACATTGCATCAAACGGATTATCCTTTACATCATTTTCTGATAATTCCAAACGCATTTCCTTTTCAGTCATTTTAATATCCTCCATTCTACTTTTTTATAATCTTGAAATTCCGAGTTTATTGCCATTTAATATTTTGAATATAACTGCAACCTTCCATCAATTAACATCCAAATTTCTTCACACCGAGGTATATTTTCTTCTTTAACCAAGCTTATATTTTCATAAGTATATAAATCTTCCGCTTTCTTAACTGTTTTTCTGAATATGTGTAAAGAATCTATTCCATTAAACAATTCAACTATATCATTCCAATTAGCATTAATTACCGTTTTGGGATTCCATTTTATAGCTTCTTCCTTATCACCATTAAATTCCTGTGATACAAAGTAATATCCCTCATGTGCATTTCTGCCTTTATATACAATAATCCTTCTTGTCATAATTCATCATTCCTTTCTCCAATGAAATCCTGATTTCAGTCCTTATATTTCTTATTCTTTTTTAATGGGGTTTAATATAATTGTTCCGTATTTCTCATAAAAAATTTTCATTGGCTCTCATTATTAGTCGAGCCAAATACTTCTTTTCTTACCGATCTGAAAATAATATCTTCCTAAGTCATCAAATTTTCTAATAGTTTTATTTTCAATTATATGTTTGTTTAGTGTCCCATCAATTCAGCTACACTAATATCAAACTGTTCTTCAAACCAGTGCCAAATATCCTCTCTATGCGTCCCCGGAAGAAAATGTTTCCAAGGTTCCTCAATTTCTTCTGTCTCTGGATTCATTGCAACTTCTCCAAAATTTTCCCATAAATCTTTTACATATATTATCTTCCAATTTATAAAGCTGTCTTCTAATCCTCTGGATTTAATTATTTCCAGATCGTCACTTGTGATTAAATAGCCGATAATTTCACAATATGTCTGGACTGCATTAAATTCTGATTCCATAAACACTTGGTCATCTTCTATCTGATCAATTTTATTATCTGCTAAATATTTTCTCAACGACATACTTTTTCCTCCTCAAAATTGTGTTTTCATTGGTGGTCAATCCTCTAAATAATATTCATCTAAAAATCCATGTTGATCTACAGGTTTTGTATATCCAACTCTTTTTCCATATCTAAGACAAAAGTCTGTTTGATATGGGAAATTCCCTTTTGGTGTTACGGTTACATCCAATTTTCCAATAGTATTATAAAATTCTTCTTCTGTTACTTTTCGTGCCATAATATTTTCCACTCCTCTACTTAAAACCATTGTTTCATCCATATTTTAATTATTAAGTGTTTCAACGCTCATGTTAAACAAATTTTCCATTTCTTCTATAATCTCTTCGTCTAAACCCTCTCTTGCATAGATGTAAGTATCAAGGCAAGAATTTGTATATATATCTACATCAACACCCATCTCTAATTCATGTTCGCTCGCAAAATCCAACATAGCCTCATAATAGATAGTGTTTCTGTTAGGTAAATTTCCACATTCTTCTACCCATCTTTTAGTGATTTCTCCAACCTCAATATTATTTTTTGAATCAAACAAATCCTCGATATCCCATCTTCCACAATTAAAAATATCAGAAAAAATATTTACCATCGCATCATATCTTTTTCTCATTTCCTTTTCTTCATTTCTTCCATTTAATCCATACATAATATCAATCTCCTTTTCTGCTCTTTACTTCTCCATTTGATTCAAATTTATATACACTATAAAAGACATTAACGAATATTTTCGCTAATGCCTTCTAACTGGTTATATTGAAACATTTGACCATTTTCCTGTTTGTATTTTGTTCATTCTTTCATTAAAAGTTCTTTTTCTCATTTCATACACTTCTGTTGCAATTTGGTATGCATTATATACTTTGTCATTTTGCACATCCCATAGCAAAAAATCCTCAGGACTATTACAGCTATCAAGTATATATTGCATAAAATCTCTAAAGGTCTTTAATATATTTGTCTCACACCAACAAGTTACCTTTTTATCATCCATTGTTACAAATCTAACGACTTGCATAATTTCCTCCAATCTTGAAACGATTCTTTTATTGTCCCTTATATTTATCTACCGCAAAATCCCATCTTGCGATCACACAAATTTTGTCAATTTCTTCCGCAATCTGTTCCCTTTGTAATGAGGTATTTCCATAGGTATTTTTTAATCCCCTACCTAATGCAAGAAAAATATCATCAATGTTTTTCTCTTTTTTGAGTTTTAAATTACATCTTTGCAATAGTTCTTCGATTTTATTTTTATCTAAAACCCCAAAATGTATAAACCATTCTGTCCATATAGCCTCCACAAATAATTCCTGTGGTAACAACATTTTTTGTACTCCTCCTCACCCTTTGATCATTTCAAAATCTTCCAGTTCCTTCTGTGTCAATTCCCTGTTATAATACACTTCAGCCCATACCATACGCCCATTTGCTTCCGTTCTGGTGTCATAATTAATAAAATCCATCATGCCATCTTTAGGGTGAGTTCCGATGCTTACCGGACGCATGACAGAATAATATTTGTTCCAATGATATTTTTGTGCTGCTTGTTGAATATAGTCGTTTGTACTCATGTTATACCTCCTCTACACCACTTCATAACGTGGATTTATCCCAGTAACTTTATACATTTTTTCTGTAGCATCCTTTACCATCTGTAAAAAAGTTGCTTTTCCTCTGTCATCTACAAACTTTTTCAAATTGTTAATACATTCTATTTTTGTTTTTCCGTCACATACTTTCATTCCAGCTTCCGCAAGAGAAATAGAAAAACTTCCATTACTGTATCTAACAAACATATCTACACCATATTTTGTAAATGGCTCCGCAAGAACTTTTGTCCATTTCTGCCCTTCTGGTGAACATTCATTGATATAAAATTCTTCCTTCTGCACTTCCTTTTCTTCTCTCCTTTTCCGCGGTTTATAGCCAGCTGCTTCTTTAAAATTTAAAACGGAAATACTCTTAAGATATGCTTTTCTTTCTTTATATCCTTTAGGCAACTTTAAGCCTGTTATACACTCAAAAATCTTTATGCTTGCTTTATTGTCATTATGCAACCGTGAAATAATTTCCTCTTTACAATACGGATCATCAAAATTATGAATAAGCGCTGCAAGCGAATAATCACCGTTTTCTTTTCCGTACATATCAAGAAAAATACTGTCAGTAATTTCTTTCTCTTCCTGAAGAATATATTGTGTCTCCTCTGCAATAATCTTTTTCATCCGTTCTCTTTCTTGTGTTTTTCTGTGTTCCTCTGCTTCCTGACATGCTTTTTCTTCCTGTTCTGTTCGCTTTAGTGCCTCTATATGTTCTATATCCGCCTTATCATATGCAAGCATAGATTCCTTAGTATTCAATTTATTTTCCAACAGATAACAAACAAAATCATATTGTGTCTTGTTTAAATCAAAATACTGTTTTCCATCTGGATACATATACATATACAATGTTTTAGGCTTGCTTAATTCTCCATTACGTTTATAATACCGATAGTTTTCTTCTTTTTCGGGATAGCAGCCCTCGAGCAACTTCACACACAAAAAGGTAACTGCATTGTAAATTTTTCCGTTATATCGGTAATATCTGCTTAATTCATTTTCTACTTTCGTTTTTCTTGGTTTCTTTATTTCGTCCGTAAATCCTAAGTATCTTTTAATTTCCATGATTTCCCTCCATTTTTCAATAATAAAAACAAGCAACATTTCCATTTGTCACTTGCCTATTACTTCTCTTTCTATGCTGTTTATCTGCCTTATTTAAGGACTTAATACAACGCACATACAAGAATGCATATGCGCTGATTTAATGCTTTAAATGGGCTTGTATGATAGTTTAATTGATATTTAGTCCAATTCGGTTTCTTTCAATTTCCCATGATGAAAATTCTTCCTCTAATAAATCATCTGGTATTTCAGAAAGTATTCCTTCAAATACATTATCCTCTTTTGTATTGTCCCACACATAACAATCATATACATTATCAATTGCCATTTTAATAAACTCTCCTAAAGTTATTCCCATGTTTTTTATCCTTTCTTTAAATTATTGAATCAGTAATTTTATTGCTATACTTCTACAATAAATTGCCTACCTTTTGTCCAGTTTGCTTTTTCAAGTGCTTCTTCATATGTATTAATTCTTACTGTTAAATTTCCATCTTTATCAATCCAATAACTTGTATTATCATATTTCTGATTAAATAAAGCGCAAAATTCCTTTTTCATTTCCTCAACTTTTTCCCTGCGTTTTCTTGTCAACTCTGCATCATAATTGAATACATCTCCGAAATTATACATTGCAGAAGTATTCCGCTTTTTAGGGTTTTTTATATCCGCAAATACCCTATAACCGGCAAGATTATCAAGTACAACAATTTCATCAAAATCAGCGTTGCAATGCTCATTCACAAAAGCAAGTATATTTTCTTTTGTATACTTTACTTTTTCGATTTCCTGATTGCGTTCACACTCTAATCTTGACTTGTTGCAATCGTCAATTTCCGGATCATCTGTTATATAGTGGCATGAATCACAAGACAAATAATCAGGTTCAGAAATAACTTTACCATTTGCTTTTCTTGTGTGCTTGTATCCTTTCAAAAACTCAATATAGATTTTCTTTCCGTCTTTGTTAGTGAATGCCGTTCTGATTCTGCAATTTTCCACATCGTTGCAAGGTACACATCCAGCACCTTCAAAATATAATGTTTTCTTCATAGTTATATCCATTCCTTTCGCTACGCTCAGGCACAAAACGTTATGAAAATGGTTGCCCAAGCTTATTTTTTC
>ERZ808028.1449-NODE-1449-length-14273-cov-4.027261_pt1 | contig 14273 bp, 13 predicted proteins | sample MGYA00380184_ERZ808028 | MGnify/ENA primary metagenome ERZ808028 (study PRJEB31490, sample SAMN06133397) | mouse gut metagenome | isolation source: J8_1 | host: mice | place: China: Chengdu | collected 2015-05 ...
GCCGCAACCGTTACCGCCGCAAACCTTTTTAATGCCGATTTTGTCATGTTCTAAACCATTCCCCAAACTCATAATTTTCATGTCTATTTTGTTCCGAAAATGCGGTCTCCCGCGTCTCCCAAGCCCGGCACGATATAGCCGTGGTCATTGAGTTTCTCGTCAAGTGATCCAATGTAAAGATCCACGTCCGGATGCTCACGCTGCATGCGCTCTACGCCCTCCGGAGCTGCAATAATGCACATAAAATGAATACTTTTACAGCCCTTTTCTTTCAGCATTCTGATTGCCGCCGCCGAAGAACCACCCGTCGCAAGCATCGGGTCCACGACAAAGACTTCTCTTTGGTCACAGTCCTCGGGCAGTTTGCAGTAATACTCGACCGGCTCCAAGGTTTCGGGGTCACGGTAGAGTCCGATATGTCCTACTTTTGCAGTAGGGATTAATTGTAAGATACCGTCTACCATGCCAAGTCCTGCCCTCAAAATGGGCACAACCGCAAGTTTTTTTCCGGCAAGCTCTTTTACGGTTGTTGTGCAGATGGGCGTTTCGATTTCCACGTCCGCAAGCTTTAGTTCCCTTGTCGCCTCATAGCAGATAAGGTTTGCAATTTCGCCGATGGTCTGTCTAAAATCCTTTGTACCTGTTTCAGTCCGTCGGATCCTGCCGATTTTGTGCTGAATTAACGGGTGATCCATTACTACTGTTTTTGCCATGTAATCTCCATTCTGCCGCACCTTAAAATACAGGTGTCAGCCCATTTTTAATCTTCATCCAACTGTGCAACGCGTCTGATATGCTTTTCTTCATTCGAAAAGGGTGTGTTCAAAAAGGTTTCCACAATTTCAAGCGCAAGCAGCTCGCCTACATAAGCGCCGCCGAGTGCAAGCATGTTTGCGTCATTGTGCAGCCTTGTCATTTTTGCGGAAAGCGGTTCACTGCACAGTGCGCAGCGCACTCCTTTGATTTTGTTTGCAGCAATGGAAATGCCGATTCCGGATGTGCAAACCACAATTCCTTTCTCACACTCACCGCTTGCGACTGCCTTTGCCGCCGCCTTTCCGAATACGGGATAATCGCAGGACTTGTTTTCATAACAGCCAAAGTCCTTATATGCGATATTATGCTCCTCAAGGTACTTTATTATTTTGTTTTTTAACTCCAGTCCGCCGTGGTCACTGCCTAATGCAATCATGTTTTGTCGCGCTCCTTTCCGTTTTTAAACCGTTGTTTTTATGATACTATAACACTTTCTTTCCCTTATATTGACAGAAAACCTAGAGCTTTATGCATTGGTGTCCTGCCGCCTTTAACAGCCGGTTCATAACCGCTTGTCCGATACCGCCTGCACAGAATGCTTCCGAATAAATGTACGCAATGTTCTCGTCGTCAAATTCCCTCAGAAACGTGTAAAGCCGTTTTGCCGCCGACAGCATATCATCGCGCGCTCCTGCGTCCTTTACACTGTCCGCTTTGTAGCGCCGTATCGTTTCCGTTGTTCCGATTACGCCTGTCCGCTCGCCTTTTCCGGCGTGCAGCGCTGTCTGTTCATTAATATAATTTACAACATTTTCAGGCGTGCCTTCTACAATTACAAGCTCGCCTTTTGGCGCATAGTGGCGGTATTTCATGCCGGGCGCTTTAGGAGGCTGTTTTGACTGGTCATCCAAAATTGTGACATCCGTGTCAGTTTTTCCGATAATATTTGTAATCATTTCCTGCGTGATATATCCGGGACGCAAAATCATCGGCACTTCGCCTGTTATGTCAACAATTGTCGATTCAATGCCGATTGCGCCGTCCGCTCCCGCGTCGGCGTCCAAAATCATGTCAATCCTGCCGTCCATGTCCTGTATCACATATTTTGCCATTGTAGGGCTTGGTTTACCCGACAGGTTTGCGCTCGGCGCCGCCACATATCCTCCGGCGTTTTTAATGAAAATCAGCGCAAGCGGATGCGCGGGCATTCGAACGGCAACCGTATCAAGTCCTCCTGTGGTCTGATAAGGGACAATGTTCGATTTTTTTAAAATCATGGTAAGCGGACCGGGCCAAAATGCGTTTGCAAGTTTTTTGGCATTGTCGGGCACGTTCTGCACAATTTTTTCCAAATCCTCCATATCTGCAATATGGATAATAAGCGGATTATCGCTTGGACGTCCTTTTGCTTCGTATATTTTTCTCGACGATGTTTCATTTAAAGCGTCTCCGCCAAGACCATAGACCGTTTCCGTCGGAAACGCTACAAGTCCGCCGTTTTTGATAATTTCACCTGCCTGAGCAAGCTTTGCAAGCAGCGTTTCCTTATCCTCGTCCTGTGTCAGGGGCACGATTTGCGTATTCATTTTTATAACCATGCTCCTTTCTAAACATGCAGCGTTGGATTGCTCCTTCCAAAATCCGTGCGGTTATATGTGAATTTTTTCACGATTTCATTCACTCAGACTTTTTAATCACTGCTATTGTAACATATGTACGTTGTTTTATAAAGGGGTACTGTAAAAAATAAATTTTCAAAGAGCAAATTCTTATATCTTAAAACGCTTATACTTTTGGTTGGTAAGAATGATATATTCTATGAAATGCGTTATCGAACTGTTTATCAGATAATACCGGAATTTGTGCTGTAGTGTTATTGCGTTTCTGTCAGTTTCTGAATTGCCTCCTCTTTCGTCTGCACAAAAAAGAAGTTACTGCCCTTGTTGGATTCATAGATAAAGTCCTTTAGGGGCTTACTTGTATAACCTGTGTAATCTCCGTAAACGGCAAATTTAATGTGGTAATTCATGAATTTTTGGAGAATCTCCCCTGCCAGTCCTGTACTTAGGACAAAAAACTCTTCGCAAACCGCCGTCTTATCCATTACAATTTTAGATGCACCTGTTTCATACTTGACACTCATTGCCAAATCCAAAGCGGACTGGGCATCAACAATAATCTTCTCGTCACCGGAAACAACTGCAATATCAGTTCCATTGTCGTTTAAATATTCTATATTCATAATAATCCTCCTAATTTGCAGAACAAATTCCGGTTAAATATGGATTTTACCTGAGAAGCCGCGGTTTGTCAAGCAGTTTTATTCACAGGAAAAGGAGCGGTTCAAAATCTGCCGCTCCTTTTTATAATCTGTTTTTATCATTTTGCTTTTAATCTACCGCATAGTTCAGCTTCACCGTAATGGTCGCTGTTTTGTCTCTTGAGCTTGTGTCAAACGCACCGCCGTAGCTGTACTCGGAGTTGGAATTTTGCGCAGTGATTTGAAAAACTCCCAGGTTTGCGCTAAGCAGTTTTGTCAGACCTGCGTCGGTTCCATCCGCGATGATTTCCATACGCGCCATTGCGTTGTCCGTCGCCTGTTCAATCAGATTTAATTTCAGCTCATCAAGCTTTGTATAGTAATATTCAGGTGAATCCGATTCAAATTCAATATTGGATTCAATCAGCTCCGTAATATCCCTTGAAATGGCATCGACCTTATCTACGTCTTCGGACGTTACCGTGACAGATTGGTAAAGATCATATCCATCCAAATGCTCGCCCGTGCGCTTTCCGTCATCATTGTACTCTGTCACCCAACGCTGCGAAATGGATACGGAACTGAACGAGAGTTCATCCTCCGATATACCGTTATCGACCAAATATTTCCGAATGACTTCGGCGCTGTCTTTAATGGACTGGTATGCCCTCTTCGGCGTCGAACCATATGAGGAAAAACTGCCGCGCCATACAATCAAATCCGACTCAAAATCACAGCTTGCCGAGCCGGTAACGGTAATTCCGCTGCTGCCGGAATACTTTTTGTAGTTCACAATACCGTTTGAAAAAATGCTCATGCAGATAATTGCCGAAATTCCGGCTATCAGTGCAATAATAACCGCAACGGATACCCCTCTCTTAGGCGGTTTTTCGTGCAGTGTCTGCGGTAAATTGTTTTCATTCTGTTCCATAATTGTTCCCCCTGTTCTTATCATACACATAGTACAGGAAACACCGATTGCATCCGTAGCGCTTCCTTAATCTCTTCGTTGTTTTCATTATATCAGACGATATAATGTATGCAAGAAGATGCGACAAAATGATGCAAAAATGATGTAGATACGATAAAAAAAGGATGAATTTTGGTATTTTTACTCCACAATCTCAAGCAGCCTTCCTGTAATTTCCGCCATACTCGTGGAAACCTGTTTCGTGTCGTGGGAAATGCGCACGTTTTGCTCCACAACATTGGAAATCCGCTCAATCTGACTGACAGCATGCGATACGATGTCCACATTCTCTTTCACCATATCGGTGATTGCTTCCACATCATGATCCGTTTTCTCAATGTTTTCCACAACAATCCCGAACGCCTCCACCGTTTGGTCAGTAATCTCGCGTCCGTCTTCCACCGCCTTAATGGAGTTCATAATTAATTCGTTGGTTTCTTTTGCCGCCTGCGCGCTTCTTGCCGCAAGCTCTCCTACCTGCCTTGCCACAACGGCAAATCCTTTACCCATATCCCCGGCTCTTGCCGCCTCAATCGAGGCATTGAGCGAAAGCATGTTTGTCTGCTGTGCAATGGAGTTTATGTCACCGATAATCTTTTCAATTGCCATTGACATATCGCTGATTTTCTGCATCGAATCCTTTAACAGCTCCATGCGGGACTGCGTCTCGATAATTTTTTCCGACGTGTTTCCTGTCGCCTCCGTAATTTCGACGGTGGCGCTTACACTTCTGTTGAGTTCCTGCGTCAACTGGCTCATGGTCTGCTTTAAATCCTCCACAGCCTTTTCCTGCTCACCCGTTCCGTTAAAGATGTCGTCGGCATTCCTGAGTGTTTCCCCCGATACCTCATTCAGCTCCGTACAGACGCCCTTTACGTTTTCAATCATTCTCTGATTGTTTTCCATATCCTGACTTTGCAGCGCTAAAAGCGACTCGTTTTCTTTAATACTTTGACAAATCCCCTCAACCATTTTGTTAATGCTGTCAGAAAGCATTGTAAATTCAGGATTTCCCTGCTCATTTACGGTAATGTCAAATTTTCCCCCTGCGATTTCCTTCATGGAATTGGAGATGCGGTTGATCCCGCTCACGATTTTATCATCTACCATCCGGTTAATCATCAACAGCAGCACGCCGAAAATCAGCAACATACTAAACGATACCACAACAGTCTGATTGAGGCGTCCCGCGTAGTATTCACTCGCCGGCATAAAGGTTCCGATAATCCTTCCGTTATATTCCTCCGCCATATAATAACCTTTTTTCCCGTCAATCACAGCTTTTCCTTTTCCTGTCAGGTTTGACGGAAAACCTGCATCCGTTGCGGCAATTCCGATTAAACTTTCATTTTCATGCGCTAAAATCTGTCCGCTCGCGGCGTCAATCGCATAGACATATCCAGTCTCGCCAAAATCAATATCCCGAAGCACCACGGAAATCTCCGTTCCGGCGAGCGTCCGCTCCAAAACCTCCGGACGCACACCAACCTGCACAAGTCCCTTGTCATCCGTGCGCGCCACGCCAATGTACTGCACAACAACGCCCTCGGCAACGTTTACCTGCGGCTCCTGTACAATTTCAATGGAAGGATCGTCCACAATTACCATAAACGCGTTGGATTGTTCGCCGCTCTTCATGTCAAAACCGATATAGGCGTCAATCGTGCTGCTCGTGATAATCCCCTCTTCATCAATAATATGCAGCTCGTTCACCATCAGCCGTTCCTTAATCTCATTGAGCTTTGCCGCGTTGCCATAAATGGACTTGTCTGCGGCAAGCATGTCCGCAAATGCCCTTGTCTTGGCAAGATTGTCCTGACCAAGATTGTCCGTAAGCTGTTGGATATTTGCCTCGTTGTCTGCTAACTTTTCCCTGACAGCCTCAAGTTTGTCCCGGCTGGCGGAAGTGTTGCCCGTCTGACTGACCACAGTCTGCAGCGCAAATATTGCCGTAATTGTAATAAGAAGCGCCGCAAGCATGTAACAGAAAAGTCTTTGTGTAAAAATTTTCTTCATGTCCTATGTCTCCTCCTTTGTTTTTTGGCGTTAAGAGGCGGCAGCCATGCCTAATATCCGCCGGAATTTCGTCAAAATGCACAAAATTAATGTCTTGCATTCCGTTTCTATTATAACAATACTGCAAAAAAAAGGCAACCAATTCCAGCCATCACGATACAACAATATAAATACAATATAAATTGGCTGCGCGAAAAATTACACAAATCATATTCCGTTCTCCCTCGGTAAAACGTATCTTGATATTTTACAAAATTCCGTGATATGATACCTGTACACAAATCACTTAACGTTTACGGAGGGCAAAGTCATGTTAAAAGCAATCGTTATCGGAAGTCCGGGCGCAGGAAAAAGCACGTTTGCGCGAAAACTTAACGCAGCTACTGGGCTTCCGCTCTATTATTTGGACCTGCTGTGGCACAGACCGGATCAGACAACCGTGACACAGAAGGCTTTTGACGCACAATTAAAAGGACTCCTCAAACAAGACCGTTGGATTATTGACGGGAACTATCAGCGCACGCTGGAGCTACGCCTGAAAGCCTGCGATACGGTTTTTCTGTTGGACATTCCGTTAGATATCTGCCTTCTCGGCGCGCAGTCGCGTATCGGAAGAAAGCGGGAGGACTTGCCATGGATTGAAACAGAGGTTGACAAAGAATTCCGGCAATCGATTCTTGATTTTCCCAAAATACAATTGCCGGAGATTTATAAGTTGTTAAAAAAATATCAAGCAGAAAAGAAAATTGTTATTTTTCATTCCCATACAGATGCGGAAGATTATTTGTAAAATGTCTCTGATTTTGCATAAAAATTTTAACGCCTTTATTGTTTTGTACGTGCGGTTCGCAGGATCCAATCCACCGCCGCCTCGGCATGCGTGGGCAGATTTTGGGAAGCTGCCCCGCTTTCCGTTTCTTCCATGCCTGTATCAAAGACTTGCAAAGCGTATTTTGCAAGTAATTCCGAAACACGTCCTCTTTCTATGGAATCCTCAGTACCCAAAACAATCACGATTAAATCATGCTTCATATTCCCGTCATCCACAGTCAAAGACGTGACCAGGCAGGCGCCGGATTTATTGGTCGTTCCGGTTTTCAAACCGGTAACTTCGGGCAGATTATGCAAAAGCGGATTTGTATTGCGCACCTCAAGGTCAAGGGATTGCAATGTCGCGGATTGCAGGGAAGTCATGTCGGTCACTTGCGGATAAACCTTCAAAAGATACGATACCATCCGGAACATATCTTCTGCGCTCATGCGGTTCTGACGCTTTGCGGGAATGGACTCCTGCGTGTAAGAGGGCAGACCGTTACAGTTGAAAAAAATTGCCTGAGAAAGTCCCAAATCCAACGCTTTTTGGTTCATTTTCTCAACAAAAGCTTCCTCCGAACCGGCAATCGCCTCGGCAAGGCACAACGCGCATTCATTGCTGGAGGGCAAAAGAGCACCCAGCAAAAGCTCATGCACGGTAATCTGTTCTCCCGTTTCCAAAGGAATTACGCCGTCATCTGACGCAGACAGCGCCTGCGCTGCCTCGGAGATAATAACCGGCTCTTCAAGGGAAAGCTGTCCTTGCGAGATTGCCTCCATTGCCAGCAGGCACGTCATAAGCTTGGAAGTACTGGCTATGGGATAAGAAATATCGGACTGATATTGATAATAATATTCCCCTGTGGCAGCATCTCCTACCAGCACGCTGTTGACTCCGTAAAAGTAGCCTGCCTGTTCCAAAGCAGCAGGATTGATGCGAAACGGAACCTGCGTTTGAAGCTGCATGGAACCCGTATCAGAGACAGTAATATTCATATCCAAAATCATCGCCAAATCTGCCGCCATCATGAAACAATCGTAATGACCGGAAGGCAATGTCATTATCAGCGTATAGTAACGGACTTCCTTCCCGTTTACTTTCATTTCGTTTCGCCGCAGGGAAATGTCCGGGTTTTCGGCATCTTCCCAAGGAATATTTTCAACCCCCACGGGCGTATAGGCGCTCCCTAGTGTTAAAGAGACGGCGTTTTTTGTGATTTCCAAAGAAAAAGATTTACCTGTGCCGTTCAATGCCACGGCAATATCCCGCAGGGAATAATAAGTGTTGCGGTCATAGCTATAATCCAGTGTTTTTACTGTGTATGTGGCTCCGGTATCTGTCTGCATGTGACAGGTGCCGGGGATTTCATAGCTTGCGGATGCCCTGGCAGGAAGAATAAGGCATATCAGGATTATGGACAGAATAAAGGAATTGATTTTCCGTATTGTTTTTTTCATGGGCTCTCCTTTCTCGCTCATTTTTTCGGTTATAAAGTTACTGCAAAAGATATATCATAGGACATTCATATCCCGCCTCCTCGGACAAAAGCAATGTGCTGCCTTTTCGGAGATAATAATCTGTCTTTGCGGTAACCTGCCAGCCGTCGTCGAATTGTCTTATTAAGACGCCTTCTTCTGTTGTATAGGTGCCGCTGCCGTCATATTGCGCCTGCAAATCCTCTAAGGGGGGCAAAAGTTGTGGTCCGCAGGACATCAAATAGGAAACGGTGGACATTCCAAAGGTTTCCGTCACAAGCGTTTCAATGCTTTCCTTGTCCGTGCCGCCCAAATAGCCTGCCTTGTGAAGCCGCTCAACTAAGAGGTCCTCAAAAGCCGCGGCAAATGCCTCGTAGGCAGCCTGATTGCAGGCATCGTAGCTTTCCGACCGGATATTGCAGGAAAACATTCCTTGCTCACGGGCAGTCTGTTCCAAGGTTAAATTGACTTCAACGGTCAGCCCCTGCATATATTGTTCCATATCCTCCAAGGTAATAGAAACCGCCTCTATGTCTTGCAGCCAGTCAAGCGCCGTGACAGCCGCCTGGTCTGTCATGTCCAGGTTCGCAGTCCAGGTTCCGGACAGGTCCTTTTCACCCGGTGCAAAAAAATGCAGATAGGTCAAGAGTGCGGTGGAAGTGATTAAAAATAAAAACAATATGGTTGATACAATATGAATCCGTTTTTTTCTCATAAAAATCCCTCCCTGCCCGCGGCTGCGGGCGTTGCAGCAAGCTGTCCATTCTGAGTGGCTTTATCATAGCCTGCTGCAGATTACAGATAAAAGCCCCGCTGTTTTACGGAGCTTTTCGATTTTACGGTACTTTTAATAACATACTTAAAGTAACTATCTTTAATGTCCTTTGACAGTTTTATGCATTTGTTTAGGTTACTGTTATAATGTCTGTCGACATTATACATAATTACTTCGCAATTATGGTAAGTTTATGCCCATTCGGGCGGGTATAATGTCTGTCGACATTATAACATATCCGCAGTGCCCATTCGGAAAAGCGATGCTTTTCCTCATTCACGGGCTTCGCCCTATCAAAATATAATTTGGCAAATACGTCTGCAAGCAGCCGATTTGCCAGATTATATTTTGGCACTGCTCATTGCTTTCGCGAACATTATATCATAGACAACTTGTAAAGTCTATTAACTCCCCCTCTTTTGTATTGTCAAAGTAACAGTTCAGCCTTCGGCTTCCTGTTACTTGTCAAAAATTTATCACATTCTCTGTAATCATTTCATTGAAAACCGATTATAATTATTTTATGTTTTTTAAAACTTTTTCGACTCCCCCGCCGTCTAACCATTACAGAGAGGAGGAACGAACCTATGCAAACCGACATCATACAAAAGAAAGTAGAAGAAACGGTGTTAAGCTCCTATGAAGCGATGTACCGTTTGGCATACACCTATGCTCGCAATGAGGCGGACGCGCTTGATATTGTGCAGGAAAGTGTATATAAAGCCATAAAACACGCGTCTTCCGTCAAAGAAGAGACGTACATCAAAACATGGTTGTGGCGGATTGTCATAAACACCGCACTGGATTTTATCCGCAAAAACAATAAAGAAATCGCAACCGATACCTTTTATGAGGGCGGACAGGAGGACAGCTATCCTGATTTTGATACCCTGAATGCCTTGAACACATTGACAGAACAGGAAAAAACAGTTGTGGTACTCCGCTTTTTCGAGGAACAAAAGCTACATGAGATTGCGGAGATTTTAAACGAAAATACCAATACGGTCAAGACCATTTTATACCGAAGTCTGAAAAAACTGAAACTGATACTGGAACCGGCAGAAGGAGTGCAAAACTATGAATGAGAAAAAATTAGAAGAAATGAAACAGGACTACGAACACATCAAAATCCCAAAGGATCTGCGTCAGCGGGTGGAGGCAGGAATCCGGCAGGCAAAAAGAGAGGAGCGCGCATTTATGAATGAAAGGAAAAATGAGAATACAAGATCAAATGTTGCGGTATATATCGGAAGAATTGTAAGCGCCGCTGCCGCCGCACTGTTGCTTATCACAGTCATGGCTAATTCGGGGGCAGGGATTGCGCACGCAATGTCAAAAATTCCGGTAATTGGCACGATTGCTGAAATTGTAACGTTTCGCCACTATGAAAGCTCAAAAAATAATATGGACGCAGACATCAAAATTCCCGAAGTCAGCGTCAAAAATGAGGACGGTACGGTAAACGAAGAAACAACACAAAAGATTAACAAGAGCATTCAGGAATACACCGACGCAATTATTGCGCAGTATGAAGCAGATGTCGCGGCGGCAGGTGAGAGCGAAGGACATATGAATGTATCATTGGATTATTCCGTGATTACGGATAATGAACATTTGTTCTCAATTCGTTTTGACGAGCTGCTCGTCATGGCAAGCGGTACGCAGATGGTTAAGATTTATCATATCGATAAACAATCCGGAGAACTAATCGGACTGTCAGGGCTGTTCAAGGACGGAGCTGACTTTATCACGCCGATTTCAGAGAATATCAAACAGCAAATGAAAGCGCAGATGGCGGCGGATGAATCGGTTTCATACTTTTTGGACAGCGATGTTCCTGAATGGGATTTTAAAGGGATAACGGAGAATACGACGTTTTATGTCAACGAAAACGGAAAGCTTGTGATTGTATTTGATGAATACGAAGTCGCGCCGGGATATATGGGAAGCGTAGCGTTTGAAATTCCTACAGAGGTTGTGCAGAATTTGGTTCAAGACGGATTTTTGAAATAAAATGAATCCCCAATTCCCCCTAAACTTGTACCCGATTGCGGATTGGCATAGTTTAGAGCACTACTTCACAAACGCAGGCGTAGCGGTGGCTACGGCGAGGCTTGTGAAGTAGTGCTATCAGGGAATTTGTTACCCTATCAGGCACCTTTTCCCCTCAAATGCAAATCCGTATTTTCTGATTCGTTCAGAAGAAATTCCTTTTGCCTCCAATGCGGCAGCGTATTGCTTTTCTTCTATCTGCAAAAGCGCCGCCTTTACGGTGGCTTCCAAATCTTTTTCCTTTGTAGGGCGGTGGACTTTAAACTCCACGATGATTGCGTCATCTGACGGATTTTTGGGTTCCAGCATCACGTCGTAGCGTCCGAATCCGCTTTCGCGGTTTGAGGTAATTTCGTATCTGTCCGCCAGGTCAACCATCAGCCCCAACACAAATCCATGATAAAAGCGTTCCGGTTCCGTAGTTTCCGAAGAGCCTGCTCCCGTGTCAAAACAGCTGAAGGTCGCAAGCGCGACTTTGTTCATATAATAATTCATTGCTTCCGTGTCATCCTCAAGCAGCGCCTTGATAAAATCGTTATATGCGGACCCGCATCGTTTAAACCACTCCCGTATCATATTCCGGAACATAATACGCACTTCTTTGTTGGTAAGCTTCAGCTCATATTTTTCTTCCCCGGTGTCGGCATCCATTGTATGGCTTATTACTTTCAAGTATCCGCTTGCAAGCAACAGGCTCCATATTGCCTCTTCACTGTAATCAAGCTGGTTAAACACAATCTGCTCGTCTATCTTTGTGTAAAGTGTACCATCATCTAAAAGGTTTTCCATAATTACTTTTACATGTTTACTTCCTTCACGGATTAGTTTCCCTACAAGGCTATTGGAACTGGTGTTTGCCCAATACGTGGATAGCTTTTTTTTATCTAAAAAATTGATAATGGACCACGGATTATAAATATCGGTCCTATGCCCAAACGTAAATCCATCGTACCAATCCCTCACCTGCTCCTCCATATCAGACAGACCATTCTCTCGCAGATTTTCTGACACCTCCTCCTGCGTAAAACCGAATAGCTCCGCATATTTTTCGGAAGTTGTCGTTACGACTTCGAGATTATTTAAGTCGGAAAAGATAGATTCTTTACTTACCCTGGTGATTCCCGTCATTATAGCCCTGTCAAAATACGGATTTGTTTTAAACGTCGAATGAAACAGGCTTCTTGTAAACGACACAATATCATCCCAATAGCCGTTTACATATGCCTCCTGCATGGGTGTATCATATTCATCCAGTAAAATAATCGGTTTCTTCCCATAATAACGCTGCATAAAATCACTCAGCTTATGCAACGCAATCACGGCATCCGTATCCGCCATCCGTTCTGAAACCCTGTCAAAGTATTCTCTGTCCCGCGGCGTTAGTACATCACTGTCCCTCAAAAACGCATATTTGATATATAAATCCGTAAGCGTTTGGCAAATTCGTATTTTTGTCTTTCCAATCGTATCCTCTTTTACGTTTGCAAAGCTTAAGCTGATTACAGGGACTGTGCCTTGCAGTTTGCGGTATTGTTCTTCTTTCCAAATGTTCAGGTTCTCAAACAAATCGCCGCGGTTTGCATAGTCAAGAGAAAAAAACTGCTCCACCATACTCATATTCAGTGTCTTTCCAAAACGGCGCGGGCGGGTGATGAGCGTTACACTATCGCCATTCTCCCACCATTCCTTGATAAAACTCGTTTTGTCAATATAAAAATAGTTATTCGTAATAATCGATTCAAAATCCTGTTGTCCGATACTGACTGTTTTTGGCATATTGCGATTCTCCTTAATAATTATATGCTTTATCATAACACAAAAAGGGGAATCGTGAAATGCTGATTTCCGATTCCCTCCCTTTATTCAATCAAATCTTAACCAACTCATACTGATCTGTTCCAAGTCCAATCTTAACCGCATGTGCAATGCACGACTTCCACTCCGTATCCGGGTGCGTCATATGGAAATGGTCATGCCGAGCATCGGCATTGCCTTCATGATTTCCGTGCTCCTTCAAATTCTCGCTCAAAATACTGCCTTCAACAGGCTCCATCTGATTACACAAATCCGCACACGCCTGATCAAGCGCCACAGGATCAAACGATGCAAGCATTCCGACATTCGGAATAATGGGAATATCATTCTCCGCATGACAGTCACAGTTCGGTGAAACATCACAAATCAGCGAAACATGGAAACATGGTCTGTCCTTGCAGACCGCAAGACTATACTCTGCCATTTTATAATTCAAAACGGCAATCGAATCCGAAAAATCCGCCGCAATCACGTCCTTCGGGCAAACCGCAAGACAACGTCCGCAGCCCACACACTTTTCATGGTCAATCTTCGCCTTGCCATCCGTGATAACCGGCGCACCGTGCGCACAAATCCTGCTGCACGCGCCGCAGCCAATACAGCCGCTTTGGTCCACACTTGGCTTTCCGTCACAGTGCTGCTCCATTTTGCCCGCTCTTGAGCCGCAGCCCATGCCGATATTTTTCAGCGTGCCGCCAAAGCCCGCCATCTCGTGTCCCTTAAAATGTGTCAGTGAAATGAAAATATCCGCATCCATAATCGCCTGACCGATTTTCGCCTCTTTCACGTACTCACCGTTAATCGGCACAAGCGCCTCGTCCGTTCCCTTCAAACCGTCGCCAATAATTACATGGCACCCTGTCTGATATGGTGAAAATCCATTAATATACGCTGTTTCCAAATGGTCAAGCGCATTTTTCCTGCTGCCGACATATAACGTATTACAGTCAGTCAGGAACGGCTTACCGCCCAATTCCTTGACGTAATCCGCCACAACCCGCGCATAGTTCGGACGCAGAAACGCAAGATTTCCGTACTCGCCAAAATGAATTTTAATCGCCGCATACTTCTCCTGAAAATCTATCGTTTCAAATCCCGCCGTTTTCATCAATCTGTGCAGTTTCTGCAAGAGGTTCTCGCTGCCTGTTGCCTTAAATGTTGTAAAATATACCTTTGAACTATTCATTCCCATTCCTCCTGATTTTCACTCTTTTTTACACAACTAATATTTCTCATAATATAAGCCAGTCTCAATTTCCCATGTAATCATTACCACCGGCTTAGCCGGTGGTTTGCTCTGCGGCTATAAGCCGCTGTTCCCTGCTTGCCTCTAAAGAGGC
>ERZ808028.1450-NODE-1450-length-14264-cov-8.860365_pt1 | contig 14264 bp, 14 predicted proteins | sample MGYA00380184_ERZ808028 | MGnify/ENA primary metagenome ERZ808028 (study PRJEB31490, sample SAMN06133397) | mouse gut metagenome | isolation source: J8_1 | host: mice | place: China: Chengdu | collected 2015-05 ...
ACCCGGTTGAATTCATGCTGTCTGCGGGGAATGACCATGATTCAGTCCACGCTGTTGAACTGCTGGAAAAGGTAGAACTCAGCGGAAGTAACATATTAGCAGACTGTGCTTATGGGGCAAGGGCAATCCGGGCTTACATCTCGGAACAGGGAGCCAGTTATGTGATCCCGCCACAGAGCAATGTTTCTAATCCGTGGCCTGTAGACTGGTGCTTATATAAAGAGCGTCATTTGGTTGAGTGCTTCTTCCAAAAGCTCAAATGGTTCCGCAGAATCGCCACCAGATATGACAAATTGGATGCGTCTTTTCTCGCTTTCGTTTATATTGCCGCTATCGCGGTTTTGTTGATTTAGCTCATCCTTCCCTATTTTTCAAACAAGGCCTAGGCGCTGTTTGAAAATTGGCTTCGTCTAGCGAAAAAAGAGCCGCCGTTTGGGTATGTTAACAATTTTCAAACGAGCCCTAGAAAAATATGGATTGCTTCCAGTTTATTGGGGGATTTCGCCTGTTGGTGAAGTCCCCCTTTGACAAACCTTCTTTTGGGAGGATGTGGATGAGCTGCCAACCATTGTAGCTTGCCTGATGGTTACAAAATGGTTACAATATAGTCAAAGTAAAGGCTTACCTTCTTGAAATTGGCTGTATGCCAAGTGGCGGAAGCTGTGTCGCAAAGTAACGCTGCCGTACAGGGGATATGGACAGTTTTTGAATGTAGGCCAATTCTAAGGAGTGACATGATATGAAATTGAAACAAACTATTTTAGGTGTGGCTCTTGCCACAGCGTTGGTTTTGCCGGCTTCAGCGGGGAACGTGCTGTCCGTCAATGGAGAAAACCTGTGGCAACAGGCCCAAGCTCAGGTGGTGGATAACGGCACTACTTATGTGTCTTTGCGTGCGGTGGCCAGAATATTGGCGCCCAAAGCGCAGGTGGCGTGGGAATCGGGCCAAGCCCGGGTCCGGGGAAACGGACTGGACCTGACGGCCAGACCGGGGGAACAGTGGATGATGGTAAACGGCCGCGCATTGTACATACCCGGCGGTGTAAAAGCGGGAAACGGCGTCACTTTGGTTCCCGTCCGAACGCTGGCCAAGGCACTGGGCGGCGAAGTGGATTGGACCAGGGAGACTGGAGTGGTTCTCACAACGGGACTTGGAAAACCCGGACCCGCGCCATATACCGAAGAAGATTTATATTGGATGGCCCGAATTATCTCGGCCGAGAGCAGGGGAGAACCCATGCTGGGTAAACTGGCAGTAGGTACGGTGGTGCTTAATCGAGTGGCAAGTGAGGAATTTCCGGACAATATCCATGATGTAATTTTTGATAGGAAATGGGGCGTGCAGTTTACTCCGGTAGCCAACGGCACGGTTTATATGGACCCCACGGAAGAGAGCCTCTTGGCAGCGAAGCTGGTTTTGGACGGAGCCAGGGCGGCGGGAGACAGCTTGTACTTTTTGGCCCCTGATTTGACAGACAATCACTGGATCATGGAGAATCAAAGCTATGTCACCACAATTGGTTGTCATTGGTTCTACCGATGACAGACCAGAAAATTCCAGTCGAATTCCTGTGAAGACAATCGAAATTGTATAAAATGCATAATAGTCAAACCTTACTTCGAGAAAGGTTTGGCTATTATGTTGAATCAAAAAGGTTGCAAAATGGTTTTGAATAAGTTACAATATGGTTACAATTTGAGAACAAATTGTAATAAGGAGAGATTTCATGAAAACACGAGCAACCAGTTTCTTACTGGCTACCCTCGCTGTCGTGAGCCTTGTCCTGCCTGTGCTGGCTGCGGAACCTGAGGAGATTCCTCAGGAGAACGCCGTAGAAACCGCGGAGATTGAAGAGGTGCACAGCGCCATTCGCTTGGATGGCGAAGATGTCCAAGATGTAGAATATGAGTTCCGCGATGGCGTGTGCTATGTCACGGTGAGTTCTTTTGTATCCTTGATGGATTCGGAGGCCATGGTAGAGGAAGAGAACGGTGTGGTTATCGTCAATGCTTCTACAGTCACCGAGATCATCCCGTTGGAACAAGAAGCTGAGGATGTGGAAACGGTTGAAATGACCGAAGACACGGAAACGGCTGACGGGACGATGGATGCAGAGGAGGAAGACGCCGAACTTGCCGCCAATGTAGTCACCGCCGACCTGGATATGACTGCCGCAGCGGGGGCCGATTACTTTGTGGCCAATGGCCGGTATCTCTATGCGGCAGATGGCTTGGTCCAGGTGAATGGCCGTGTGGCGGTGCCCGTGCGTCAGCTGGCCCGGGTGTTTAACCTCACTGTGGGTTACGACGCCGAGCGGGAGCAGGTGCTGCTGGACCGGAAGGAGGACGCTGAGCCTTATTTGGCCGCAGGGGCGTCTGCTTATGACAGCGATACATTGTATTGGCTGTCCCGCATCATCCATGCGGAGAGCGGAAACCAGCCTCTGGAGGGCAAAATCGCCGTGGGCAACGTGGTGATGAACCGGGTAAAGAACCCCAGGTTCCCGGACAACATCTATGATGTGCTGTTCCAGAAGAATCAATTCACCCCGGCGGCCAGCGGTTCCATTTACCGTGACCCCAACTGGGAATCTGTGGTGGCGGCTATGCTGGTGATGGACGGTGCCGAGGTGCTTCCCAATGCTTTATTTTTTAATGGTGTTGGGGCCAAGAGCTATGCGTCCAGGACCCGCACCTATGTGGCCACCATTGGAGACCACGCGTTTTACAAGTAAACGATGAGGGAAATTCCGCAGCAGCCATGAGGCTGCTGCGGAATTTTTTGCTGTCCGTTGGGTGCTGTGGGCGAAGGGTAAAACTCAATAATTTACATAATTGGTGTCCTTTGGTATAAATTCGCCTGGAATGTCCAGAAAGAACCATGCTTTTTGTGAAAAATTTTAAAGAAAGCGGTTGCTTTAAAAAATAAAAAAGGGTATAATATTTATGGAAAGTTATACATATTTTGGGGGTGGGAAGATTGTTCCAGATTGGCGATAAGGTAGTACACCCCATGCACGGGGCGGGAGTTATTGACTCTATCGTTCAGCGCAAGGTGGCGGGACAGGTCCAGGAATATTATATGCTGAAGCTGTCGGTAGGCAATATGGTGGTCATGGTGCCGACGGATAACACGGGAGAAATTGGTATGAGGCCCGTGGTGTCTGGGACTAAAGCGGAGGAGCTGATGTCCGAAATGGAAGGCATTGAAGTAGATATGACCCAGAACTGGAACCGTCGGTACCGTGAAAACCTGGTGCGGCTGAAGAGCGGCGACCTATTGGAGGTGGCCCGGGTGGTGAAAGGGCTGCGGCGGCGGGAGAGCCAGCGGGGGCTGTCCAATGGTGAGCGGAAAATGCTTCACACCGCCAAGCAGATTCTCATTTCGGAGCTGGTTTTGGCTCAGAGCCTGCCCTATGAAGCGGTGGAGACCAGCATTGACACTGTGCTCAGCAGTTGAGCGGGGGCAGCCAATAGTGTTTCAGCGAGAGGGGCCGAAAGGCTCCTTTTTGCACAGCGAGGAATAATAGAGCGGACCTTTTACGAAGTCTGCCGATAATATGTACCGCCTGAGGGCGGCGCGGTGAAATGGGGTTTATAGAAGGCAATGGGACTGTTTCGCAAACGGAAAAGAGAGGTTGGCCCCAGCTGCTCCGTGGTGGTGGCGGCAGCGGGGGCGTCTACCCGGATGGGCTTTGACAAAGTGCTGGCGGACGTGGGGGGGCTGCCGGTGATTGTCCGCAGCTTGAAACGCTTCCAGCAAGTCGATGCCGTAAATGAGATAGTGGTCGTCACACGGGCGGACCTGGTTCCGGAGATAGCCCGTCTGTGCCAGGAGTACGGCTTGACCAAAGTTACCAAAGTGGTCCGTGGCGGAGAAAACCGCACCCAATCTGTCCGATTGGGTACATTGGAATGCGCCCCCACGGCCCGGCTGATTGCCGTACACGATGGGGCCCGGCCATTCGTCACAACGCAGGTGATTGAAACCGCCATTGCCCAGGCGGCGATGAGTGGAGCGGCAGCCCCGGCGGTGCCGGTGAAGGATACCATTAAAGTGGCCCGCGATGGTATCGTGGAGCAGACATTGGAACGGGAAAGCCTTTTTGCCATCCAAACCCCGCAGGTGTTTGACGGCGACCTTATCCGGGCGGCGCTGCAAAAGGCGCTGGACGACGGCGTGGAGCTGATTGATGACTGTGCCGCCGTGGAACGGCTGGGGATGAAAGTGGTGCTCACCCCTGGAGATGAGCGGAACATCAAACTCACCACCGCCGCCGACATGCTCATCAGCGGGGTGCTGTCGGAGGAGGTACCGCTGTTGTGAGAATCGGACATGGTTATGATGTCCACCGACTGGTGGAGGGGCGGAAACTCATCCTGGGCGGAGTAGAGGTTCCCTTTGAGAAAGGACTGCTGGGGCATTCAGACGCAGATGTACTGGCCCACGCGGTTATGGATGCCCTGCTGGGAGGGGCGGCGCTGGGTGACATTGGCAAACTGTTTCCGGACAGCGACCATGCGTACGAGGGGGCGGACAGCCTGATTTTATTGGGACAGGTGGCTGAACTGCTGAGCCAAAAGGGCTTGCGAGTCGGAAACGTGGATGCCACCGTACTGGCCCAGCGGCCTAAACTGGCCTCCTGGATTCCGCTTATGAGAAAAAAGCTGGCCAATGCCATGAGGGTGGATTTTGACCGGGTGAGCGTCAAAGCTACCACCGAAGAGGGCTTGGGGTTTACTGGAACGGGAGAGGGGATCGCGGCTCATGCGGTGGTACTCATTGAGGAAACGCAAAGCGACTGTCCCCGGTGCGCCGAAGAACCTCCTGTTTTGAGGTGAAGGTGCTGTTATCGAAGAATGAACATAAAGCGGTTCCATGGCGCCCCAGCGTCATGGAACCGCTTTTTACGGGAAGTGTGGCTGTGAAATGTCCTTCTCCGGTTGCGGGCACTAAGTGCGCAGAGCAGCGGCCTGTTTGGGAAGAAGGGCTTGGACGGCTATGGAGAGCAGGGCCCCAGCCAGTATGCCAAGGAAGTTGAGAAAGATGTCATCCACATCGAAACTCCGCCCCGTAAGGGGCTGGAGCAGTTCGACAGCCAGGATGAAACCCAGACCCATGGGCAGTACCCGCAGACCGCGAAGCCGCTCCCAAAGCAGCGGAGCCAGGAAGCCGAAAGGAATCAGCATGAGCACATTGCCTAGCATCATGGCCAAGACCCAACTCCCTGCAATGTACTCACCTCGGGCGATTTCCAGCAGGGTGGAGTCAAAGGCATAGCTCCCAGCGCTGGGAGCAAAACGGAGCGGGAGAAAGGTCAGCGCCAGCACCGCGCAGAGATACAGTGCGAACAGCGCCAAACCCGTTTCGTGGGGGACGGAGCGGCGGGTGAGCTTTCCCAGACGGCACAAGAGGTATCGGAAAAACAGGAACAGCGCAGTCCCGGTCAGCAGGGCGGGGAGTTTCTCTTGGGAGAACGAGAGTGCATAATCAAAAAGCATAGCCAGCACAGGGAATACCTCCTTTTTCCTAAAAATAGCACAGAATTTTTAAGAAAAAAGGAAGGGGGAATTATTATTTATTGAATTCCTCCCGAGCGTATGCGCACCAGGGCGCCAGGGCGCACGCTCCGCACAGGGCCTTTCGCGCCGTGCATACCGCCCGCCCGTGGAGCACCATGCGATGGCAGAAGTTGTTGGATTCCTCCGGCGGAAGAACTTTGCGAAGCTGCTGTTCTACTTTGGCCGGGTCCTTGGTTCCGTCAGTCAGACCCAGCCGTCCGGCGATGCGGATGCAGTGGGTGTCCGCCACTACCACGCCGGGGGTATCGTGGACGTCTCCCAGGATAAGGTTGGCGGTTTTGCGGCCCACCCCAGGCAGACGCAGAAGGTCCTCCATAGTGTTCGGGACTTTGCCGCCATATTCGCTGAGCAGCATCTGGGCGCACAAAACCATGTCTTTACTTTTTGCCCGGAAAAAACCGCAGGAGTGGATGTATTCGCCCACCTCTTCAATGTCCGCCTGGGCGAAGCTCTCCAGGGTGGGGAAACGCTCGAACAGGGCGGGGGTGACTTTATTCACCCGTTCATCGGTGCATTGGGCGGACAGCCGTACGGCAAAAAGCAATTCATAGGCCTTTTCATATTGTAAAGAGCACAGAGAGTCCGGGTACAGTTCCTTCAGCGCGCCTACGATGGCGCATACGTCGGATTTGGTCGTCATTTGTCTCACCTCGTTGTCAAGGATACCACAAATGTAGAAAAAAAGCGACCCCGATTTTTTGCTCCCGTCAGTTGTGTTTTTAAGGGATATCGGATATAATGGTAAAACTATCTTTTGTAGAAAGGCGGAGACAGAAATGGTTTTGGACTATATTGATTTCGTGGCCCAGCGGGACCCTGAGGTGGGCGAAGCCATCCGGGCGGAGTACCGGCGCCAGTGTGACAACATTGAACTCATTGCGTCGGAGAATATTGTGTCCGAGGCGGTGCTGGCCGCTATGGGCAGTGTACTCACCAACAAATACGCCGAGGGCTATCCCGGCAAGCGGTATTACGGGGGATGCCAGTGCGTGGATGTGGCGGAAAACTTGGCGATTGACCGGGCCTGTAAGCTGTTCGGAGCCAAGTTTGCAAATGTTCAGCCCCACTCCGGCGCTCAGGCCAACTACGCTGTCTATATGGCGCTGTGCCAGCCGGGGGACACGGTGCTGGGCATGAATCTGGACCATGGCGGACACCTTACTCACGGAAGTCCGGTGAACTACTCCGGAAAATACTTCAAGATGGTGTCTTACGGGGTAAACGAGGAGACCGGCGTCATCGACTATGACGAGGTGGAGCGTATCGCCAAGGAGTGCAGGCCCCGAATGATTATCGCGGGTGCGTCCGCCTATCCCCGGGTGATCGACTTTGCCCGGTTCCGCGCCATCGCCGACGCAGTGGGGGCCTATCTCTGGGTGGATATGGCGCATATCGCGGGTTTGGTGGCGGCAGGGCTCCATCCTTCGCCCGTTCCTCACGCCCATGTCACCTCCACCACCACGCACAAGACTCTCCGGGGGCCTCGAGGCGGCCTTCTGCTCACCAATGACGAGGACCTTGCCAAGAAGCTGAATTCCGCCATCTTCCCCGGCTCTCAGGGCGGGCCGCTGATGCATGTCATCGCCGCCAAGGCGGTGGCTCTGGGCGAGGCGTTGACGCCGGAATTCAAAGCGTACCAGCAGCAGATTGTGAAAAACTCTGCCGCCCTGGCCGAGGGCCTGACTAAGCGGGGCATGAAGTTGGTGTCCGGCGGCACGGACAACCACCTGTCCCTCATCGACCTGCGGGATATGGGGGAGCTCACCGGCAAGGAGTTGGAGCGCCGCCTGGACGAGGTGCGTATCACGGCCAACAAAAATAAGGTGCCCGGCGACCCCCGTTCTCCCTTCCAAACCAGTGGATTGCGGGTGGGCAGTCCCGCCGTTACCAGCCGAGGCTTTGTGGAGGCGGATATGGATAAGGTGGCGGAATATATTGCCTTGGCCGCCACTGACTTTGAGGCCAAGGCGGACTATATCCGGGCGGGCGTGGCGGAACTGACCGCCAAGCACCCTATCTACCGCTGAGATTTCCACAATAGGAGGGCGCATGATGAAGCTGTATACCGCCGCACAGATGCGGGAGGCCGACCGCCGGGCCATTGTGGAACGGGGCATCCCGTCCACAGTGCTGATGGAGCGCGCCGCCCATGCGCTGGTGAGGGAAATCCGTGCCCTCCCAATTCCCGGTCCTGGGTTTCAGGACGGCCCCATCGTGTGGTACACCACAGACGGGAACATGCCCAGCCAGGAGGAGCAGGCGGAATTTTGGGCCATGCGGCGCAGGTCCGCAGTGGTGTTCTGTGGTCCAGGCAACAACGGCGGAGACGGGGTGGCCGCCGCCCGAATGCTGATTGATGCGGGCTGGAGGGTTCGGTGTGTGCTGGTGGGCGCTCGGGAGAAAATGACCGACGAATGTCTGGAAATGGAGCGCCGCCTGGTGGATGCCGGAGGAATGCTGGAGGACTTTAACCCGGAGGATACGGAGCGGTATATGGGCTTTGATGTGGCGGTGGACGCTTTGTTCGGAGTGGGACTGCACAATCCTCTCCGGTTTGACGCCGCCACAGCGGTACGGCGGATGGCTGTCTCCGGCTGGGTGGTGTCCGCCGATGTGCCGAGCGGCATCCATGCCGATACCGGAGACGTGATGGGCATGGCGGTGCAGGCGGATGTCACCGTCACCTTTTCACGGGGCAAGCCTGGATTGTATGTGGGAAAAGGCGCGGTACACAGCGGCCGGGTAGTGGTGGCCGATATTGGCATACCCGGGGAGCTGTATCCGGAAAACCGGTGCGGGGCCTGTTTGGTGGAACAGGAGGATGTCCATATCCCCCAGCGGTCTGTAGACGGGCACAAAGGGGACTTCGGTAAGCTGTTTATTCTGGCGGGGAGCCGGGGATACACCGGTGCTCCCTGTCTGGCCGCCCGCGCTGCCGTCCGGTGCGGCGCGGGGCTGGTGACTTTGGCCGTGCCTGAAGAGGTGTATTCCATTGTGGCGGCCAAATGCTGTGACGAGGCCATGGTGTGGCCGTGGCCTGAGGACGATGCAGCCATTGTAGAAAAGGCCAGGACCTGCACCGCGGCAGTCATCGGTCCCGGGCTGGGTCAAGGGGAGCGGGCGGAACGCCTTGTTCTGGCCCTGATGCGGGAACTGGACTGCCCTGTCATCCTGGACGCGGACGGTCTAAATATCATTTCCAGGCATATAGATGTGTTGGACGAGCGGAAAGGGTTGACCATCCTCACGCCCCATGACGGCGAATTTGCCCGTCTATCCGGCTGCGACCTGCCCGTCCGGGACCGGTTGGGCGCCGTGCGGAGCTTTGCCCTGGCTCATGGATGTACTCTGGTGTTGAAGGGCCACCGGACCATAACGGCGGTGGGAAGCGGGACATGCGCGGTCAATTCCACCGGAAACTCCGGTATGGCCAAGGGAGGCAGCGGCGATGTTCTGGCAGGAATCATGGGGGCGCTGCTGGCGCGTCATGATTGGGCGGACGAGGTGGTAAACGCGGTATGGCTCCATGGTCGTGCGGGAGACCTGGCTGCGGAGGATAAAGGGGAGTACGGTATGATGCCCTCCGACCTTATTGAACAGATCCCCTATGCGGTCAAAGAGCTGATTTAAAAGAGGGAGGAATCAGAAAGGTGCGCAAGGCGCTGTCTTGTGTACTGATGATGATCCTGCTGCTGTCCGGCTGCCGAGCCGGGAGCGGCGGAAGCCCGGAGGAAGGGGCGCTGGCCCTCCGGGAGGAGTATCAGGCGCTGGCGGGATGGTCGGCAACGGTGGATGTGTCGGTGTGTTACAGTGAAGCGGTATACGATTTTACCGTAGATGCCCAGTGGCAAAAGGAAGGGGAGACGGTGCTCACTATCACCGCCCCGGAACTGCTGTCCGGTATCACCGCCCGCATTGCCAAAGGGGAGACTGTGCTGGAATACGACGGTGCGGGGCTCTCTTTGGGCGTCCTGGACGGGGAAGGGCTCACTCCGGTGTCTGCCGTTCCCGCCGTCATGGAGCAGATAGAGAAGGGTTATATGGCAAAGTGCGCTTGGGTGGGGCAGAATAGCGAGAATCTGCAAATTTCCTTCCAGGACCCGGAGCTGGAACCCCATGCGGGTACGCAGTTTCTGCTTACCTTTGACCGGGTCGATTATACCCTGCTCAGTGCCGAGGTGAGCGTGGCCGGGGAGACAGTGCTGACGGCGGTATTCACCGACTTTGTAAAAGCCCAGCAAAGCTGAATCATGCTTTTGGGGAGAAAAGGGCGGGAAATGGTGTGTGGAATGCCGGGCAGATCATTTTAAACAGAGAAAACTGTGCCCCTGCGAGGAGATGATGACCCCAAATGATACGGAAGATGACGCGTGATACGGCGAGGACCTGGGCGGAGGTGAGCCTGGGCAATTTGGAGCATAACTACCGGGCGCTGCGCGCCTGCGCACCGAACAGCCGATTTCTGGGCACGGTGAAGGCCAATGGCTATGGCCACGGCGCACTGCCCATCGCCCGCCGGTTGGTGGAACTGGGGACGGATTACCTGGCGGTGGCCTGCCTGGACGAAGGCGCAGCCCTGCGTAAGGCGGGCATTACCGCTCCCATTCTTATTTTGGGGTATACCCAGCCCGAATTGGCGGGAGAGGTGGTGGCGCTGAATCTGACCCAGAGCGTGTTCACCCCTGAACTGGCAAAGGCGTTGTCGGAGGCCGCCGGAGCGGCAGGCGGACGGGCGAAGGTCCATCTCAAGGTGGACACTGGCATGAGCCGTCTGGGAGTGCTGGACCACGACGCTCAGCCGGCGGCGGGAGAGGTCGCCGCGCTGTGCGGCTTGCCGCACCTGGAACCGGAGGGGATCTTTACCCACTTTGCCAACGCTGACGGGGACGAGGAATACACTATGCTCCAGTTCACCCGGTTTTTAGATGTGCTGGATGAGTTGAAGGGAAGATATGGGCGGTCCTTTGAAATTCGCCATTGCGCCGCCAGCGCAGCTGTGTTAAACTATCCCTGTACACATATGGATATGGTGCGCCCCGGCATCGCGCTGTATGGTCATTACCCCGACCCCTCTTGCGAGGGATTGGACGGGCCGGGCCTGAGGCCGGTGATGTCGCTGTACAGCCGGGTGGCGGCGGTGCGCCCTTTCCCGGCGGATACCCCGGTGAGCTACGGCTGCACCGCTAAATTCGGTGCGGACGGCGGACGGACAGCGGTGCTGCCCATCGGTTATGCCGACGGCCTTCACCGGACGTTGTCTAATTTGGGCGCCGTATGGCTGAACGGCCGGCGCCGGCAGATTATCGGCCGTATCTGCATGGACATGTGTATGGTGGCGCTCACGTCGGAGGCTGAGGTCAAACCGGGAGATGTGGCGGAGGTTTTTGGTGAACGCCTGCCGGTGAAGGAGCATGCGGACTTGATAGGCACCATTTGCTACGAGCTGCTGTGCGCCGTGGCGCCCAGAGTGCCCAGAGTGTATCTTGACGCATAGAATGTCCAGGGAGAGCCGCGGCAGTTTTTACCGGGCTACCCGGTATAAAAGCCGCCGCCCCGTGGGAGAATGATAGTACCCGGACTACATAAGCGTAGCCGGGCACTATATCCGGCGGAGTGTGAGATCCTGTGGACAACAGCGTCAAGCGCGGCGACATTTTTTACGCAGATTTAAGCCCGGTGGTAGGGAGTGAGCAGGGCGGCGTCCGCCCGGTGCTCATTGTTCAGAATGACACCGGCAACAAGCATAGCCCAACGGTGATCGCGGCGGCGATCACCTCCCAGACGGGGAAGGCCCGCCTGCCTACCCATATTACCCTTACGGCCCACAGCTACGGCCTACCCAAGGATTCTGTGGTTTTGCTGGAGCAGATTCGTACTCTGGACAAAAAACGTCTGCGGGAGCATATGGGAAGGGTGGATGAGCAGGTGATGCGACGGGTAGACAGTGCCATCGCCGTCAGTTTCGGCCTGAGCCCGGAGCGCCTTGTCTGAATGTAACTGCAGTCCCCGCCTGCCCCTTGGCTGGGGCGGGCGGGGCATAAGGCGGCTTTTGCGGACAGGCTTTCCGGCCATAGCCGCCCGGTTTGAAACTTATTCGGTATGGCCCGGTGAATGATCCAGCCTGCCGGATACGCTGAAATGTTTTTGACATGATACAATTTGGACTCCGGAGGTACTTACATATGAAAAAGCTTAAAATCGCGGCGGCGGCTTTGTGCGTGTGTGTTTTGTTCACTGTAGCTTATGCCGCTTCGGTGGGCGGTCAGAACGATCCGCTGATCACCTTGAGTTACCTCAACGGCACATTTACCAAGCAGGTGGAGTCTATGGTGGACCAAACCGTGAATGAGCGCAAAGCGGAGATGGAGCGGTCGCTGAGGGATATCCTTGCCGGTCAGGGCGGAACCACTGTGCCTTCGAGCGGCGGCAGCGTGTTCACTGTGGTTACCCTCAGCCAAGGCCAGTCTCTGGTCGGGGATGTGGGGTGTGAGGTGATGCTGCGCATCGGTTCCGCCGTGTGCGGGGCGGAGGACAGCGTGGGCCTTATCGACACCACGTCGGGCGGCGTGCTGGGAAACGGACAGGCGCTGACGACCAATCATCTGTACATGGTCACCATTAGTCCCCGATGGGTGACCGCAACCGCGCCAACAGTGAAAGTGCTGGCCCGGGGACCCTATTCTGTTCGATAAACTGAGTTCAGATTTCGGTTTTGTCCGAAGGTGATGTGCAAATGTCAGACATGGTTTCAAAAACTGACGAACTTTTGGAAAAACGTGTTACTTAATAGATATATTCCCACATACTGTTCCAAAGACACCGGGCGGAAAGAAATGAGAAATTTAAGAGGCTGTTGCTCAAATTGTACTGCTACTACGGTTTTTGGGTTTTAACTGGAGAAAAGTGTGTGGAAAATCCTAAACCGGGATGATCTGTATATGACGGTATATAATCCGAACCGTCAGCTTGAGGAGCTTATAACTCAGCTGGCCGGAGCCGAAGGACTAAAAGGTTGGGTGGCAAGAGTAAGTTGGAATGATGACAAAAATGGGCGGCGCTTGGGTGCGCCGCCCATTTTTGCCATCATTTCATGCGTTATGCTGTAAGAATACCGTGTACTCTGTCAAAACGGCTCCTGTCTCTGCCGATATGGCCGCATCGCGGCCATATCGGCAGACTTCACCGGAAACACACGGCGCATTTTATGTGCTGACGGGCGTTGCACAACTTGAAAACCGGTAACCGGTTTTCAAGTGCGCTGATTGTACTCCTGCTTTCGCCGCCGGATTTCCACTGCCGCGCCTATCGTGATTAGGACGAGAGAACAGATCAGCATGAGGTGAAAGATCAGAATGTTTACCCAGGCGGGATTGCCGAGTGCCCGTTGAGCCAACATTTCCCCCACTGAGAAATATTCCATGAGCTGAATCCCGTGCTGGTCTTCAATGAGCAGGTCGCACAGGCTGTTGAACACCGGGGTGGCAAAAGCGGCCAGCAGGATAAGCGCTCCGCTCTTAAGCCAGGGACCGGATTTCAGCCAGTAGATGACGGAAAAGCCTGCCCACAAAAAGACCAGGCCTGCTGCCGCAAAAGGGAAACCCAGGGCTAATAGCCAGTTTCCGCCTGTGAAGACCCAGACCACAGTCAGCAGCAGAAATATCCATGCGGAGAGCGATGCCATGCACAGCGGCGGAATATGCCTGCCATAAAACCGCCAGATGGCCCACCAGGTCCAGGGGAGTATCAGACAGGCTGCTGTGATGGCTAGCCCACCGATGATCCACCAGCCGCCCACGTTGATCCAACAGGCCAGAAGGAGAAGGATGAGGCACCCAGACGCTGCCCCCAGGCAGGTTATCAGCCGGTTGCGATGGAATAGGAAGGGCAGATTGGTGAAGCAAAACGCCAGTGCCACTGAGGTGAGTACGATCCAGAACCAGCTCAGTGTATGGAAAACGGCCAAGTTGCAGATGAAGCAGGTGACAATGGCGATGGCGTAGCCGACGGCAAAAAAACGCCGTGTTCCGGCTACCACGCCTCTCCATATTGCCGCCTGGCGCTCTTGTGTGTGGGCCTGGTCGTCATCACAGGCGGTGAAAAACTCATGCTCGGTAATGTGAAGGGCGGCGCAGATGGGTGTAACCATGGACACGTCTGGATAGGACAGCCCTCGTTCCCATTTGCTGATGGTGGATTCGGTGACGTATAGGCGGCCCGCCAATTCCTTTTGGGTCAGATTGGCGCTCAGCCGTTTTTTGCGGATGTACTCCCCAAAAGATTTCTTTTCATCTTTCTCGTTCATGTGGGGTCACTCCTTTTGTGGATTTGCCTTTACCCTATCCGAGCTGAGGGGAAAAGTCAAGACTTTGGGCGGAAAAAGCAACTCGACTGTCAGGAAAGTCGGCCTGTGGCAACGGTTTTGAAGTTTGAATCGGAGCACCCATCCTCACGGATGGGTGCTCCGATTGATTTGTCCCTATGATTGCAGTGCTTAAATACTCTGCGGTCAGATGCCCTGCCACAACATGGCGTCGGCCACTTTTAGGAATCCGGCGATGTTGGCGCCCGCTTGAATATTGCCTTTCATGCCGTATTTTTCGGCAGCGGCGGCACAGGCGGCATAGATGCCCTCCATGATGCCCTTGAGCTTGGCGTCGACCTCCTCGAAAGTCCAGCTCAGC
>ERZ808028.1452-NODE-1452-length-14255-cov-4.225208_pt1 | contig 14255 bp, 14 predicted proteins | sample MGYA00380184_ERZ808028 | MGnify/ENA primary metagenome ERZ808028 (study PRJEB31490, sample SAMN06133397) | mouse gut metagenome | isolation source: J8_1 | host: mice | place: China: Chengdu | collected 2015-05 ...
AAATGAGCCCGGTGCAATACCGAACTCATTCTCTTGCAAGTTAATATTTATTTGTCTAAACTTTAGGGTTCACTTCAATTTGCAATAAAGCCTTTCTTTATTTTATCCATAACAAAATCTGTATTATCCATTTCAATATATGCTCTGTATGGATAAATGAATTTAAACCAAAACTTTATATAATTATCCTTAATTTTATATAAGCCCATTTTACTTTTTTTTTTTTTTTTTTCAGTTGCCGGAACTTCTCTCTCCAATATATCCAAATCAATTAATACATTTAAATACTTTGGCAAATTTGTTGACTTAATCTCAAGTGCAGACGCAATTTCACTTGGTTTTTCTCTTCCGGATGCAATAATCTTTATAATTGAAAAATAACTTCCTACATCCTGCACTTCTTTTTCAAGCAAGAAATTTGGTTCTTCATATAAATAGCTTTCTTTCGACATAACACAATTTTTAATCGCATCATATATATCGTCATACGGTTCAAGCGATTCAATATACTTTGGAACTCCACCTGTTACAGCATAATTTTCAATCAACTGTTTATCGCTGAAATTCTCAAAAAATTCATTGTAATATTTGAACGGAATCTGCTGCATTTTGATTTGTCCTGTTCTTCTGCCATAAAGCGGACTGTCATAGGACAGTGTTTGAGAATACATCATATTAACAAGCGACCCGCAAAGAATAAGCATAACATTTTCTTTGCTCAGAATATTATCCCAAATTTTCTGCATAACAGAAATAAACGCATTATTTGACTTGCCGATATACTGAAACTCATCAATAATGATTAGTTTACGCTCGGCAGGATTGTACTCAACCAAATATCTGAATAATTGCTCCCAGTTATCAATGTTAACATCCGCAAGAATAGGATTGTTGATATATTCTGCGACTGCTTTTTTAAATTCATTTCTGTTCTCGTTTTCGGATTCTTCAGTTGCAAGGAAAAATAATGCCTTTTTATCTTTGATAAATTCTTTTAAAAGAGATGTTTTGCCGATTCTTCTTCTGCCATAAATCACCACAAATGATGCAGTATTTTTACTGTACTCTTTTGCTAAAAATTCTCTTTCCTTATTTCTGTTAATAAACTTTTTCATACTATCACCATAATAATTAATTCTACTTTTACATTTATTATACCATAAAGTATAATTATTTCGAGTATAAATATATATTACATAAAAATATACTAAAGTACACTCTAATTCATTTTCAATGGTGTACTTTAGTATAAAATCAATATATTAATTTTTTGTACAAAACAATCTGTACGATCAATACGGTTTAGGATTGATAACGATATTTGCAAAATCAATAAATTCAGGTGGAATAGAAGTTTCAACAAGCCAGATATCATTTTTAGCATGATAAAATTCAAAATCTCCTGTTTTATGCATTTCCAATGCTTTGATGGGCAGTACAGCGGAATCACCAAATCGAAATCCTTTTTTTACTGCAACTTCAATATTATCAGTAAAAAATATATGATCTCTTGCTTTTTGAAGCTGTGGATATCTTACGATACCGTTTTTTTTAATGCTATCTATAACATCAAGGTGCGTTCCGTGATAAAGAATTTCAGGCGGTTTGCTTGGTAAATTATACATATCACGCAATTTCAAGCCAACAGAATTACCGTAATCAGCACGAATTTTTGTATGATTTTCGTTAAAACTGAATCGTTCATTTTGGTCGATTTCTTCAATCATTGTTTTATCAGCCTTATATCCATATTTATTGAGAGCAGAAATCAACTCATCTATATTACAATATCCTGTTTTATCAATTTTTAAATCATATTTTTGAGGACAGTGACGAAGTAAGCTTGTAACAATACGTCCAACATCTTTCTTTCCCATAATACCAACTCCTATTCTATATCATTAATATTAAAAATTTTCATAGCGTTTGTATATACAATATCGGCCACAATTTCAGGTGAGACGCCTTTGATTTCAGCGATTTTTTCAATGATTATTGGAAGACTTAATGATGAATTTGTTCTGCCCTCATATCCCAATGGTGGCAGAAAAGGGCCGTCAGTTTCCAACACAATATGCTCTAACGGAATTTTCTTTACTGCTTTTCTCAATCTGTCATAAGCCTTCCCTTCAAAAGTTATGCTGCCGCCTATACCTAAGTAAAATCCTAATTCAATATACTTTTTTGCCCAACGATATGAACTGCAAAAGCAATGACATACTCCGTTAAAATGCTTATGGTACGATTTAAGTATTTTGATTCCTTGCTTATCGGCGTCTCTGATATGTAGAACAAGTGGTTTGTCAACTTTTTCTGCCAATTCAATCTGATATCTGAACCAGGATTCTTGCCGCTTTCTTTCATACTTATCTTTGACACGACAATAATCAAGTCCGCATTCGCCAACAGCAACGGTTTTACTTTCCTGTGCGAGTGAATATAATTTCTCTTTAATCTCGGCACTTTCAAAATCGACACTATTTAATCTTGCTGGATGAATTCCAACGGCATAATAAATCCACTCATATTCATTCAGCTTTTCACGCATTGAAAAATTCGTTTCATATGAAATTGTAGGTACAACGACATATTCAACTCCTGTATTATGTATTTGCTCAATTAATTCTTTCCTGTTTTTATTATACCTTTTGTGATCAAGATGTTCATGTGTATTAAACATTTTATACATATTCTCACCTATACTAAAATGCCATTTATTCTTTGCTGCAAATTAACACTTTATCACCTGTTACAGATAAAAAAGCTTCTTCCAGTGTTTCCGTATATCCTACAAGAACCAGATTTTTAAAAATATGGCTCTTAAACGACAGAACTGCCTTGCCATCGTTGATACCGTAAAACTTTATTGTTTTAAACCACAATTCAAATGCAACAGGAGGAGTTCTTTTTTCAACATAATCAAGCACTTTTCCCCATAGTGAAAGCTTTCTGATTTCTTCTTTAAGGCGATTATAAACACTGTCATAAATATACTGATTTTCAATACCTCTTTTCATTGCATTTGTCCACAAGGTATATCTTTGAAAAATATTTATTACAACATTAAAATTACGGTTTGTTTCAGATAATGCCTTCTCTATAGCCTTGAGCGGCATACCGTATTCAATCCTGCGATAATTACAATACATTTCAATTTCGCCTTCAGTTTCACAAGGTGTTAATGCCACCTTAATCAAGGCATTGTTCTGAATTTTTTCTGTTTCATCAGTACAAGCATCAAATTCAAAGCACCATGGGTTATCATAATTAAAACGCTCAGCCGCATAATCGCTTAAAGAATCATATTTATATTTTTTCTTAACCGTTTTATCTTCAGTTTCATCAAATATAGTTATCTCAGCGCCGCTGAAAAACATTGAAAGACTTTGAGCAATCTTATAAAAATCTTCTGACGAAACATACGGATTCTTTGAAGAAAAGTTTTCGGTAAATATCTCTTCTTCAAATTTAAAACGGATTACAGTCCGGTTAATATCCGGAACAATATTTTCTTCATTGCAGTTAATAAAATATCCGTCTTCAAAGTGAACAGTTATTTGCTTATAATTATCCTTAATTATAGATACATCAAAATATTTACTTATAAGCTGAGCAACTGACAAATAATCAACACCCATCACCTCATTATCATGAACAACATCGGCAAGAGTTACTTGTTCATAAAAGCTGCGATTATTTTTTTCATTCCTGTCTTTGTAAAGTTCGCAAAAAGCATTTTTCAATGCGTCACTGTTATCTTTTATATCAGCCCATTTGTTTAATGCAAAAGCTTTAAATTCAAACGAATTGTCAATCCTTTTGGTAAATTCAAACTGCCTGCAGCCATTAAAATAAAACTCTATTATGAAAAGCCTCATGAATTTTCTTAAAAACGATGCGGCAATATCCTCTATAATCATATCGTTATGATTATTCAGCACTAAACCGGGACGCTTTCTGATTCTCAGCCTTTGCCTTTTTAATATTTCCTGTTTGTCCATTTCTTTAACCTCTTTTTTCAAAATTATTATAATCCAAAACTTCATAGTTTTCCAGTAATCCATCATTTTCAATAGTTTTACCTGAATAATCATAATAATAAAATCCTGTTTTTATATTTCCGAAAGTTAATTCATATGCCATATAAGAAACGACCATAGAAATCAATGCAAGTCCCGTTACTATACCCAATCCGAAATCATCAAATATAAGACTTGCAATCGTAAAAACGATCTGCATTACACCTGAAAAATATAAAAAGTTCGTACCTATCAGCAATTTTTCGTGCATATAGACCGCAATTAAAAATATCATAAAAAATAAATAAGCCCAGTCATATAATAAAGAAAAAGACAAATATAAATCAAAATAATCAAACCTTAAATTGAAAAAGCATATACTTAATGCCACAATTATCTGAATGGATAGAACAGCTTCAATGAACTTATCAGCATTTCTTGAGTTTTTGAAAAGCCTGTCTTTTAGTTTTGAGGGGATTAAAGCCATCAAAAACAATATTGCTGAAGGTATATCAACAAGTGTGTCCGTAATCAATTGGAAAGCTGAAGGGTGGGTCAGTTCTGAAATAAAAGGAAATACTTTTAAATATTTATAAACTGAAATCACCACTATAACTGAGGTTATACAAGATAATGCTTTAACAATAAGCACTATGTTTTTTCTTATTGAGTTCATGCTTAATTCCCTCCGCTTTCTACAATGATTTTGTCCGAATTAATTGAAATAAAATCAGTTAGAGCTAATAGGAATGTACAAATGCAAACTATTGCCTGATCATAATATTTCAATATAAATGCCCATACTCCGCCTGCACCCAATAAAATTAATGCGGTAATACATATAAATGCTTGAAAAGAGAACTTTGTTTTTTGACAGTATATATTTTGGAAATATGTAAGGCCAAATGCGCCGAAAGCAATAATTAAAAATATAGAATATATATTGTATTCGGTATTCCAATTGTTTGAGCAAAGCCATATATGGAGCTGATTAATAAACAGCCAAAAACTGCACAAGGATGCTGTCAGCGTATGTTTCCAATTTTCAAAAGGAAATTTTATTTCTTTCATCTGAATATAAACACAGAATAAAGAAAACAGGATTAAAGTAAAATACACACTTTTAAATTCTTGCGGATAATCCCCACTGTAATCATCTTTCGTCACAAAAAACATTATTGTTGAGATTACAGATGATATTAGCGGTAAAATTTTTCTTAGTATTTTCATATCTGTATTACTTCTAATCTGAATTCATCAATTCACAAACATCATTGAATATGGCTCTGAAGCATTTTTCATTGTTTTTTAATTCGAGGATTTCATCAGTATGCCAATGCCCGAAATACCAACGTTTAAAATTAGTTTCATACATCACCCAATCGAGAAATCCTGTCAATTCTGCATCATGCGTATCAGGATGATATCCCATTATTCTGATAATTTCAGACGGTGCTGTATGGCTTATAATATAGTCCACTTTAAAGTTTGATTTTTCCAAATTGGAAATCGCATTTTTATATTCAGCATCATTGGGATTTTCCTGTTCCCACCAGCTTATGTTTTTTTGGCGCATAGATTTATCGATGCTATACGCACCGCCCATTACAAATATAGATTTGCCCTCTATATCATAAATCTCACCTCTTATAAGATGATATATATTATCTCTGATTTTATGAGCTTTGCCTCCGTATATTTCGACAATAGGAAATTTATATATTTCATTAAAATTTTCATGATTTCCATCTGCAAACAAAATCTGATACGGCCTTAAAGTAAGATTGTCAAGTTTATCATTCTCGGCTCTTTTGCCTATATAGTCATTCTCATTATACCACACAAAACCAAAATCGCCGCAAACAATCAACTTATCTTCGCTTGTCCAACTGCTCTCACCTGGAATACACTCATCACAAAAACGATAGAGTTCGCCGTGAATATCACCTGTTACATAAATCATATATCTCCTCCTGATAATTAATCACTTGTTTTTATTCCAACCAAATCTTCAAACATATCATTTAATTCGTCATCATCAGAAACAGCAAATGCCATTTCTGATTTATATAACAACACATTAGGAACAAGATAATTTACAGCAGCATCAATATTTAAATACTCAAACTTCCGTATATGTGTCAAAATATTCTCCACAATCTTTACATCAATATCAATATTACATATTTTATTAAAGAAATCTTTGTTTCTTTCATAAAATATTCTTATTTTCTCTACAGAAAATCCGTATTCAAATAGTTTTTCTAAAGCAGTATGGATATTTTCAAGATTATTGGTAAGTTTTCGTAATGGAATTTCCATATTAAGTTCATCAAATTCCTTTGGATTAAATATATATAAGAGGTTGAAACCTGTGTCATGTCTTTTTAAATATTCGGTTAAAGCTTTATATACATAAGGATTTCCGGAAACGATCCAGCTTCCTAAAGCCGGTACAGGCAATTCCTCTGTCAATTCATACGGTCTGTTAAAAATCTGTCTATAAGTATAATCAAGCATTTTCAATCTTTTAGACCAGTTATTTTTTGTTTGCGAAATTTGTTCGTACGAATATTTATCACAATAAATATCCTCTATGTTATTTACAAATTTAATATTGCTTCCAAATCCATATTTATTGAGTACATCTGCAGCTTTATCTTCAGGAAGTGAATTCCTGTATACGATGACAGTTTGAGTAATCACATTAAATCCTACATGTGCCAAAACATCATCAGGTACATTATATGGTAAGTACATACAGTTTTCCCTGAATGTAAGACACGGAATAAAATAAGGATTGTCATGATGCGTAACTATGCATCCCGTTTCTATAGAATACTTGCGGGCATAAGCAATATCATTAATCTCCGGAAGTCTATTATCACAATCATTTTGAACTATTTTAAAGCTTGAAATTTTCCCTGTTTCGACATCAAAGCATTCATAACAACCTGTTTTAGAGCAATAATTCTGATATATAATATATCTGCAATTGTCCATCACAGAAAACCACTTTATATTAACACCTAAAATTTTGTTGTCACCTTTTTTATCCTTACACTTTAACACATTATCAAATGGTACACAACAAACGTCAAGATAAGTTTGGTATAGAACATGATTATATACGAAAACTTTATTTACAATATCGGATTTAGTATATATTTTTTCTGTTTTTAATTTGCTTATTGAGGAATAATAGTCGGGATATTCAATCGTTTTTAGAGCAGGACGCATATAACCTTCTTCATCTTTCAAAAAGCCATATCGGGTAATCATTTCTATTATGCTTTCGTCATCATCGCAATAGGAAAAGGAGCTGAAAGGAAAAGCCTTTAACAATTGTTCAATAAGTTTTTCTTTGTCCTGCTTATCTTTACAAACGACCTCATGAATATGATACCCATCAGAATCAATCACTTTGCTTGCATATAAATGCCCCTCGCAAAATTCGACATACAGAAATGCATTAAATACCGGCGGAGTAATAATAATGTCAAGATCTGTATTTTTTCTTCGAATGTTTCCCTTTGGAGACTCTTTCTGCATGCTTCTCAGAGTTTCAAATTCAAAAGTTCTTAAATCACGACTGCCTTTCTCTGTTAAATAATTATATGTATTAAGCAAATACTCATCTTTTGTAACAACAACCTTATTTTTTGATTTGAAAGCATCAAAGAAAGAACGCATTGATGGAAATTCTGATATAACTTCTTCCTTATTTTTCATAAAGTACTCAGGAGCAAAGTATTCTAAAGGCTTGCTGTTAATATAATTAGCAATACTCATTGCCGATTCGCAAGCAGAAAGGTAGTAAAACAAGTTATTAAATGTACTTTTATATCCAAGCATTTCAACAGCCGAAGAAATCCGAAATATCTCACTGCAATGCCTGAACACATATTCTTTTATGAAGAAATAATAAGTTTCCATATTATTTTCAAAATTCATAACAAAGCCTTCTGCAATATCAATGATTTTTGAAAAAGCAGCCTTAAAATCAGAATCGGGCATTCGAAAAAAGAGCAGTCTTAAATCATCATCAGAAAATCCCAGAAGTTTTTTGTTCAATCCTGTTCTGTTATAGTATTCAATTAATTTTATTACTGACATATTGATTCCCTTCTTCACTTTAAAAGCAGCAAATTAATCTTGCATAAAATTTATGCAAGATTAATTTTGCTATGCAATTTCCTCATCAGGATTATCCACATCATCCTCCAGCTGCTTAAGTATATCAGCAATATCAATATTCGGAGTACGATGGATACAATCATTTTCACTATCGTCATCCTCATCGTCTGCTGCCATATCTTTATAAAGACGTGAAAGCAAATCAAGCTTGGATTCGTCCTTATCCTCATTATCAAGAAGAACACCGCGTGCAATCTGCTGAAGATCATCGTAGCAGGACATCAAAACAGAAAAGACCATTCTTTCCATTTCGTGTAATGTTTCTCCCGAAAGAGCACCGTCTCTAAAAGGTGCCTCTGTGTGAGCATAAACATCTCCCTGATCATAATCAACAGCTAAATACGACACTTTTCTTTCATCCGTTTTTCTCATACAGTATTCCATAGCCATAGTTCTGTACGGTTTTGGAATTGAGATACCAGGGTATGCTTCCAGAACAGCATATTCCAAATTCTCATCAACCCTGATTTTTAAAATAAATCTCTTATCTGAGGTAAGGCTTTCGCAGATAAAACCGGTAGCAGAACCTTTGATATTTTCTGCAACAATGTTGTGACCGCTTTTTTTCAGATACTCTCTGAAATTTTCCATAGTTTTTTCAAAAGTTGTGTTCATAATAAATTCCTCCGTAAATTATTTATTATTTTAAAGACATATAGTCTTTAATTACTTCTGTTAAGAGAACGGCAGGATCAGCCTGCCATTCTCTTATTTTTTGTTTTGTTATGAAATACAGCTTCAACAACTTCATTAATATGTGAAACAGGAACTACTGAAATATCATATTTTTCAAAGTTATCTTCGCCGATATAATCATAATTATCTTTAGGAATAAAGACATGGGTGCAGCCTGCTTCCTGAGCTGCTTCAATCTTAGCCTCCACGCCTCCTACGGCATGAATATATCCCATAAGGTTTATTTCACCGGTAAAAGCATACTCAGATGGTACAGGCATTCCTTTTTCAGCAGAAATAATAGATACTGTCGTTGCCACACCGGCACTTGGACCATCCTTGCGAGTAGCACCATCACCATAGAGGCTTGTATAACAGTTATCAGCACAATTATCATTTAACATTCCTGCAACTGTATGTGCAATCTGATGGCTTTCTCTCAGGCATTCCTGCGCCATACCCAGCGTTTTATCAGTTTTTGATTTGACTGTCTGAATTTCAAACAATGAGCCTAAGCCACTGTAGGAATTAACAGACAAGCCATTAACAACTCCAGGAGTGTTGCATACACCGAGTTTTCTTCTCTCAATCGGTGGTTTACCGATAATATCAATAATGTCAGGAACATCAATCACATATTTTTGATGTTTCATGGTAATTTCACCGACAATTTTCTGTGCAAATGTGTCAAGCTCACGCGCACCTGCTGTAGAAGAATACTTAGTAATAAGAAAATCAACAGCAGCATCTGTAAAATTATAATCCGTTGAAGACACCTTATAGTCATCAAGCATACGAGGGAGCATATAATTTGTGAAAATTGATTTTTTCTCATTTTTGGTATAACCGTTAATACGAATCACTTCAAAACGATCAAGCAATTCAGGTGCGATTGCATTCTCGTTATTGGCCGTTGCCACAACCAATACTTTTTTGCAATCAATATGTACACCAAGATAGTTGTCCTTAAATATCTTAGAATCAAGAAAATCAAGTAACGCAGATGCCACTGAGGTATCCTGTGAACGATCAATCTTGTCAATTTCATCAAGCATTAAGATACAGGTATCTCCCATTACAGACAATGATTTTGTAATTTCAGACGGAGAACCCGAATGAGTAAAGGAAGGTGTACCCTTCAAAAATTCTGATTTACTTACGCCATTTAAAGAAATCTTGTTAAAGGGCCAGCATACAGCTTTTGCCATTGCAGTAAATGTTTCGGTTTTACCTGTTCCGGGAGGTCCAATCACAAGAAGATTTTTGGTTTTGCCTGTTCGCTCAAAATAATTCATCATTCGAGCAAATGCAGACTTTAATTCATCTCTTCCGCTGATTTTTGAATCAACCTCTTTAATAAACGCATCGTAATTAAAAGAAGGCGGATTGATACGGTGCTTATAAATATCTGAAATATAATCAAGCTGTTTCTGTGCAAGTTCCATACTACCGTCAAACTTGTCCGGACTGTTTATAACAGAAATATTCTTTTCAATAAGTTTCTGATCTGTTTATGAAAAATTGTCCTTATTGAGCGAATAAACCGCTACAGGATCATTCAACAGATTCTTCTTGTCAAGAGCCACATCAATTTCATCACAGGAAAAATGTTTGCCGGTAACATCTCTGTTTTCATTAATTGCCTTAATCAAAAGCTTTCTGAGATAATTTTTAATATCTCTGCATCCTGATTTAACGCTGAAATTTTCAATAACATACCTGATTGTATCATCATCAAAAACATCGTTATTCATATTCCATGCATATTCTTTAAAAAGTTTTGGAAGTATATATGATTTGGCAATTGTAAACTTTTCCTCAGCAGAATAATCAGACACATAAATCTTTGTGAATCTGTTAAGAATTCGTGGTGCTATCTTGCTTTCATCATTACAGCAAGCAATGAAAAACGTATTTGAGCAGTTGAAATCCGCTTCAAGATAACTGTCGGAATAAATACCTTTTTCGGAAAACATATCGTTAAAGACAGAATCCGGATCGCCGTCTTTTTTGTTTTCGTGTGTAAGATTGTCATATTCATCCAACACCATAGTCATATCTGTTGTGCCCGCTTTATAGAATTCTTCGCCAATAATTCCGGGTGTACTGTTATCATAAACACTGTCACATCCCGCGGCATCAACTATTGATGTAACGCTTGAGCAATTAATAATTGAATACGGTTTTTTTCTTGCTGCACCAATTGCCGCAGCAAGTTCACTTTTTCCTGTTCCGCAAGGTCCAATCAAAAGCAGTTTCAAACCTTTTCCTGTTATTGTTGCAGAATTGATTGCAGATGCAATTTCCTGTTTGGCGGCGGTATGTCCGTAAATAACCTTATCAAGAGACTTCAGAATTTCATCAGAAGATACCTTCTCCGGAATGTATCCTGTGTTAATATTCATGATATAATGCAGTCTGTTGTTTGATTTTGATCCACCACGTGATGACATCAGCATCTCAATACGTCCTTGTGTTTTAGGGGGATAAGTATTTTTGCACAGTGTATACTTTAACTTGTACGCTTCAGGATCAGTTATGTACTTAATAGATTTGTATGTTTCAAAGGTTTCAGACATAAGCTGTGCAGCAACATTCGCCTGAATATCCTTTGGTAATTTATAAAACTGAGCGGGCAGTTTTTTTGGTGCAGGTGCGGATTCGCCTTTTTTCTCTTCTTTCGCTGATTCCGATTTAAAGTCACCATTTATAAGTTTCTCATTGAATTTTTTAATATAGTCATTCATTTCGTTAAAAATGTTTTCAGAAAACTTATCAATGATAATAACGTGGATTTTTCCTGTTCTGATTCTTGCAGCAAGTACGCAGACTTCCGTACCCTCTGCATAAACACTTGTGTCATACATCGTTTTTGATGTCAAAAAGCAACAAAGCTTTTTACTGTCCTCTGTAGCAAGAAGAAAATCGTATGGAGCCTCCTCATCATCCTTACGAATTTTGGCAATTTTTCCTTTAAGTACAAATCTCTTAGCACCCAAAACATCGTTGCTTGCCTTGTTGTCATCAATAATTTCATTCATGATATCTTTGTTATTGGTATTCATAATATAAACCTCCTATATTCTTAATATAATCTCAGTTTTCGTAAAGTCACGATTATAAAAATGAATCATATCAATACTATGAATCAATGAATTCATAATCATCAAAATCATACTGTTTCGGCCAGATTATTCTTACAATTACACCTGCAATTATCTCTTCAATACTTAGCATAATGAAATATAATAATAAGCCCATTACAATTCCTATAAACAGATTTACATTTCCCTGAATAAAGTGAACAATTATTTTTATATTTATCGGCGTAACTGTTAAAGCAGTCATAAAAAATGTCCATACATTTTCATTATTCTTACATACCGGAAGTACAGCAACATCTATAATAGTTAACAGTATTGAAAGAATCGAAAGAATAATAGACGCTTTGCTTGCTGCAATAATTGCCAGAACAATCGGAACTGCAATTAAAGCATATTGAAGCTCATATAATATTTTCCTTAAATTATGCATGATATAACTCCTACAACATTCACTATCAGAAGCAACGGATAAGCCAGCTGAAACACTGCACCAATAAAACATGACGCTATTTTTATGTAACCTGTTGCTCCCTGCATCAGCAACCCTCGTCTTACTTTTTCATCTATGATAAAATCCAAAGCTGAAAACGATAAGCTTTGTGTACTAAGAAGCTCTTTGATAATACTGCAGCCGTCCAAGCCATTGATAAAAAGTAAATTAACAATGCCCAAAACCAGATTACCGAAAGCAAATCCAATAAAAAATCCGCTTAATTGATCAATTAAACCGGCCAAAATAAGGCTGATACCAACAAGCAAAAAATTCATTTCAATACCCGCTGCCAAAATCTGAACTCTTCTTATTCTCTTTTTTACATTTCTGAAATCAATCATTACATATGCGCCTGAAGACAATCCAACGATTAATCCGCATTCAAAAACACGTGCACCATATCCTGCGCCTGCCAAAGCATGTCCTGTTTCATGAAGCAGCAGTCCTGCAACTGTTCCGAGCATCAGACCAAGCCAAACGGATAAATAATCTGTAATAAAAAACTCTGAAGAATAATTAATATAATAAAAAATACCAATTAAGAGCACCGGCAAGAAAGACATCAAAAGAAGCCGATTAAGTTTAAGCGCAATCGCTTTGCCGGTGCGTTTAAACTTGAGTTTAAACAATGAAATCTGAATGGAAAGAAATGACTTGCTTATTCTGCTGTTTCGAACAAGCTCTTTCTTTTTAAGAAACCTCATCAGTTTTTTCACTTCATATTCTGACCAGTCGGGATTAATTTCATATGGATTGGTTTTGCCATCCAGCTTTCTGAAAAATCTGACATCTTCGATATCAAAAAGATAAACCTGATCGGTCATATAATCTTTTACTAAGTAAGTAAAATCATCTTTTTTCTTATACTGCAACCAACTGTTTAACTGAGGATATTTCATAAGCTTTTCCCCTCATCAAAAATTGTTAAAAAGAGAAATAAGAAAATCTTCATCCTCTGTTGTAAGCCCTGTTTTGGATTCACATTCGGATACAGTCGAAAGCGAAAAATCACTGTAACCGTTACTGTAAAAGAAAATCTTATTATCATTTTTTCTTATCACCCTGAGAATTTCATCGGGGCAAGGAAGTCTGCCGTTATCAGTTATATGACACATCAATATCGGAATAAGCTTTCCGTTTTCATCAACATCATTTGCATCTCTCTTGCTGAGATGAAAACAGAATTCCGTACATTCAGTATCAAAATCATCCTTCCCGACTCTTTTCCTCTGTTGATAATAAAAATATGAACCTGCATAACGGCTGTAAAAAGAAGGCAGTTTAAGCATCACACTGTCATCCTCAAGCTCAATTACTTCATATTCTTTCATAATTTCAATATCTCCTCTCTTATCTTATATGAAGATTATCTCACACTTCGGTTTGATTTTTCATTAATTATGGTTTTCAGCATTTCAAACATATGAATTTATAAATTCACTACTGTGAAATAATGTTCATATTCTGACCTTATGCATCAGCATAATCTATGAGCGTAATTCCATGATAATTTGCAGGTAATTTTTTCATAATCAGCTAATCAAAATAACAATTCGCCAATTATTTATTTAATATTTAAGCTATAATTGCTGAAACCCGAATATTGAATCACCTTGATTGTATACTCCTTACCTGATTCAAGAGTTATCGTTTTTTCATTATTATAAGTGTCTGCTAATTCATTGTTATATTCATCACATATAATTAATCTGAAAGAGCAGTCAGTCATATAATCCTCAATAGAGAATGAGTAGTCCTTGCTTTCAT
>ERZ808028.1453-NODE-1453-length-14247-cov-6.240932_pt1 | contig 14247 bp, 14 predicted proteins | sample MGYA00380184_ERZ808028 | MGnify/ENA primary metagenome ERZ808028 (study PRJEB31490, sample SAMN06133397) | mouse gut metagenome | isolation source: J8_1 | host: mice | place: China: Chengdu | collected 2015-05 ...
TATCTTGAAGTGGCGGCGAAGGCTGACACAAAAAAGCTTCACCGTTATCTGTGCAGGCAGGTGAGAAAGCATCACGTGAAGCTGCATACGGACAGAGCAGACGGTTTTGCTATAGCAGAGAGAGCGTATCGCTATGGGGATCATGGAGTCTATATTTCCGTAAAAGAAAAGCGGAAACGAGTCTTTGTACTGCTGACAGATAATAACCGTTATAAGAGCCAGCTCTATATCAAGCTGTATCCGAAAGAGAGCAGTATCACCATCAAGGTACCGGTAAATGTTGCAGTTCGCGAACATGCAGATTATCGGAAGCAGGTAGGGGTTTCAGCAGGGATTTACACGATGCTGACGACAGATGAAGGCCGTCGTTATGGTGAGGAGTTGGGCAGGTATCAGATTGAATACGCAGACTGGATTCGTGAGCAGACGAGGATATATAACCGTAACAGGAATGAGAATCCCGGAAGGAAGAAGTACAATGCGAAGAAGAAGCGTCTGGAGGAAAGGCTGCACAGCTATATCAATCAGGAATTGAACCGCTTCTTAAGAGAAGAAAAGCCACAGGCCGTTTACATTGTAAAGCTGCCTAAGCCCCAGGCAGGGGGTGTGAATAAGAAGATTAACCATTCCATGGCACAGTGGCAGAGGGGATATATCCGAAAACGCCTGATGCAGAAATGTAAGGAACAGTCGATAGAGCTGATACAGGTTCTAGGTAAAGATATCAGTAAAGAATGCAGCGGGTGCGGCCGGGTAGGAAAAAAGAAGGAGGGGTATTTTATCTGCTCTAATTGCGGCTGCCGTATAGAAGAAAAGACGAATACAGCAAGGAATGTGCTGATGAGGGGAAGGTCTGGAAGGACGGTGAAATAGGTCATAAGAACATTGATTCAGATAAATGCCGGCGATGAGCCGGGATTTTACCTGTATAGAGTAAGAGGACTGAAGAAGATGTTCCTGATATAAAAAAATAATGAACGGCATTAGAAGGCAAAGAGATTGCGTATTGGGTATGCCAGGACCTGGGGAACATGGGAGGCTGTGATGTACCTGGGAGCGAAGCAGAATATATCTGCATCATCTGTTTTTTGGTAGTTGTCCAGGAGACATGAATTGTGTCTGGTTGGAGATTATTGTAAGAGAGAATAGATGACCAATGTACCTTATTTAATAATTTATAAATCGTTTTCACAATGAAAGTAGTTTGTTATATATGCCTTATTATATAACATAAACAGGAGTCTGATGATATGAATTATATTATTGTGCAGGCAGGGGGCAAGGGTACCCGCCTGAAGCATTTAACTGAAAATAAACCGAAAGCGCTTGTTCCTGTAGGGAATCTGCCGATGCTGTTCTATCTGTTTGGCAGGTATCCGGATAAGCGTTTTGTTATCATAGCAGATTATAAAAAGGAAGTCATGCACGAATATCTGGAAGCGTTTGCGGCTGTAAAATACCAGATCGTGGACGCAGCAGGGACAGGCACATGCGCAGGAATAAGGCAGGCGGCAGATTTAATTCCGGACGGAGAGCCTTTCCTGCTGGTATGGTCGGATTTGATACTCCCGGCAGACCTGAAGATGCCAGAGGGATACGATGCCAGCGGAATAAATACAACGCTGCAAAAGGATTACATAGGTGTCTCGCAGACATTTCCCTGCCGCTGGTCGTACAGGAATGGACGGTTTATAGAAGAAAGCAGCCTGGAATACGGCGTGGCAGGTTTTTTTCTTTTTACGGAAAAAGCAAAGATAGCGGATGTGCCGGAAAGCGGGGAACTGGTACGCTGGATGCAGGGAAGGCAGATGGAATTTGAAAAATTCGGGCTTGCAGGGACAAGAGAGTTTGGCTTAATAGAGGAATATGAGAAATTAGAAACCGAAAAATGCCGCCCGTTCAACCGTATAACCATAAAGGGAAACCGGGTTATCAAGGAAGGCATTGATGAACAGGGTAAGCGGCTGGCAGCAAGGGAATGTGCATGGTATGGGAAGGCAAAGCAGTTAGGCGTTAAAGCATTGCCAGAGATATATTCAGTAAACCCCTTAGAAATGGAGCGCATCAATGGGAAAAACATTTACGAATACCAGCCTGCATATGGACAAAAGCAGGAGATTTTACTGAAGCTGACAGATGCTCTAAAACAGCTTCATGCCTCTGAAAAAATTCCGGCAGACAGCTTTAGCTTAAGGGAGTCATATTTCAACAAGACCTTTGAACGGATCATAAAAATCAGGGATTTAGTGCCGTTTGCCAATGAGAAGATCATTGCGGTAAACGGAAGGAAATGCAGGAATGTATTTTTCCATAAAAGAGAGCTGGAAGAAAAACTGGCAGGGCTGTCTTGTAATAATTTTTGTTTTATCCACGGTGACTGTACCTTTTCAAACCTGATGCTGCGGGAGGACGGAAGCCCCGTTCTGATTGATCCGAGGGGATATTTTGGTTACAAGGAGTTGTATGGTGATCCGCTGTATGACTGGGCGAAACTGTATTATTCCATTGTCGGAAATTATGACCAGTTTAACCTGAAGCGGTTCCGGCTCTCCATCGGGCAGGACGCAGAGGAGGGCGTAGGGCTTCAGATTGAATCGAACCATTGGGAGGATATGGAAGCAGACTTCTTTGCAATGACAGGAACGAAACCAGAGGAGATCAGGCTGCTCCATGGGGTTATCTGGCTGTCACTGACAACATATGCGTGGCAGGACTATGATTCAATATGCGGCGCATTTTACAACGGGCTATATTATCTGGAGGAAGTGTTATGACAACATACTTTGAACGGCAATTAAAGGAATTTGACCACGCTATCCATTCTATGGATATGGAACTGTTTGAACGGTGGGTAAAGGAAGGGGCAGAAACCTTAAAAAACGGGCATAAAATTATTGCCTCCGGCTTAGGAAAGAATGTTCCCGTCTGCGAGAAATTCGTGGGTTCTATGCAGTCGCTTGGGCTAGAGGCATGTTTCCTCAACACCAACTCTGCCGTGCATGGCGATATGGGCGTAGTAAAGGAAGGGGATATGGTGATTATCCTTACAAAAAGCGGGGAAACGGAGGAATCCATTTACCTTGCAAGGCTTTTACAGGAGAGAAATGTGGATATGTGGCTCCTGACTTTTAATAAGGACAGCATACTCACATGCGAGATTCCTAATAGTGTCGTGCTGGATTTACGGCACGAAGGGGATATGTGGAACATCATGCCAAACAACTCCACGACGCTGAATCTGATTGTACTGCAGGGGTTGGTGATGAAGATGGCCTCGACACTGGAGATTCCGATTGAGGATTTTAGGAAGAACCATCCGGGAGGGGCGATCGGACAGAAATTGAGGTGAATGGCTATTATGGAATGGCTGATTTGTGCATGGCAGGGAAGGAATATCTGGAGAAGGCTAAAAATAAAATATCGGATTAACTATGACTGTGTTGTAATCATTCTGACAGAGCAGGATGAGGAATGGAATAAAACGGCGTTAAAGTATCTTCCAGATTATATGAAACGAAAGAGCGCTAAAAAAGCCTTGGTATTTTATACGGAAAATTGCACATTAAAATATTTGGAGCCTTATATGACAGACAATATTCAGACGTTCAAAATGAAAGAACTGCAAGTACGGCGATTGCTCCGCTATTATTGCCTATATCGTTTCTTTGACAATGTTGTTTTCTTTTCATTGGAAGAACCGAAGGACAATAATAGCAGGGAGATTCTGTCCCATGAGGAAATTACGAAAGAGGAATTGATATGTCTGGGGTTTTATTGTTTGCGGTGTGTTCCGGACGGCAAAGCGGAGGGAACGGTCTATGTATGAATATGAGTGGAAGCTTGTAAAAAAAACGGTGCAAAAGTACATAGAAACGAAACAAGGACATGGTTCCCTACATACCCCCGTTTACGTTTTCGGCGTCAGTGAGCGGACATATCACATCATAAGGGAATTGTCATGGAAGGGAATCAAAGTGAAAGGTGTGCTCGACAATGACAGAAAAAAGCAGGGAATGCATTGCTGCGGGATTCCGGTTGTATCAGTGAATGCAATCGAAAAGGAAGGAAAATCCAGAGTGGATGTTTTCATCATGTCCCCATTTTGGCGGGAAATGGAAAAACAGCTTATGGAAACAGGCTTACAAAAACGACACATATATGTGATTAAAGCTATCAAGAGAATCCAAACGGTCTTTGTTATGAGGAGTCTACATGTCCATATGGGGAAAGCGGTTTATGGAGCGATCAGGAAGAAGTATGGCATCAACGCAAAAATATTTCTCTGCCCCTATACAGGAACGGGTGATATTTACCTGATCGGGACATTTTTGCAGCAATATATCAGACAAAAGCAAATAGAAAATTACGTGCTTGTTGTTGTCAGTACAGCCTGTAAAAAAGTTGCGGATTTGTTTGATATAAAAAATATTGAACAGCTTCCTTCCACGGATGTCTGTTCAAGGCTTATTTCCTATTATATGGCGGAACCAGAGCAATGTGATATGGAAATCCTTAATGACAGTTGGGGAGAAATCTATACAAATCCAACACAGTGGATTCGGGGATATAAGGGACATAATTTTACGGAGATGTTCCGAAAATATGTGTTTCGGCTTTCGGATGATACAATGCCGCAACCACCAACATTGAAAAATGCGGACGATCAGATAGACAGAATTTTCACAGGGCATGGGCTTGTTAGGGGAAAAACCGTTATCCTCTCTCCTTATGCAATGACTCTTGCGAATTTGCCGAATCACTTTTGGGAGGAGCTCGTAGTGGCTCTGCAAAAAAAAGGGTATTCTGTATGCACCAATAGCTGCGGGGAAAAAGAACCTGCCATAGCGGGAACAGATGCAGTTTTTTTCCCATTGAATATTGCCCCGCAAGTGGTGGAGGCAGCGGGAACATTTGTCGGTGTCAGGAGCGGATTCTGCGATGTGATAAGCCGTGCGAAAGCGAGAAAGGTGATTCTATATGATAAAAATAATTGGTTTTATAATTGCAGCGCATATAAATATTTCAGCTTGAATGACATGGGACTGTGCAATGACGCGGTTGAGCTGGAATATGAGGAGGATTTTCAAAGGCTGTGCACTGAAATCATAAATTTATTTTAAAACGGAGGAATGGGTGAATGAACAGAAAACATTTGCATGTGATTAATGAACTGCCACATATTTACGAACTGGAAGATATGATGGAATTTTGCGGAAGGTATCAAAAATTGTATATTTATGGATATGCGTTTAATCAGGAAATGCTGCTGAAGTATTTTGATATGTGTGGCATAAGGATTGACGGATATGTTGCGACATGGGCTCCGAAGGAAACCCCTTGTTTTTGTTATAGGGAAATGCCAGTAAAGCTGATGGAGGATGTGATACAGGAGAAGGGAGCAGGGATTATCGTTGCGTTGTCAGACCGATATTTTAATGGGATTATCCCCAAATTCCGGGAAAAAGGGTTTCAGGATTACTTTATCATGTCGGAGTTCAATAAGCGCGCGATTGCCAACCAGGTCAGACCGAGAGAACGGGAGGAGATGGCGTTTGAAATCAGTTTGGCGGATCATTGCAATATGTCCTGCCAGATGTGCGACCACTATTCGCAGCTTTCCGAGCCGCATTTTTTGGATTTTGTACAATTTGAGAAGGATATTCATCGTCTGGGAGAATTGTATGACCATGATTTGGGATACATTGCGCTTTTGGGCGGCGAACCCTTGCTTAATCATGACATTATCCCCATTATTAAGGCGGTGCGCAGGGAGTTTCCAGACTGTGAACTGATTATACTGACGAACGGTACGCTCCTGCTGAAATGGGAGGATATGCCGGAAGGAAATCTGTGGCAGGCATGCAGGGATTACAATGTCCATATCACGGTGACGATATATCCCATCCATTTGGATTATGAGGCGCTTGAGAGAAAGGCTGCAGAGTATGGAGTGTCTTTAAAGATGTCATCGGATATCCACGCTGCAGATCCGACAAAGATTGTGAAAATTTCCGACAAGCATACTCTTGACTTGGGGAAAGGCGTTGATAAGTTTTACTGTGTGAACTGCCTGTATTATAACAAGTTCAATGTATTGAAGGACGGACGGATCTATATGTGCCCGGTGGCGGCGCATATTGATATTTTCAACCAAAGCTTTCAGCAGAGCCTTGAGCTTTTGGAGGAAGATTCCATAGACATATACAAGATAGACAGTTGGAAAGAGATCGCTGCGTTCAGCTCTAATTATGTGCCGTTTTGCAGCTATTGCGATTTAAAGCATTGGGGGCATGCGTCACAGTGGAAGCCGAGCACTAAGCAGATAAATGAATATGTCTGATTTGGAGGAATATCTATGGAATGTTTTGAAACGGGATTGGGGCTTAAAATACCGCAGATTGGTCTGGGAACCTATGATTTAAAAGCGGATGCGATATGTAATGCAATCAGGGCGGGCTACACGCTTCTTGATACTGCGTGGCAGTATCGCAATGAGGGTGAAGTCGGCTGCGCGGTGAGGAAAAGCGGAATTCGGCGGGAGGAGGTTGCTATTTCTACCAAGGTGTGGACAGAGGATATCCGCCGGGGCAGGGTGAGGGAAGAACTAGAGGAAAGCCTGAAAGCGCTCCAAACAGATTATGTGGATCTGTATTTAATCCACTGGCCAGCCATCGGATTTGAGCGGGCATGGGAAACAATGGCACGGCTCAAGGAAGAAGGCAAGGTCAGGGAAATCGGTGTGTGCAATTTTGAACCGCACCATTTTGAGGAGTTGGAAAGGGTTTCCGGGATTGTGCCGGTTTTAAACCAAATAGAATCGCACCCATACTTCCAAAATACAGAGCTGATTCAGTATTGCAAAGGGAGAGGCGTATTAGCGCAGGCATGGTGTCCGTTGGGTGGTTCTTACAGTAAGCTGACGGAGGAGCCGGTATTTGGAGAATTAGCTAAAAAGTATGGGAAAACGTCAGCGCAGATTATATTGAGATGGCATCTGCAACGCGGCGTGTGGATTATCCCGCGCTCTGGGAATCCAGTACGGCAGAGGGATAATAAGGAGCTGTTTGACTTTGCACTGGATGATGCGGATATGGAGAGGATTGGCAGGATGGATACAGGGCATAGGATAGGAGCGGATCCGGATAATTTTACATTTTAGAGTCTTAATAGTTTGGGAGGAAAACACATGATTCATTCTATTGGTTTATTCGTTACATTGGTTGATGCCTGTAATCTTGACTGTAGTTTTTGCTTACTTGCAAAACGACCAGATTTTAGGGCAGGAGATGAAATTGATTATGATAAATTTGTTGCAATGCTTCGGCAGCTTAAAGATTGTCCGCCGCCTATCCCTCTTGGTGCAGTTTGCTTTTGCGGTTCAGGGGAGCCGCTGATTTATCGTCGATTGACAGAGATTGTGAGGGAAACTAAGAAATATGTGCCACAGGTGAGCATCGTCACAAACGGCGTTTTACTGACTAAAGATATCTCCCGGCAATTACTGGAAGCAAACATTGATCATATTGTGGTCAGTGTTACAGGAAACAGTTCAGATGTGTACAAAAAATACCAAGGAAGTGGGAGGAAAACAGTTAATCCGGAAAATCAATATGAAATTGTTAAACAGAATGTTGCGTCATTGATAGCTGTGCGCAACGAAATGCAATCCGGCACACAGATTGGCATCAGTTATATCCTTGCGGAAAGTTCAAGGGATGATTATTTTCCGGCATTGTCATACTGGAGGGAGCTGGGTGTGAATTATGTAGACACAAGGATACTTGATAAAGGGTTTTCCCGTCCTAAGCAGGATTTTCGTACATATATTGATGAAAATGCCCAGCAGTGGTGGGAGAGCTGCTGTACCTGTTTTGGAAAGGTTATGAATGTCTTTACTGATGGCAGGATTGGTTATTGCAACTGTGCTTATCAGGAAGAAACAATACTTGGAAATCTCTGGGATAGTTCCCTGAATGAAATTTTAAATTCACCGCGTTTTGTTGAACTCCACAGGAGTTTTTCACAGGATTACGATCATATTCCGGAGTTTTGTAAGAGTTGTGATTTGTTGCGCTCACGTCCAATTTTAGCTTAGGAGGGATAAGGATGATATCTGAAAATTTTCATTTTATGCGTAATACAGAGGAGAATTTTATCTCCTGTGTACAGGGGGGGAGTAAAAAACTTGTCTTGTTTGGGGCAGGATATGATATGTCACAGGCTATGAAAAAAATCATATTGCCGAATTGCTTAGAGGTATCTTATGCAGTTGACAATGATTTTCGTAAATGGTATGCAAGATATTTTGGCATCAGGATATGCGAGCCGAATAGGCTGACTGAAGAAAATGCGGAGCAGACAGTTGTCCTAATTACAAGCAGGTATCCTTTCCGTATTGAGGAGCAGTTGGAAGGGATGGGAATCAGTCATTATTATTCCAGTTTCCTTTTTCTGGAAGAGTATATTGGGGAGCATCAGTTTATGGTTACTTTTTAGTGATTGAATTAGTGTGAATAAGGAAGGTATTAAAATGAATGGAATTTATTACAACCAGTATAAGGATTATGTGGAAAGCTATCATCAAGGAAGGAAGCTTGTACTTTTTGGGGCAGGTAGGAGAGCATTTGAAATAATATATGATTATTATCTGAATGAGGAGATTTCTTTCATATGTGATAATAGTACAGAGAAACAGGGAGGAAGTATTCTGAATATTCCGATTTGCACACCGGAAAAGCTTAGGGAGAATCCGGATGGATATGTGGTACTGATTACGGTAATGGAGGCTTTTGCGGTGAAAAGGATTTCCCAGCAGTTAGAGGAAATGAAAATCAGGCATTACTATCCGGCGGCAATCTTAGATTTTGTCAATATGATTGAGCGGTATGACACGGATGGAAATAAGAAGTACCACGAATTTCATACATTTCAGGTAATACAGGATAATATGGATAAGCTCTTACAGGTCAGGGAGATGCTTTGTGACCAGAAATCCGTAGAAGTCTTTGATGCATATATTGAAAAGGTTCAGTACAATGTGAAAAACTACGATGACATTGCGGATAATCTTTATGAGCATTATTTCAGTGATAACATTTTTCGGTATTCGGATAAGGAGTATTTTGTTGACGGGGGAGCGTATGATGGGGATGATTCCATATGGTTTGCAGAGCAGTTGAAACAGGAAGGAAAACATTTGGAGAAAGCATATTGTTTTGAACCAGATGGAGGTAATTTCTCAAGGACATGTACGAACTTTCAGAAATACTTTGGCGTCGAGATAAGCGGTAACGGAGATATGGCGCATTGTGGACACATGACGGTTTATCGGTCTGGATTGTATGATAAGGACGACAGGGCGGATTTTATTGCATATGGAATGCATTGCTCAAGATTTGAGGAAAACGGATATGGAGCAGATAAAATTCCAACTATGCGTCTGGATAGTGTCATAGGAGATGAAAAAGTTACATTTATTAAATTTGATTTAGAGGGTGCAGATATTCCCGCGATTGTGGGAGCTTCGGAAACAATTAGGAAGAATAAGCCAAAGCTGGCGCTGAGTATTTATCATGATATAGAGGATTTATGGGAAATACCGCTTATGATTAAGGGACTGGTACCAGAATATAAGCTGTTTGTCCGTCACCATACAAAATTTGAGTGGGATAAAGTTTTGTATGCGGCATTAGACCGTGATTTGAAATAGTTGGGACTGGGAGGTTAGAATGGAGCATTATCTGGATCTAAGCGATTGCAAGCTGACTTTTGATGGATGCTGTCAGGCAGAAGCAGGAGTATGGTTTGCAGCAAACGAATTTAATGCGCTTTGCTGTGTGGATGAAGATGGCAAAACACATTATATGGGTTCAATACCAGACGAGGATATATTTGGGAGGTATTTATATGCGGATATCCAGTATTTCCATGGAAAATTGTATCTGACGCCTCTTGGCGCAGAGCATATTGCCGTTTATTGTATTGAAACAGGAGAGTTTCAGACAATTCCATTGAATAAGCCTTCTTCATTTGCCCCGAATCCATATGTAGCATGGTTGAAATTCATAAAGTCAGTAATTGTCGGTGAAAGTCTGTATATGTTTCCGCGAAGTTATCCTGCAATCATTGAAATGGATCTTATTACGCATCAGTTGACGTATCATACGCAGTGGCTTTCTTATATCCAAGGGAAAACTGTGAACAGGGATGCGCTTTTTTGGTCGGACTGTGTTGTTAAAAGCAATCGCTTAATCTTGCCATCAGCGATTGCCAATATGGTTTTTTCATTTGATATAATTACTAAAAAATTTAGTATTATATACAGCGGAAATCAACCAACCTGCTATTCCGGCATATCAGAAATACAGGATGGCATATTGCTGTCTGAACGTAATAGTGGGAGATTGGAACTGCTGGATTTATCGCAGAACAGACTTATGCCGTATGGGAAGATGCCAGAGGGATTCAAAACAGATCAGATAATTGGTTTTTTGGATTTTCTGCAGATGGGAGATAGTATCTTTGCAATTCCATTATGGGCCAATATGCTGCTTCGGATTGTACCTACGGATGGAGAAATCCTTTTAATAAGAAATTATGACGAAGATCGCGGTGAAAGCAAGGATATTGCCGTGCGCCGTGCGTGGGTATATAACGGGAAACTGTATTGCATGAATAATTTTACTGGGGAAATAGATGTTTTTCAACAGAATGGTGTCTTTGAAAAATCATTTGCTGTCACTGTTTCGGAAAATTTTGCCCGTAATATGGGAAAAAATATCGTTCATAATAAAATGCAGATGTTTGCGGAAAGTAATATTTTTCCATTGAAAGGATATCTAAGTTATATTCTGAAAAAGGTATAATCTTTTTGATAATGAAATAATGAAACCAAAACAAATTAGAAAGGAGTATGAATGGTGAGAAAGCTTGATGACTATTTGATAAATTTGAAAGACGATATTTTTTTTGCACATTGGAAGTTGCATAAAAATGGGGCGATTCTGCTTGTCCTTGATGGAAATGGTGATTTCCAGGGCGTTACTACTTTCCGAGAACTGAGGCGCACCTACATGGACAGAACTTTGCGGAAAGTCGAGGATATTTATAATGCCAATTGCAAGTACATAGTCCATGAGAATGAGGAATTGGACTTTTTAAAGGCAAGAAGTCTGTTCCTTGATTTTCCGAATATTTTTCATATTCCAATTATCGATAGGGAAAAACATGTCTGGGACATCATATCGAGGGAACGGGCGTTTTGGAAAACATATTATGTACAGGCAAGGCTTCCCCGTATGCACTACGCTTATTGCATCTATAATGCTGCGCAGGAGGCTAAGGCACTGGGATATGATAAATTCAGCGTTCTGGAGTTTGGTGTTGCTGGCGGCAACGGTCTTGTAAATTGTGAGTTTCATGCAAGGGAGATAGAGAGGCTATTCAATATCGGCATTGAGATATATGGATTTGATTCTGGTGAGGGGCTTCCAGAAAAGAATATGGGTTATAAGGACATGGTGAATCTCTGGCCGGGAGGAAGCTATAAAATGGATAAAAAGAAGCTGGAAGAACGTCTGCGCAGAGCAAAGCTGGTTTTGGGAAGCTTCCAGGATACGACAGAAGATTTTTTGGACAAGTACTGCCCCGCACCGATAGGTTGTGTATTGGTGGATGTTGATTATTATTCATCCACTCTTCCGATACTAAGTTTTTTGAAAAACCAAGATTCAGCTTTTATGCCCAGAATCTATATGTATTGGGATGATATCATTGTGGGATATGAGTTTCAAGGGGAAAGTCTGGCGATAAAGGAATTTAATGAAAGCAACAGTCAGATAAAAATCTCCCCTGAGTCGCTCTATTATCAGGATTATCGAGCTAGGATAAAAATATGTCATCGGTTTTCCCACATGGATTATAATAGGAAAGCAAGCGTTTTTGATGGCAGGACAATGGACGTTTCGGAATATGAGCTCCCATTGGAGCCAAATGTCAATTAACTTAATTAGTCTGATAGATTGCTTACAGGGAAGATTAATGCTGCACCCAGCAGTAAATTGGAAAAGAATATGAGAGTGCATGATATAGAAGGTTTATTGCGTGATTATGACAAAGTTTTTTTGATAACAGAGAGCAGATACATAAAGATGTTGGCAGAAGATACAGGAAATGCCAGAAAGAACATTGTATTGCTGCCAATTTCCCCGACGGGGGATATGCAGTTTGATTTCATTACGATTGACGAAATACAATGTGAGGAACTCTTAAAGCTATACCACACATACGAATTTTCCGACCGTTTTCAGGTTATTATGGAGAATAGCTGCTATGGAGGCCTTGACAATTATGTAAAGACAGGGATTTTGACGCCAAAGGAGGCAGAGGAAGCTGCGTTGATGTAGGAACGATGGGGATATGGTATGGATAAAGCGCATTATGAAGAAATGGTGAAAGCAATAGATGGACTGATAGCACATTATTTGCTGCAGGACAGAAAAATTTATGTGTTTGGGCATTGTAATGCCACGGAGGAGCTTGCCGATCTGCTAATGAAGAAAAATTTTACGGTAAAGGCGATTCTGGATAATAACACGGCGAAGCATGGCAGCAGTTATCGGGGCATACCCATCACTCCGCCAGAAACTATATTGTCGGAAGATGCTGCACATACGATTGTCTGCATTGTGGCAAGGGCGTATGCGGCGATGAATGCGCAGCTTAGGGAGCTTGGGTTTTCCGGGAATGTGGTAAAGCTGGTGAATTATAACAGCTATGCAGAATATTCCCTTTCAGGGGATACTATGCTGAGAATGTGGCAGCGTGTGGAGAGGGGAATCCGACTGAAGGAGGAGATGGAACAAAAATATCCGGGAGCTTTCAAGGTGCTTTGCCCCTTCTGCGCGTTGGGCGACGTTTTCCTTACCATGTCCTATCTGCCGTATTTTGCGGGGAAGCGTTGGATAGACGGGAAAGATATTGTCTATTGCGTAATTGGCTCTGCATGCAGACAGGTAGTAAGCCTATTTGGGGCGGACAAGCGTGTGGAGTGTTTTTCGCAGAAGGATATGGATGAGCTGGTGCAGGCGTGCCTGTATACGGAGGACGAGACTTCCTTTATCGCCCATCAGGATCGCCCCTATATGGTAAATCTGCATAAGGCATTATATTTGAAATGCATTCCGCTTGAAATCATTTATCGATGTGGGGTTTTCGGGCTGCCAATAGGCACGGAGCCGGTAAAGCCGGAAAATCTGCAAGTATATCCCGGATTGGAGCAGATTAAAAAAGGGAACGCGGTTGTTTTTTCACCTTATGCAAAGTCTGTCACATCATTGCCAAAGGATGTGTGGTCTGCAATCGTTTCTGACTATAAAGCCAAGGGATACCAGTGTTTTACAAACGTGGCAGGAGAGGAGAAGCCATTGACTGGAACGACAGGAATCAGCCCGACGCTGTCGCAGGTGCAGTCCCTTGTGGAGTGGGCGGGGACGTTTGTGGGAATCCGCAGTGGGCTGTGTGATGTTCTGAAATATGCGGCTTGTGATAAGACGGCACTTTTCCCAGATTATCATTACTGCGATACGAAGTGGAAGGCGATTGATATGTATGCCATTGATGGCTGGAGAAATCTTGTTGTAAAGGATGGTTTTTTATGGGGGAAAAGCTGATTTTGTGTAATTTTCCTGTCTACATTTATATACCCAAAGGGCACCCCGTAATGCATGCCCCTAGCGGGGCGGGTGGACTGTGTCCATTAAGGTATACTAACACCAGCCATATCTGGGATTATGGCCATTTTGGAAAAAGGAGTCAAAGGGTAAGCATTAGGGGAACGCCCTAAAAAATAGATAAAAAAGTCAAGAAAAAATTAGAATTTTAATTGCCTTTAGTGATTTTCTACATCTTGCACAATTTTACCTACCCCTTTTTGTGCATGGTGACAAGGCGTGCCGTGAGGCACGCCTTGAAGCAAGACGCGTGTTTACTTTTTCTTTTTGTTTTGGCTTTTTCCGCGAAACTGTAACTAATTCAGATTTATTTAAAAGGCTAAGATTATTTGACCTCTTTCGCCTGTAGTAAGTCGTTGGCTGACAATCCTCCGAATATTGCACGGGGATAGTTATTCATCCATGTTTGTATAGACTCTATGTATTCTTCATCATATTGAGATATATCCGCGCCTTTTGGTATCCAACGCCTTATTAGTCTATTGGCGTTTTCGTTACTTCCTCTTTCACTACTACA
>ERZ808028.1455-NODE-1455-length-14235-cov-9.867001_pt1 | contig 14235 bp, 9 predicted proteins | sample MGYA00380184_ERZ808028 | MGnify/ENA primary metagenome ERZ808028 (study PRJEB31490, sample SAMN06133397) | mouse gut metagenome | isolation source: J8_1 | host: mice | place: China: Chengdu | collected 2015-05 ...
ATCGCTTGCTATCGTAACTTCAAAATCGCTGAGTTTGATGTTCATTCCGGTAAGCTTATTCACCGTAAAATTTCAAGGCTGTAATCTGTTTACAATCATCTTACTCTCTTGTTTACCTTCATACTCTTGACACGTGAAGCGCCCCTACGGGATTGCACATCACCATTAAGTTTTTACAAAATCCAACCGTGCTCGGGTCGCCGAGTCGGCGACCCCTACGGGATTTGTGCTGACTTATCATTCTGCACGATGCACATCCCTACGTTTTTCATACCTGCAAAAAGGAACTCGGAAGCAACCGCTTCCGAGTTCCTTTTACAGTTTAATTGCAAGCATCAGATGCCCTTGAGCTTGTCGAGATTTTTGAGGGTGTTCGGTACACCCTTAAGAATCTTACCCATACCCTTGCCGAATTTATCTTCATTGAGAATAATCAGCAGACCGTCCGCCATATCAGGGCTGAACAAGCCGAAACTCATCGAAATCAAATTCTTCACAGGCGTCTGCAAAGCAATTGCGCCTGCCATTGTCTCCTCGCCGAGCAGCTTCTTAAACAGGCGATTGAATCTGCCGCCCCATTTGCCGTCCGCCGCATCTTCAATCGTGTTGGCAATCGTCAGCGGTTGGCTCTTGTCTCTCGCCGAGGGCGGAATCTCATGACCGAGCACAGCGGTAAACGAAGCGTCACCGACATGCATAATGTCTGCGCCGTAATATTCGGGTGCCGACGCTCTGTAATCGGGAATCTCCGCTTCCACGGTGGATTCGACCTCTAACGAAGCCTCCAAGCGGATGTCGCGGCTCGAAGCGCCGACCAAGATTTTGAATGCGCCGCTTTCGACGTGCCAATCGTGAATGTTCACGTTGTAATAGGCAAATGCGCGCTTGTCGAGCGTGATTTCAACCGTTTTCTCCTCGCCCGCTTTTAAGAATACCTTCTTAAAGCCTTTCAGCTCCTTGGCAGGGCGGAAAATGGTGCTTTCCAAGTCGCTGACATACAGCTGAGCAACCTCTGCGCCGTCCACAGCGCCCGTATTCTTCACCTTGAAGGAAACGGTTACGGTGTCGGTATCCTTTATCTTGTCTGCGCTCAGCTGCATATCGCTGTATTCGAAGGTCGTGTAGGAAAGACCGTGACCGAACGGGAAGCGAACCGCCTTATTTACGGTATCATAATATCTGTAGCCGACATAGACGCTTTCTCTGTATTCCACGGAAACGGGTGTGCCCGGGAAGTAGTTCGCGCTGGAATTGTCCTCCAATGCGCAGGGATAGGTCTCTGCAAGCTTTGCACTCGGGTTGACGTCGCCGAACAGGACATCGCAAACCGCACTGCCACATGCCTGCCCTGTCAAGAATTCATTGAGAATCGCGGGGACTTCATCCGCCCACGGCATTTCGACTGCCGCGCCGCCCGAAAGCACCACGACCACATTTTTATTGACCTTCAGCACTTCATTGACCAAACGGTTATGCAGCGGCGGAATGTTCAGATGCTTTCTGTCGTTGCCCTCGGTCTCGAAGTCATCCGTCAAGCCGATAAACAGCAGTACGGTTTCGGCATTCTTTGCCTTTTCGACCGCTTCCGCTACAAAGGTATCGTCGGAGGTCTTGTTCTTCTTTGCGGTGGAATAGCCCTGTGCATACTGGAATTCTACGCCCATCTGCACCAGCGTTTCAAATGCGGAATCCAACTGAATCGGATTAATCAGCGAAGAGCCTGCGCCCTGATAACGCGGTTTTTTCGCCATTTCGCCGATAACTGCCAATTTCGCGGTCTTTTTCAGCGGCAAAATGCCGTTGTCGTTTTTCATCAGTACCATACACTGCCCCGCGATTTCACGCGCAAGCTTATGGTGTGCGGCGGCATCATAGGTATGCTCGCCGAGGACGGCTTCGCCCTTGAGCGCCATATCAATCAGGCGGTCAACCAATTCGTCGAGGTAGCTTTCTTCGACAAGACCCTGCTTCACCGCTTCGACAATCTGCTTGTTTCCAACACCGTTCGAGGAGGGCATTTCCAATTCCTGCCCTGCCAAAAGCCCGGGTACGCGCTCATTTTCTGCGCCCCAGTCGGTCACGACAATTCCCTGATAATCCCATTCCGTGCGCAAAACGTCTGTAAGCAGCCACTTGTTTTCTGCACAGTATGTACCGTTCAGGCGCTCATATGCCGCCATAATCGTCCACGGCTGTGCTTTTTTGACCGCGGTTTCAAACGGTGCCAAATAGATTTCACGCAGTGCGCGTTCGTCCACAACCGTGTTTACGGTCATACGGCGGGTCTCCTGATTGTTCGCCGCAAAGTGCTTGACGGAGGTACCGATACCCTTGCTTTGCACACCGTTGATAAACGCCGCCGCCATTTCGCCTGCCAGCAAAGGATCCTCCGAGAAATACTCAAAGTTTCTGCCGCACAGGGGCGAACGCTTAATGTTGGTGCCGGGGCCCAAGAGCACGGAAACCTTCTCCTTTAAGCACTCGTCGCCGAGCGCCTCGCCCATTTTGTAAATGAGGTCCGTATCCCACGAGCACGCGGTAGCACACGCCGTCGGATAGCAAATCGCGGGCACACCCTTTAAGGACATTTTTTCGTCCTTGCTGGTCTTTTCCTCCACACGTTTGCGGATGCCGTGCGGGCCGTCGGTCAGCATAATCGACGGAATCCCCGCGTGACGAACCTCTTCGGTGTGCCAGTAGTCTTTACCGGAGCAAAGACTGGCTTTTTCTTCCAAAGTCATTTTGGCAAGAATTTCAGGATGCTTCATATTTCTCCTCCATAGAATAATTTATGATTTTAACAAAAACAGCAACAAATTGTGCCTAAAATCCAACAATTATAATAATATCGCAAAAATTTTGATTTTGCAAGAAATTTTCAGAAAAAACCGACAATTTAAAAATCCGACAGGGTGTCTGTGCCGATGCCCAAAATATCGGCAGATTCGGTTTGCTCCAAATCCTCTACCGTGCGCAGTTTTTTGCGGATGATGGAGTTGCGGTGCTGGGCATCATCGAGTGTTTTGCCCGCTTCGTCAATCTTTTTCTTCGCCTTTTCGAGAATGGTTCCAAAGTTTTCATACTGCGCCTTTGCCGCCCCCAAAAGCAAACGGACTTCGTTCGCCTTTTCGTTGATGGCAACCGTTTTAAAGCCCATGGAAAGCGAGTTGAGAAGTGCGGTAATGGTGGAAGGACCTGCTACCATCACATTGCAGTCATTCTGAATTTTTTCAAGCACGCCCGACTGCGAGGAGACAATTTCAGCATACAACCCTTCGGTTGCAAGATACATAATCGCAAACGGCGTGGTTTTGGGTACGTTTATGTATTTCTTTATCAGCTTTGCCTCGCTGTACACGCGGTTTTCCAATTCCTTGCGCGCCGCTTTCACAGCGTCGGCGTCGGCATGCTCCGCCGCCGTGCAAAGACGCACATAATCCTCCAGCGGGAATTTGGAGTCCACGGGCAGATATGTAATTTTATTTTTATCGTCGTTTTGGGGAATCCGAATCGCAAATTCCACACGCTCTGTGTCCTTTTCTCCCGTGGCTACATTTTTGTCGTACATATTGGGAATGGTCTGGTCGAGAATCGCCTCTAACTGCACCTCTGCCCACGTGCCGCGCGCCTTTACGTTCGTCAGCACCCGATTGAGCGCACCGACGTTGTCAGTCACCCCGACGGACAGTTCCTTCATTTCGCCCAAAGAGGTATACAGCTTTTCCAGCTGGTCGGAAACGGTTTTAAATGAGGTGTTTAAACGGGCCGTTAATGTGGAAGTCAGCTTTTCGTCCACTGTCATACGCATTTCGTCCAGCTTCTTTTCGTTGCTTTCCTGCATTTTCAAAATTGCCGCTTCCACAGCTTTCGACTGCTTTTCATTTTGCTCCACGGTGCGGTCACGAATATCGTTCATGGACTTTGTAACGGTTTCGGTAAGCACAATACGCTGTTCAAAATTCGCCTTTGTCATCGCTTCCAGTTTTTTGCTCATTTCATTCAGACTGCCTGCAAGCTCCATACGGTTGCGCGCAAATTCGTCCGCGGTGTTTTTCTGCAATATATCGAGCTTTTGCGAAAGATGACTGACCGCCTGTACCGTGCCGTCGTCTTTCTTCCGAAACTGCAAAACGAGCAGAACCGCCACACCGAGCAGGGCAAGCCCCGATAAAATCAAAAGAATTACACTGAAACCGTCCATAAATTTCCTCCGTCTGTTTTTATTATAAAAAAATCATCTGTTCAATTCTATCAAAATACCGTTGAAAATACCAATATTCCGAAATTACTTTTTTGCGTGTGCCGCCGCATATGCACGCGGCGTTATGCCGAACGCTTTTTTAAAGCAGGCAATAAAATAGGATTCCGAACAAAAAGAAAGCGTGTATGCCGTTTGCTCACAGCTGTATCCGTTTTCCAAAAGCAGCTGTGCTTCCCGCAGTTTTCGGGACAGGATATAGGCGCTCAAAGACGCCCCTGTTTCCTTTTTAAAAATCGCGGAAAGATAATCGGAAGTAATATGGGCGTGCTCTGCAAGCGCCGTCACGGTGAGCTTTTCGTGCAGATGCTGTTCGATGTAGGCGATACAGCGGCGCACGTGCGGGGAATACGCAAGCCGTCCGTGCACCTTTGCCACGAGCGCCGTCAGCTCTACCGCCTTTTCGGTCAGGAACGACACAATCTGCTCGGGCGTTTGCAAGACATCAATCTGCTGAATGTAGCTGTCGCTCAGATTGTAGGCGTACAGCTCATCAAGCCCACCCCGCATTGCGGCGCGCACCGCCAACGTCACACTGCTGACCGCCCAATACTGCATTTGTCGCAGACTGTTGTCCGACAGACGCCCAATCACAAAGCCGTTTTGAAAATACTCCTGCATTTTCGACTCCAACAGCGTGACCTCGCCGCGTTCAATACAGCTGTAAAATTCACTTTCGACCTGATAGGGTGTGTGGCTGAGTCCGCCCTCGCGCTGTGCATAGCCGATGCTTTTTGCTGTTTTGGGCACAATTTGAATATTCTGCAAGTTCACCTGCATACGCGCCACCGTCCTTTGCAATAGTATAGCATATCTTTTCAGGAAATACTATAGAAATCTCGGTTTTTTGTATGATTGCAAGAATCCGAAAATTGTGGTATACTACTTATATTATAAAATTCGGAGAGATGTTTTTGTGAATTATGTTGAACGAAAAACCGAATGCGGCACGGTTCGCGGGCAGGAAACCGAAAGCTGTTTTGTGTTTCGCGGGATTCGCTATGCGACGGCGGAACGGTTCGGACTGCCGAGGCCCGTCACACATTGGGACGGTGTATATGACGCAACGGCGTTCCGTGCCTGTGCGCCGCAACACCGCGCATTTGAGGATGACGCAACCGTCAACGCTTTTTACCACAATGAATTCCGCAAAGGGCTTTCCTTTACTTATGATGAAGACTGCCTGTTTTTAAATATTTGGTCGCCGAAGAAAGCAAAAAATTGCCCCGTGATTTTATACATACACGGCGGCAGTTTTACAGGCGGCAGTGCGAACGAAGGACAAATCAGCGGTTTGCGGTTTGCAGAAAACGGCATAATCTTTGTTGCCTGCAATTACCGTCTCGGCGCATTCGGCTTTTGTGCGCATCCAGACGTCACAGCAGAAAACGGCGCGTGCGGCAACCAAGGGCTGTTTGACCAGACAGAAGCGATACGCTGGGTGTATGCAAATATTTCCGCTTTCGGCGGCAACCCGCATAAAATCACCTTAATGGGGCAAAGCGCGGGTGCAATGAGCGTGGACATTCATTTGAACAATCCGCTGTGCCGCGGCATGTTTTCGGGCGCGGTACTGTTAAGCGGCGCGGGCTTACAGCGATTTTTCGCAAAGCCCCTTTCTCCCGAAAAAACCGCATCCTTTTGGAACGCGGTGATGCAAAACGCGGGCGTCACTTCCATGCAGGCGTTGCAAAAAGCCGACGCGCAAACCGTATATTTCGCATGGAAAAAAGCGTGCAAGGACGACAAACTCAGTTTATTGCACACCATGCCGGTCTATGACGGAGTGCTTTTGAAAAAAGGTGCGTTTGCAAAAGAAACCATTCCCGACATACCGTATATTATCGGCACAACCTCAGACGATATGATGCCGTTCTTCTTAGAGCGGTTCGCAAAAAAATGGGGCGCACAAGTGAAAAAGGCACATCAAAACAAATGCTATGTGTACAATTTTTCGCGCCGCTTGCCGGGAGACGATAAGGGTGCTTGGCATTCGGCGGATTTGCTGTATGCGTTTTCGACACTGGATTTCAACTGGCGTCCGTTCACAGACACCGACCGCTTGATTTCCAAACAGCTTTCCGATGCACTCTGCGCGTTTGCCGAAAGCGGCGACCCGAACTGCGAGGCAATTCCGCAGTGGCGGGGCGATTATAAAAATCCGATGCATTTTTGTGAAAACACCTGTATGAAACGCTGGAACACGCGGCATCATTTACACAACACACTGACGGGCAAGGGGTTTTAACATGGCAAAATTCCACCATTCTTTCAAGCTTTTCAAGGAATCACCCACCGGGTGCATATACACCTGCGGAGAAACGTCGGCACAAATTGACTTTGTAAGCGACAGCTGTGTACGCGTGGCAGTTTATAAGGATGCGGATCGTATGCTCCCCACCTTTTCCGTCAATCCCGAAAATACGGTTCTGCCGAAACCGCGCCACCGTCTTTGTACGGACGGCTTTTCTCTGTTCGCGCCGCAAATTACAAATACTGCGGGCGGCGCGCAATTCGACTTGCCGAACAACCGAAAAATCGTGCTGAAAACAGAAAATTTCCTGTTGCAATACTATCAAAACGATGCACTGCTGTTCGCAGACCGTGCGCCGCTTGCTTACAACTTTGAAAACGAGTTTGGCAAAGAGACTTACCATTATCTCACCCGCAGTCCTGAGGAACGCATTTTCGGGCTTGGGGACAAAGCAGGTACACTCAATAAGGCAGGCAAGTCCTACCGCATTGAAACCGCGGACGCTATGGGCTACAACGCAAAGGAGAGCGACCCGCTGTATAAACACATTCCGTTTTACATCTGCGAAAACGAGGTCGGGTGCTACGGCATTTTCTATGATACCTCGGATACCGCCTACATAGATTTGGGCAAGGAAATCAACAACTATTATCCGCCCTATAAATATTTTAAAACCGAGGAGGACTGCCTCGTCTATTATGTGTTTTTCGGCACCAAGCTTTCGGTTTTGCAGGCATTTGCACGCCTGTGCGGCAAGCAGGCGTTCCCGCCGAAATACAGCTTTCAGTACTGCGCAAGCACGATGGCATACACCGATGCGCCGCGTTCGCAGGAAAAAATGGAAGATTTTCTCCGAAAGCTTCAGGAAACGGATTTGTCCTGCGGCGGATTTTATCTGTCATCGGGCTATACCTCTATCGGTACACAGCGGTATGTATTTCACTGGAACCGCGAAAAATTCCCCGACCCGCAGGACTTTATACAGAATTTCCATGAAAACGGTATTACGGTGATTCCGAATATCAAGCCTGCGTTTCTCACAAGCCATCCGCTTTACAAAACGGTTGCCGACAACGGCTGGTTTGTAAAAAATCCTGACGGCACGCCGTTTGTCACGGAATTTTGGGACGGCTTGGGCAGTTATTTGGATTTTACGAATCCGAGTGCCTTTATTTTTTGGAAACAGCAGGTCACAGAGACGCTTTTAAATTACGGCATTACCGCCACATGGAACGACAACAACGAATTCGACATTCGGGACTGTGATGCCGTTGCCGCAGGCTTCGGAAACGGCACGGTCTCCGCACACCGCATACGTCCCCTGCTCACCTATTTAATGGTCAGCGCATCGTACGCGGCACAAGCCGAAAAAAATCCGCAGTTACGTCCGTTTTTATCTACCCGCAGCGGCAATATCGCCGTGCGTCGGCTGGCGCAAACCTGGTCTGGGGACAACACGACTTCCTTTGCGGATTTGCGATATTGCCACTATATCGGTCTTACGATGTCGCTTTCGGGACTGTATTTTTACGGACACGATTTGGGCGGCTTTCACGGGGAAATGCCGTCGCGCGAGTTGCTGCTTCGCTGGTTACAGCACGGTATTTTTGAACCGCGCTTTACCATTCACTCCTGGAATTCGGACGGTTCGGCAACCATGCCGTGGAGCTATCCCGACTGTACGGACACCGTTCGTGCGCTGTTCGCGCAAAGAAAACGGTTACTGCCGTATATTTATAATTGTGCTTACCAAGCTGTTGCGCACGAACTGCCTTTAAACGCACCGCCGTTTTTGTATTATGACGATGAAGCCTTGTATCAATATCCCGATGAAATGATGCTCGGGCAGGATATTCTGGCGGCATTTGTATTCGACGAGGGCGAAACGTCTGCGAACGTATATTTGCCGAAAGGCGCGGATTGGTATTTGGACGCACAGCTGTACACAGGCGGGCAAGCCGTTCCCCTTTCTCTGCCGCCGAACGCACCGATGCCGTATTTTGTCCGCAGTGGCTGTGTTCTGCCAACCGATGAAGCGCCCTATGGCTTTCTGACTGCGGAACAGCTTACATTTACCGTCTATCCCGTAAAAAACGGTACATTTACAAGCGAATTTTTCACAGATGACGGCATCAGCTTCCGTTATCTGCAAAACGACTGTGTGCATTTACAATTTACGGTTGTCTGCACGGAAAGCACCGTACAAGTTACCTATGAAAATACAGGAAACACCGCTTTCACGCCGCAAATTCGCCTGTGCGCGGGAGACGGCAGAAGCCTGAAAGTGATTGGAGAGAGATAATTTTATGGAAACAAAAGAAAAAACCTGCGGCATACGGGCGATTGACCGCTTCGGGTATGCGCTCGGCGATATGGGCGGTATTTTAACCTTTTCATTGGTTTCGTCCTTTTTAACCATGTTTTACACCGATGTTCTGCATTTTACGGCACATAGTATTACAGTGCTGATGCTTGTCGCACGTATTTGGGACGCGGTAAACGACCCGATGTGGGGCGCGTTCATTGATTCAAGAAAACCTACACGATTCGGGCGGTTTCGTCCGTATATTTTGGGTGCCTCCGTGCCTTTGGCACTCGGCGCGTTTTTGATGTTTTTTAAAATCCCCGGGCTTACAAACACACAATATCTGATTTTCGCCTATGTTACATACATTTTTTACGGTATGATGTATACGGGTGTGAACATTCCCTACGGCTCACTTGCCTCGGTCATAACGAGTGATGAAATTGAGCGTTCCTCGCTTTCCATGTGGCGTTCCGTCGGTGCGGGCATCGGCGGACTGCCTGCTCAAATCCTACTGCCGCTTTTGGTATTTACCACGGTAACCGCCGCAGACGGCTCTACCGCCAAGGTGCTGGACGCAGGCAAGCTTTCGGTTGCCGTCGGCTGTCTTTCCGTGCTCACCGTTGTTATCTTTTTCCTGCATTTTAAATTTACAAAAGAGCGTGTCACCGTTTTGCCGAACCAAAAAACGGGCGATTACAGATTCTTGCAGTCTGTGAAAAATCTGTTGAAGAACAAACCGTTTTTGGTGCTTTGCGTGATTTCCATGCTGCTCATCTGTTTCCAGATGTACACGCAGACGATTTACAACTATCTGTTCAAAAATTACTATGAAAAACCCGGATTGTACAGTGTTGTTACCGTTTGCACCTACCTGCCCATGGCGCTGTTCCTGCCCGTGATGGGCAAGCTTGTGCGCCGTTTCGGCAAAAAGGAAATTTGCGCAGTGGGCATCGGCTTTGCGGCGGTTGTCAACATTGTCATGTATCTCATCGGCTTTACACCGCTCGCCGCCAACCCGTATTTGTTCCTTGTGCTTGTTTTTTTCTCGGGTGCGGGACAGACCTTTTTGGTTATGGAAATTTGGGCTTTGGTGATGGACGTCATCGACTACCACGAGCTGCTTTCGGGCAGACGCGAAGAGGGCACTTCCTACTCCCTGTATTCCTTCGTGCGGAAATTGGGGCAAACTGCCGCGGGCGCGGGCGTCCCCGCCATTCTCGGCGCAATCGGCTATGACGGCACCCTTGCCGCGCAGACTGCCGAGGTCACGGATAAACTGTATACCGCTTCCACTTTGATTCCCGCAGGCATTTTGCTTGTGATGTTCCTGCTGTTGGCATTCGGCTACAAGCTTTCTAAAAAGGAACTCCAAAAACTGCACGAACGGCTGACGGCGGCACAAACAACAGCAGAAAAATAAAACTTTTCGTACCTAAGGCTTGATAGTTTTTTATAAAAACAGTATACTAAAGGTTGTAAATTTTCGTTTTCAGGAGCGAACGGTTATGAGTCTTTTGTCCGTGGTTGTGCCCGCATATAATGAACAGGATATTATCCCGAAAACCGCCTCTGCAATCTCTGAGATTTTAACGGCGGCACAGATTGATTTTGAAATTCTGTTTGTCAATGACGGTTCACGGGACGCAACTTGGGAGAAAATTGAACAGACCGCCGAAACAAATTCCCGCGTATGCGGCATTTGCTTTTCCAGAAACTTCGGTAAGGAGTCGGCGATTTTGGCAGGACTTTCGGAAGCCAAAGGCGACTGCTGTGTTGTGATTGACTGTGATTTACAGCAGCCGCCCGAGGTTATGGTGGAAATGTACCGCCTTTGGGAGCAAGGCTGCAAGGTTGTAAACGGCATAAAATCCAGCCGCGGCAAAGAAAGCCCTCTGCATAAGCTCGCGGCAAAAGCCTTTTATTCGGTCATGTCGGCAATCGTAAAAATCGATATGACAAAAGCCTCGGATTATAAATTATTGGACAGAGAAGTGGTGGACGTGCTTTTACAGATGCCCGAACGCAACTACTTTTTCCGCGCACTTTCCGAATGGGTCGGCTACCGTTCCGCTTCCGTGGAATACGATGTTGCCGAACGAAAATACGGCAAATCCAAATGGACAACCTGTGCACTTATGAAATATGCCGTTACCAATATTGCCGCGTTTTCCTCGCTCCCGCTCAATTTTATCACTGTGCTCGGCGGGCTTGTCTTTGTTGTCGCGGTGGTATTCGGCTTGATTGCACTGATTCAGTATTTCTGCGGCACGGCGGTAGAGGGCTTCACCACGGTGATTCTCCTGCTATTGCTGATTGGCAGTATTATTATGATCAGTCTCGGCATTATCGGCTATTACATTTCCAAAATTTATGAGGAAATTAAGCAAAGACCGAAATTTTTAATCTCGGCAAGAACAGACGAAAAAAAATAATATGCAATACAAATCCGCGCCCCGCAGGCTTTTCAGTCTGCGGGGCGCGGATTTGTATTGCATACGTTATTTATAATTCTTTAAAAACAGCTTGTAAAATACCACTGCCTGTGCGACGGCAGTCAAATCGATATTCTCATTTTCCGCATGCACAGATGCCAATTGCTGTGCGGAAAGCTGTATCGGCGCAAAGCGCAGAACGCAGTCACAGACATCCGTCAGTGTGCGCGCATCTGTACCCGCAGGCAAAATAAACGGTGATGCGGGATACTGCGGGAACACCTGCCCGATACAGTCCATCGTATAAGCGAATGCAGGACGCGTCATATCGGCAGGTCCGTGGTATTCGGATTCGGTCAAAATTTGTACCTCTACGCCATACTTCTCGGCAACGGCACGCAAAGCGGCAATATCCTGTTGCATATCCGCTTCGTCAACGCTCCGAAGCATCACGGTTGCCGTACACTGCTTGGATTCCGTTGTCCCCTCAATTTTGCTGAAAGCGCAGGTGGTGCCGATTAAGCCCCCGGCCTGTGCATTCAGCTTCGGCATTACGACTTTTAAAAGTCCGCCGAACAGCCAAAGATTAGAAAACAGCACTTTCATCGGAAACGCACAGTAGGGTGCAAGATGTGTAAACATCGCCGTGACCTGCGCATTTAAACGGCGGATAAAAATATCCTTGGTACGCACCTCGTGAATAAAATCCGTCATCCGCTCAATCGGCGTAGCTTTTGCCGCGGCGGTCAGGCTTGCGTGCGCATTCTCCGCAGTTGCGGTACACTCCAGCTTATACCGCCCTTTTTCGTGCACTGCCACCATCGCGCATTTCTCGCAGTGCATACCGCCGAGCGGCGGTTCAATCACCGCGCCGCCCTCATCTAAAATCACCTCAAAGGCAATTCCCTGTTCCTGAAAATATTGGAGCGCAGTCGGAATCCCGTCACCGCCGAGCTCCTCATTGTGCGAAGAACCGATATACACATTGCACGGCGGCTCGTAGCCCGCCGACAGCAATTCCTCTAAAGCGGAAAACTCCGCAAACAGCGGGGTTTTGGTGTCTACCGTCCCCCTGCCCCAGATTTTGCCGTCCCGGATTTCCGCCGCAAAGGGGTCGTGTTCCCACGCACCGTCTGCCGCCACCACATCGTGGTGCGACATCAGCATGATGTTGCGGGAATTGTCTTTCCCCGCAATTTTGTAAATCCAGCAGTCATCGCTGAACGTCATTTTTTCCGCACGCGCATGCACCGTCGGAAACAAGTCCTGCATCGTATTGCGTAGCTGTGCGAATGCCGTATCATCATAACTGTCTTTCACGGAAACCGTCGGGCACTGAATCATTTTGCCAAGCCGCTCGGCATAGCGCAGAATCTCTTCCTCAGTAAAATGCGCCTGTGCAGGCGTCAGTTTACGCGCGTTTGCGGTCTTGCGCACCGTGTTTATAAGCAGAACCGCCAACAGAAGAACAAGCAATGCCAAAACAATATAAAGTACTATCATTTTTTCTGCCCTTTCTCTGCGCCGCGAATGACTGCCAGCACATCCTTTTCACGGTATACAGCAAATACGATCACTGCCCCGAGGGTGAACACGCCGCCGACGATTGCCGTCAGCAGAAGTCCCTTTTGCCCGACGCTCTCACCCGTTACCGCACCAACAGCCACCAAAGAGGGCACAATCATCATCGCAATCGAGGTGCCGAGCTTGGTCACAAAGCTTTTCGCCGCGGCAAAGGTGCCCTCTTGGTTCACGCCCGTCTGTACGGTATCGTAGCGAATGACATCTGCCATCATCGAGCCGGGCAGAATGTTAAGCACGGCAAACGGCAGAGATACAAACAGCGCAAACAACACCGCCACAAGCAAGGCATGCTCCTTCGGGAACACATCGACAAAGCAGATTAAAAATTCCGCCACGGTAAATACTGCACAGCCGACAATCATCGGAAGCCGCTTCCCCGACTTCTTCGACCATTTGTTGATAAACGGATACAAAATCAGCGACCCGACAATCGAGGTTGCCATAATAATGATGGCTTTTTCTTCGGGAATCCCCATAAGCTCGGTGATGTAATACAAAATGCATGCTTGGAAGAAGCTCATTCCCGTACCCTCAAACAGCTGACCCAAGGTAACCAAGCGGAAATATTTATTGGAAAACGCGTGCTTTAACGACTGCATCAGCGGCGTGGTCGGGCGCACGGAGGAGACATACTCCTTTTCTTTGATGACAAAGGCAGGAATCAGCAAAAGCACCGCACCGATAACGGTAAAGCAGAGGAAGGTCATCCGCCACGCAAGAATCGGCGCAAGACCCGCGCTCTTCATCACCGCCACAATCGCCGTTGTCGCATAGCCGAGCATACTGCCGACCACGAAAAACAGGGAATTCCACGTGTAGGAATCCACCAATTTGCCCTCGTCGCGTACCATTTCGGGCAGTAACGCACTGTGCGGAATCATGTATAGTGTATAGAAAATATAATACGCCCAAATAAAGACCGCGAGCCAAATGTTGTTGAAAATCGGATTTTGCGAAGGAGACCAAAAAATCAGCAAGGCGGACAGCGCAAACGGCACGGCGAACCATTTCATAAACGGAATGCGTCTTCCGTTTTTGTGCTTGCATTTGTCGCTGAGCGACGCCACCACGGGGTCAGACACTGCGTCCACCACATGCCCGACGGCTTTAATCAGACCAATCACCGTTAAGATGCCTAAAAACACATATCCCTGTGTAATCAGTGTCGGCAGTCCCGACGCGGCAGTCGGCTGATAAAAATAAATCAGATAGTTGTTGAGCATTGCGGTAAACAGCCCGACGGCAAACTGCGGCAGACAAAAAACGATAATCGTTTTTCTGGATACCTCTTTCATTTTCAAATCCCCTTTTCTTTTGTAGGTTAACCATAGCACACGCGTACGAACACGCCCAAAAGGCGTGTCCTGCGGGCACTTTTTAACTTATCGCTCTCGCAAGG
>ERZ808028.1459-NODE-1459-length-14203-cov-7.631531_pt1 | contig 14203 bp, 17 predicted proteins | sample MGYA00380184_ERZ808028 | MGnify/ENA primary metagenome ERZ808028 (study PRJEB31490, sample SAMN06133397) | mouse gut metagenome | isolation source: J8_1 | host: mice | place: China: Chengdu | collected 2015-05 ...
TCTGGAGAGCCGGATACATCGAGAGGTGTAAGTCCGGTTCGGAGGGGAGTTCTCGGAAACCTGCCATAGTGATATGGTAAGGCGTCGGGTTCTTACCTTACTGCTGACCAGCCTTGCCCCCATCCCCGTGGCGACCCTATCCAACCGGGAGCTGGGCGGGACGGGGCAGAACTACCTGAAATCCCTGTTTGCCGTGGCGTTCCAGGGGATGCTCATTCTGGTGTGCGTGGCGATCTATGCAGTACTCATTCAGGGCATCGCCACCAGCGGCGACCCCATAGGGGCCATTTGGGGGACTATCGGCTACACGGTGCTGTTGTGCTTCATGCTGTTCAAAACGGGCGGCATCGCCCAGCGCGTCTTTGGCGCTCACTGAAATTCGACTTTGAATAACGCTATGTTTGATTGCATTTCCGCCACATAAAAAACATTGTCTATTTCAATCAGCTTAAAGCACAATCTACGGCTAACAGATTTTCCTGTGATTTCTTTAATCTGTCTCACAAGTGAGGTGATATTGTCTCGAACATAAAGCTCATTGAGTTTTAGTGTATTATGAACTCTTTGGCAGTAACGCACAATTTCCTGACTATGCCCAGTGGACATATAGCCACCACCAGGGGATATATAGGCAATACCTTTGTCAACAAAGATAGCTGTACTAATTCCATTTTTTCGCAAAGATGCGTACTGAGTATCAGATGGGGGTGAAATACTTTCTGGATACATTTCTATTCCATCTGGTAGTTTCCATCTTGCTATTGTTTGGGGCCAATTATTATGTATGATTTTCAGCAAATCCTGTTTGGCCCAGGGTTGCTGAACATTTTTCCCGTGGCTATATACATTGATACAATAGACATTCTCATTGTCGATTTTTGCAAATAAAACTGGGCCAGTACGCTCAATACGTCCTGTTTGATGATCAATCGTTTCCCCAAGGTGAAAATGGTAAATTCCCCAGTCGTAAAGTAATCCATCAAATTCGGATGGCGATGTAGCATCTTTGCTCAAGTGCAGAGAAACATCGTCACCATTCTCGAATTTTTGCACAAGTAGCTTTAATCCCAACTCTACTTCTGACGGACAAGCAAATTCTTTTGAGTAATGAACTATGCGCTTTTGGGGACTGACAGATTTTTTCTGTAAGTTAAAAAAATCGTACCATAAATCCTCACCATCTTTATCAGACTGGACACCATGCTCTTTCATCCAGCTTTGTACCATTTCACTGTAATCTTCACATAAATCCATTTCAATTTTGTATTGCAACGTAATCACCCCTTATTCCAATTTTACCATTAGAAGCAACAAAAGTACATTAAAAAGGAAAGTGATCAATGGAAAATTGTATTACTTCTGGCCAGTGTGGCCAGAGCTTTGCCCCGGACGGCCTGTTTCTCATGGACGGCATCGAGGGGCTGCGCTCCCTGCCCCGACACTCGGTTGATATGCTCCTGACCGATCCGCCCTATGGCACGACCCGGAATTACTGGGATGTGCCTTTGCCCCTGCCGGAGCTGTGGGAGGCGGTGCGATGGACGGTGAAGCCGGAGGGGGCGGTGCTACTGTTCGCCCAATGCCCCTATGATAAGGTGCTGGGCGCGTCCAACCTCCCCATGCTCCGCTATGAATGGGTGTGGTACAAGAGTCGATGCTCCGGCTTTCTCAACGCCCGCCGCGCCCCGCTGAAAAAATCGGAGAACATTCTGGTGTTCTACCGGAAGTCCCCCCTGTACGATCCGCAGTATGAACAGGGGGAGCCGTACAAGAAAATCCACCGTCAGAGCGGCAACAGCTCCAACTATGGGAAGTTTGAGCGTACCAGCGGCGAGTCGGACGGGCGGCGGTTTCCTGGGAATGTGCTGGCGTTCCCCACGGTGGCAAACGCCGTCCACCCCACGCAAAAGCCCGTTTCCCTGTGCGAGTATTTCATCCGTACCTACACCCGGCCCGGCGAGGTGGTGGCGGACATCTGCGCCGGGAGCGGCACAACGGCGGTGGCCGCCGTCAACACGGGCCGCCGCTACATTTGCTTTGAGAACGCCCCGGCCTTTTACGGCCCCGCCGCCGAGCGTGTGCGCCGGGCGGAGGAGGCCGTGGCCCAGGGCGGGAAAGGGGTGTAACTATCGGAGGATATTCCATTATCTACGCCGACCCGCCCTGGCGCTACGCCCAAAAGGGCTTGCAGGGGGCGGCGGAGCGGCACTATTCCACCATGAGCATTGACGAGCTGTGCGCCCTGCCTGTGGCGGAGCTGGCTGCCCCGGACAGCGCCCTGTTCCTGTGGGCCACGTTCCCCCAACTCCCGGAGGCCCTGCGGCTGATTAAGGCGTGGGGCTTCACCTACAAGAGCGTGGCGTTCGTCTGGCTGAAAAAGAACCGCCGGGCGGATAGCTGGTTTTATGGGCTGGGCTTCTGGACGCGCTCCAATGCGGAGGTGTGTCTGCTGGCAACGCGGGGCCATCCCCGGCGGCGGGCGGCGAATGTGCATCAATTCATTATCTCCCCCATAGAGGGCCACAGCAAAAAACCGGACGAGGCCCGCGAGAAAATTGTGGCTCTGATGGGCGACCTGCCCCGTGTGGAGCTGTTCGCCCGGCAGACCCCGCCCGGCTGGGACGTGTGGGGGAACGAGGTGGAGCCTACGGTCAACTTATGGCCATCGTGGCCAGAAGCGGCTGGGCCAGAAAGGAGGTTGAAAGATGGCCTATGTGAGCATCCCCAATGACCTGTCCAAAATCAAGACCAAACTGGCCTTTAACCTGACCAGCCGACAGCTTGTGTGCTTCGGCTGTGGGGCGGCGGTGGGCATCCCCGCTTTTCTGCTGACCCGGAGCGCCATCGGGAACAGCGGGGCGATGTTCCTGATGCTGGCCGTCATGCTCCCCGCCTTTTTTATGGCGATGTATGAAAAGGACGGCCAGCCCTTTGAAAAGGTGGTGCGGAACATTGTCCGGGCCAAGCTCCTGCGCCCCGGCGTGAGGCCCTACCGGACGGAAAACCTGTACGCGCCCTTTGCCGGACAGGTGGAAAAGGAGGAACCGATTGCAGAAAAATCAGCGACCCAAACACGGCCCCGCAAGGGGTAAGGGCCGGGCGGCCCTCTCCGCCCAGCAGACCGTTCCCTACCTGGAAATGCTGAAAGACGGCGTTTGCCGGGTGCGGGACGGCTACTACACCAAAACCATCGCCTATGAGGACATCAACTATTCCGTTGCGTCCACCGAGGATCAGGCGGCCATTTTCAGCGGCTGGTGTTCGTTCCTGAACTACTTCGACAGCGCCCTGCCGTTCCAGCTCTCCTTTGTCAATCACCGCTCCCGTGGCGGGGGCCGCTACAAGGTCAATATTCCTATGGCCCACGATGAATTTGACAGCATCCGGGGCGAGTATGTGGATATGCTGAAACGGCAGATCGCCCGGAGCAATAACGGCATTGTCCGCTCCAAGTACATCACGTTCGGCGCTCCCGCCGACAACCTCGCCGCCGCCCGGCCCCGGCTGGAGCGGGTGGAGGCTGACATCATGGGGAACTTCAAGCGGCTGGGGGTACAGTCCCACGTCCTCAACGGCTGGGAGCGGCTGGAGGCCCTCCACGGCCAGCTCCACCCCGGAGGCCGGGAGCCGTTCCGCTTCTCCTGGGGGGACATCCCCAAGACGGGCATGGGGACAAAGGATTTCATTGTCCCCGACAGCTTTGACTTCCGCCAGAGCCGGACGTTCCGGGTGGGCCAGTCCTGGGGGGCGGCGTCCTTTCTGCAAATCATGGCTTCGGAGCTGTCTGACAAGCTCCTGCTGGAGCTGTTGGAGCTGGACGCGGAAATGACCGTGACCCTCCACATCCAGACGGTAGACCAGACCAAGGCCATCAAGACGGTAAAGGGCAAAATCTCCGACATCGACAAGATGAAAGTGGAGGAACAGCGCAAGGCCACCCGGAGCGGCTACGACCCGGATATTCTGCCCCCTGACCTCATCACCTACGCCAAGGACGCGGCGGCCCTCCTGGCCGACCTGCAATCGCGCAACGAGCGAATGTTCCTGCTCACGTTCCTGGTGGTAAACACCGCCCCCACGCGGGAGCGGCTGGAAAACGAGGTGTTCACCGTGTCCGGCATCGCCCAAAAGCACAACTGCACCCTCCGGCGGCTGGACTGGCAGCAGGAGCAGGGCTATATGTCCTCCCTCCCCCTGGGCTGGAACGGCATCGAGATACAGCGGGGCATGACTACCAGCTCCACGGCGATTTTCATTCCCTTTATGACAAAGGAGCTGCGGATGGACGGGCAGGCCCTCTACTACGGCATGAACGCCCTTTCTAACAATGTCATCATGGCTGACCGCAAGCGTTTGAAAAACCCCAACGGGATGTTCCTCGGAACTCCTGGGAGCGGCAAGAGCTTTGCCGCCAAGCGGGAGATTGTCAACGTGTTTCTGACATGGCCGGAGGATGATATTGTCATAGCAGACCCGGAGGGGGAATATTACCCCCTCGTCAACCGCCTGGGAGGACAGGTGGTGAAGCTGACCCCCTCTGCCAGCTCCGGCACTTACATCAACCCTATGGACATCAACCCGGACTATGCGGACGATGAAGATCCCCTGTCCCTGAAAAGCGACTTCATTTTGTCTCTGTGCGAGCTGATCGTGGGCGGCAGGGGCGGGCTGGCCCCGGTGGAGAAAACTGTGATTGACCGGGCGGTACGGAACGTGTACCGCCCCTATCTGGCAGACCCGTCCCCGGAGCGGATGCCCATTCTCCAGGACTTGTATGAGGAGCTGCTCCAACAGCCGGAGCCGGAGGCCCGGCGGGTGGCGTCGGCGCTGGAGCTGTACTGTACGGGATCGCTCAACCTCTTTAACCACCGTACCAATGTGGAGGTGAGCAACCGCCTGTTATGCTATGACATCAAGGCCCTGGGGAAGATGCTGAAAAAAATCGGGCTTTTGATCCTCACCGATCAGGTGTGGGGGCGCGTCACCGCCAACCGGGAAAAACGCCGGGCCACCTGGGTGTACCAGGACGAGTTTCATGTTCTGCTGGCCGACCCGCAGACGGCGGCATACAGTGTTGAAATTTTCCGCCGTTTCCGCAAGTGGGGCGCGATCCCCAGCGGTATCACCCAAAACGTGAAAAGCCTGTTGGAAAGCAGTGAGATCGAGTCCATCTTCGGCAACTGCGATTTCCTCTATCTGCTCTCCCAGGCCGCCGGGGATCGGGAGGTGCTGGCCAGCCACCTGGGGATTTCCCCGCACCAGCTCTCCTATGTGACGCACTCCGGCTCCGGCGAGGGGCTTCTGTTCTATGGCGACACCGCCATCCCCTTTGTAGACCGTTTCCCCAAGGACACCGAGCTTTATACCCTGCTCACCACCAAGCCGGAGGACAAGGCCAATGAACGAAAGGACGAGTAACCCCGGCGGGGCCACTTCTGGCCAGGGTGGCCAGAAGCAGGAAAAAACCAAGTTCCGCATGGAAAGCCAGCAGGAGCGTACCGCCAAGGCCAAGCTCCAGATGGAAAAGCGGTGGGACAAGCTGGAAACGGCCCGGAACCGTCTGGCGAACCAGAAGCCCCCAAGAAGCGCGGCCCCCTCTGGCGGGTGGGCGGGGCCACCGGGCATGGGGTACACGGCTTTGTGCATGGCAAGCTCTACGAGGTGGAGCATGAGAATGTGGGAACCGAGGGTGCTCACCGCTCCGAGCTGGTGGGCGAGGTGGTAGGCGGGAAGATGGTGCGCTTTACCAAGAAGCGCATCCGAACCCGCCCGGCCAGGGCCGCCGCCCGCGCCGAGTCCCAATTTATCAAGGCCCAGGCGGACTATCAGACCCGCAAGCTGGCCCAGGAACAGCCGGAGGCGTTCAAAAGCGCCGCCGCCCGTCTGTGGCACAGGGAAAAGCTGAAACGGCAGTATCGGAAACAGGCGCGGGAGGCCGCCAAGCAGGGGGCCAGGGCCGCTGAAAAGACCGCCGCCGCTTCGGAGAAGCTGGTGGAACAGGCGGTGGGCGTGGTGCGGCGGCATCCTGTGGGGGCGCTGCTCCTGATTGCCTGTGTTCTGCTCCTGGTGGTGATGCAGTCGTGTATGTCCTCCCTGGTGTCGGTGGGGAATGGGACGGTGGGGGCGGTGGCCGCCAGCACCTACCCCGCCCAGGATGGGGATATGCTGGGGGCCGAGGCCGCCTACTGTGCGTTAGAGGCGGAGCTCCAAAACTATCTGGACACCTACACCAGCACCCACAGCTACGATGAATACCACTTCAATTTGGATGACATCGAGCATGACCCCTATGTGCTGATCTCTATTCTCTCCGCGCTTCACGAGGGGGAATGGACGCTGGCCCAGGTGGAGGGGACGCTCCAGACCCTTTTTGACCGCCAGTATATTCTGACGGAGAATGTGGTGGTGGAGGTGCGCTATCGGACGGAAACCCGGACGGCCCCGGACGGAAGCTCCTACACGGTGCGAGTCCCCTACAATTACTATATCTGCACCGTGACCCTGGAAAACTTCAACCTCTCCCACCTGCCTATTCACATTATGGGCGAGGGCCAGCTCTCCCGGTATGCCCTGTTCATGGCGACCCTGGGGAACCGTTCAGACCTGTTCCCCGGCTCCGGCTATATCGGGAAATACGTTACGAACGGCCCCACCCTCCATGACGTGCCGGAGGCGTACCTGTCCGATCCTGACTTTGCCGCCCTGCTCACCGAGGCGGAAAAGTATATCGGTTATCCCTATGTCTGGGGCGGCCACAGCCCCAGCACATCCTTCGACTGCTCCGGCTACCTGTCCTATGTGCTGAACCAGTGCGGCTGGGACATCGGGCGGCTGGGAGCGCAGGGGCTTTACAACTACTGCACCAGAACCAGCTCCCCACGGCCCGGCGACCTGGTATTTTTCAAAAACACCTACGCCGCCCCCGACCCCAACGGCGTGACCCACTGTGGCCTGTATGTGGGGGACGGCTGGATGCTCCACTGTGGCGATCCCATCGGATATGCCAACCTAAACAGCAGCTATTGGCAGTCCCATTTCTACGCCTACGGGCGTTTACCATGATTGGAGGTATCTATGGCGACAACGAAAAGCGCGAAAATCTGGGCCGAGATGGAAAAGGTCAAGGCCAAGATCAGCGACCAGCAGACCCGGCTGAAAGAGCTGGAGCAGAAGCACAAGGAGGCCGAAAACGAGGAAATCGTTGACATTGTGCGGGGTATGAGCATCCCCCTGGACGAGCTGCCCCTCCTGCTCCAGAAGCTCCGCGGCACTTCTGGCCAGGCTGGCCAGAAATTCGCCCCGGCGGAAATGGGGGTGGCGGAATGAGAAAGCCCCGTTTGCTGGCGTCCCTGCTGTGCGCCGTCCTGATGGTGGGAGTACTCACCATCCCCGCCTACGCCGGGGGCGGTGACGAGTCCGAGGACGGCGGGGGCGAGTACATCCCCTGGGAGGGGCTGGAACCCGCCGAGCCGCTCCCTGTCGAACCGAACCCGTTCACCCCGGACGGGACGGGGACGGTGGTGGACAACGCTACCGATCAGGACGGCAAGGAATTTTTCACCATTACCACGGCGGAGGAGGCGGTGTTCTATCTGGTGATTGACCGCCAGCGGGAAACGGAAAATGTGTACTTCCTGAACGCCGTGACCGTGGCCGACCTGATGGCCCTGGCGGAGTCCTCTGGTGAACCCGCCGCCCCGGAACCCCCGCTGGAGCCTGAGCCGGAACCTATCCCCACCCCGGAGCCGGAGCCTGTGCCGGAGAAAAAGGGCGGGGCCGGGCCGCTCCTGCTGGCCCTGGCCGTGGTGGTGATTGGCGGCGGGGCGGGATGGTACTTCAAGATTTACCGCCCCAAGCACCAGAAAGCGGCGGAGCCGGAGGAGGACTACGGCGGCGATCCCTATGACGGCCCGGAGGACTATGACGGCGAGGCCCCCTGGGATGAAGATGATGGGGAGCCGGAGGAATGAGCCGGGAACTGACCCGTGAGGAAAAGGCGGCCATCCGCGCCCTGGTGGTGAAGTGGTGCGCCAACTATGACCGGGAGTACGGATGCTTGCCCCTGAACTGTGAATGTTATATGCTGGGGAAGTGCTGGACTTCGGGCTACTGCCGCTACTTTCGGGAGGCCGTCCTCCCCCTTGACCCGGCACTGGAGGCCGCCCTGTCCGGCCAGGGGCCAGCCCCGGAAACCCGGCCCTGCCCCGTCTGTGGACGGCCCGCCCTCCTGGACGGGCGGCGGCGCTACTGCTCCGAGGCTTGCGCCCGCGCCGCGCTCCGGGAACAAAAGCGGGATTATATGCGGAAAAAGCGGGGCTGGTGAGTGGAAAATTAGACCCCCTGAAACCCGCCTGTATCAAGGCTTTGCCGGGGCCGTTCAGGGGCGGGGCGTATCATTTCACGTCCTGCCCCTGTTTCCGGCTGATACATTCCACATTTCATGTTTTGAGAGGAGGCTACTATGGACGAAAATCAGGGCTATGTCATCCGGCAGTCCATTTTGTTTGACAATGGACGGGGGATTGCCCTGGGGGAACATCCCAGGGAGGGCTTTGTGACGTGGCAATTCACCGAGGAGCAGGGCCGCCGTGACTACTACTGGGGCCATTACTACGATGACGGGGCCGCTGCGGAAAAGGACTACGCTGACCGCGCCGCCGACTACCAGCGCCGCTTTCGGGTGCGGGAAGTCAAGCGGCCTATCGCCCAGCAGATGCGCGAGGCGGCGGAACAGGCCGGGGAGCGCCCAGCCCCGGCCCCGCCCAGGCGGGAGGCCCCTGAACGGGGCGGCAGGTAGCATGGCTGGAAAGAAGCGCGTCCGGGATGTGCCGCTCTATGTATGGGTGCGGCCTGACGAGCTGAAGGCCATCCGGGGGCGCATGGAGGAGGCGGGTATCCGCAATATGAGCGCCTATATCCGCAAAATGGCCCTCAACGGCTATATCCTCCATGTTGACCTTTCCCCCGTTCAGGAGCTGGTGTCCCTCCAGCGGCGGTGTGCGAATAATCTCAATCAGGTGGCAACCCATGCCAACAGCTATGGGGTGTATCAGGAAGAGATCAAATCTCTGCAAAAGGACTATGCCGATCTGTGGGGGCCGCTGTCCGACCTGCTCCAGAAGCTCTCCGAGGTGGTGCGCCTGTGACGAAAGGGAGCGGCCCCGCGCCGCTCCCTTTTGCTCCAGCTTCTGGTCAGTGTGGCCAGAGGTAAGTTATACTGCCTTAACGCTGTGACTATTTTCTGAACAATAATTTTTATAAGCCTTGTTTCCGTACATATAGCAATAGTATTTACCAATCAACTCTTTTTGCACGTCCTCGACAATTTTATTCCTTGTGGTCGAAATAGTGTTGACTTCGATGCTATCGCGCATATCCTCTGGAAAATCTTCTAAGTTTGGATATTCTTCTACGGTTGTTTCAATTATTAAATCCTCAATTTCTTGTAAAAATCTTTTCATTACTTGTTCATTTCGGCCTGAACCATCTTTGTGCCAACGGAAATGCCATATATGATGTCCAATTTTTTGATTAACCATGAGCAACGGCTGATATATATTTTCATAAATGTACTGTCTTTTCTTCTTTCTAAAGTCAAAGAGAAAGCAGAACTCCCCAAAATATCGATCCCATTCAGCGCAACTAATGTCATGGTAAGCCAAGAAAAAATCTATTTTTTCATCTAATGTCCACGAAGTCTGATATTTGTTTAGGTTACGCAATATCTCTTTCGAGAAGTAAGAAAATCCCTCAAATGTCTTTCGGCGTTCTACTCGATACCCCACCACGGATGTAATAAAGGTTAAAAAACTGCTGCCAAAAATACCGAGCAATAAATTGCACCAAAACGGGTCAACTCCCGTCCAAAAATTCAAATAAGCCGCAACAAGAAAGGAGCCTATCGTCAATAAGGCAGTAATAACTGTTGCGTTTCTATATGTTCTCATCTGTTACCCTCCAACTGTATTTTTGCAAGCACAGTGTATCCCTGAATTACTGAATTGTCAATATTTCAGGAGGTGAGCATTTAATAGCTACGACCTACATCAAGCCCCACAAACAGGCCGCCAAGCGGACGGCCATTCAAAGTCTGAAAGACCGCTTTGACTACGGCCTGAACCCGGAGAAGCTGGGGGCGGTGTCCTCCTACCTCTGTGACCCGGAAACCGCCCACGCTGAATTTATGCTGGTAAAGGGCCAGTATCAGGCGGAAACAGGCCGGACGGCGGAGCAGGGGGCGCTGTGCTACCAGATCCGCCAAGCCTTTCCCCAGGGGGAAGTCACCCCGGAGGAGGCCAACAGGATCGGCTATGAAACGGCGATGCGCTGGACAAAGGGCAAGTATCAGTTTTTTGTCTGCACCCATACCGACAAAGGCCACATTCACAATCACATTTACTACAATTCCACGGCCTATGACCGCTCCAGGAAATTTCATAACTTCATCGGCTCCAGCTTCGCCCTGCGGCGGCTGTCTGACCGGGTATGCCTGGAACACGCGCTGTCCGTGGTAGAACGGCCCAAGCTCCACAGCAAGGGCCGCTTTCTGCATTATGGGCAGTGGCAGGGCAAGGCCCGGCCCCCGTCCCAAAAGGAACAGATACGCTGGGCCATAGATGCGGCCCTGTCTGAGCGCCCCGCCGACTTCGCTGATTTCCTCCGGCGCATGGAGGCGGCGGGCTTTCAGGTGGTGCATGGACGGGGCGGGGTGATTTCGTTCCGCGCTCCCGGCCATGACCGGGCGGCCCGGCTCCGGGCATCCACCCTGGGGGTTGGCTATGGGCCGGAGGATATTCAGGCTGTGATTGACGGCAAGGCCCCCACGCGCCAGCCCAAACAGGCGCGGCCCCGGCCCGCGCCCCAGCGCGTCAATCTGCTGATTGACATTCAGGAGAAAATGCGCCAGGGCAAAGGCCCGGCCTATGAGCGGTGGGCCAAGGTCTACAACCTGAAACAGATGGCCGCCGCCCTCCAATTCCTCCAGGAGCATGGGCTGACCGACTATGACGCGCTGGCGGAGCAGACCACGGCGGCGGTGGATCGCTTTCATGCCCTGGCCGGGGAGATACAGTCCACCGAGTCTCGGCTCTCCCAAACGTCCGAGCTGATGGCCGCCGTGGTGAGCTATGCCAAGACCCGGCCCATATTCGATGGGTACAAGGCGGCCAAGTATTCAAAAAAGTATCTGGCACAGCATGAGGCGGAGCTGGCCGACTACCGGGCGGCCAGGGCTGCGATCAATGACATTTTGAGCGGGGCCAAGCTCCCCAAGATGGACGCGCTGAAAAAGGAGCGCCGGGAGCTGGCTGAAAAGAAAAAAGCCCTCTACACCGAGTACCGGGAGGCCCAGCGGCAGATGCGTGAGCTGGTGGCCGTCAAGGGCGGTGTGGATCATCTGCTCGGCCTGACGGACGGGCGGGAAAATAAGGCCCAGGAGCGGTGAGCGACAGGGCCGCGGACAAGGGAGCTTCTGGCCACACTGGCCAGAAGTCCATCGGGTTTGGGGGAACCCCAACAAGCATTTTCGCGGTGCGAAAATCGCAAGTGTCTATACACTTGCCTTGCTTGCCGCTAACGCGCTCCCCCGGAACCCCTGCAAAAAAACGGAGGCGGCGTTTTCCTTACGCTCCCTCCGTTTCACGGGCTTTGCGGATACCCTCTGCGGCGCTCTCCATGATGATTAGCTCTTTTTCGTCCATGCCGTTCAGCATCCGGTCAATGTGTTTCCGGCGTTCGTCCTCTCCGTTGTGTTTGTCCGGGTAGAAAAATTCATCTACGGAAATATCCAAAAGGGTGACGATTTTGTAAAAGGCGTTCAGGCTGGTGTGCTGACCCCGGTTTTCAATATACATGATGGAACGGGGGGTGAGGTCTACAAGCTGGGCCAGATGCTCCTGCGTCCAGCCTTTGGCCTTGCGTCTGCGCTTGATTTCTTTACCCAGGGCGCGACAATCCAGGCGCTTTTCGCATTGGTACATTCTCACATCACCCCCATATTATTTTACATTTCAGGGGCGAATATGAGAACGAAATAAAATTTTATATTTAAGTAGTATTTCACTTCGCTATCCTTGATGAATGGTCTTAAAAGAGGTAGAATAAGCACCAGGGAAGAAAGACCGCAAGAATAATGAAAAGTAGTTTTTTCCGTTCTGCTATAATGAAAGTCGAAAGGAGGGAAACCATGAACGGCCATAAGGTTGAGAATATCGCGGCAGTGATTTCCTACATTGAAGCGCATCTCAATGAAAAATTGGATTTAGACACTGTTGCAAATGCGGTTTGCTATTCCAAGTACCACCTGCACCGAATGTTTACAGACACGGTTGGTATCACACTCCACGACTATATACAACGCCGCCAACTGACTGAGGCGGCAAAACTGTTGGTATTTTCAGAAAAGCCGATTATTGAAATTGCGCTGATTGCTGGCTATGAAAGCCAACAGGCTTTTACGTCTATCTTCAAGACGATGTATAAGCAAACGCCGCTGGAATATCGGCAAAACGAGGTCTTTTATCCTCTACAACTGGAGTTTACATTGAACAAAAATCCAACTGCTCCTGATACGATTATGCAGGAAATTTCTTATGCTACGCTGGCGGATATTCCCGACTGGATGAATTTTATCACCCTTGTTATTGACGGTTTTCCCTGCCTGGATGAAAGCTCCCATCTGGAACAGGTCAAGCAGTATATTCACCAGCGACAGGCTTTGATTATGCGGGATGGCTCCACAATTATTGGGGCCGCCGCGTTTTCCTATCAGACCGGGAGCATCGACTTTCTGGCGGTGCATCCGCAGTACCGGCATTATGGAGTGGCAAAGGCTTTTCTTGATTTTATGATGTGCAATCTATTTGTGGGCCGTGAAATCAGCATTACAACTTTCCGCGAGGGGGACAAGGCCGATACAGGCCAGCGAGAGGAATATAAGCGGCTGGGCTTTGCCGAGTCGGAGCTTCTCACGGAGTTTGGCTACCCCACCCAGCGGCTCATTCTACCACCAAAACAGGAGAAAGACGACAATGGATGATAACATTTTAGACCAAAAATGGAGCGCAGGGTCACTCCTGCGCTTCGCATTTCCCACCATCGTTATGATGATTTTTATGGGACTATACACCATCGTGGACACCATCTTCGTGGCGCAGTTTGTGAATACGGATGCGCTTTCCTCTATCAATATCGTTTGCCCCATTATCAATATCACGGTGGGACTGGGGACAATGATTGCAACAGGGGGAAACGCGATTGTCTCCCGAAAAATGGGGGCGGGTGAAAATCAGGAGGCAAAGGAAGATTTCACTTTGCTCATACTCACAGGAGCAGTGATAGGATTTCTTATTCTTTTAGGCGGTACAATTTGGATTGACAAAATTGTTTATGCTCTTGGGGCCAGCGACCTGCTGTTCCCCTATTGCAAGGACTATCTCATGGTGCTGTTTCTGTTCATTCCGGCCAATATACTGCAAACACTGTTTTCAAATCTGTTTGTGACGGCAGGAAAACCGGGCCTCGGTTTTGGGTTGTCTGTACTGGCTGGTGTGTCGAATATCATTTTGGATTACATTTTCATTGTCCCCTGCGGCCTGGGCATCCGGGGCGCTGCTTTGGGGACAGGCTTCGGCTACCTGCTCCCTACGGTTGCCGGACTGGTCTATTTTGCGCGGAGCAAAGAGACGTTGTCTTTCATAAGACCAAAAATGAAATGGGCCGTGATAGGGGAAAGCTGTTTTAATGGCTCCTCCGAAATGGTGAGCCAACTGGCAACAGCCGTCACGACATTCTTGTTCAATCGCACCATGATGAACCTGCTGGGAGAAAATGGCGTTGCGGCAATCACCATCATCATTTATTCCCAATTCCTGTTGAACACACTGTATATCGGCTACTCTATGGGAATAGCACCTATCATCGGATTTAACTATGGAAACAGAAATGATGTTCAGCAGAAAAGGGTTTTCTCTATCAGTATGCGGTTTATCGCAGCGGCATCGGCGCTGATATTTGCGGTTTCCATGTTCGGCGGCTCCTACATTGTGCGACTGTTTGCGGATAATACATCGGAGGTTTATCAAATTGCGGCGAATGGTTTTACTATTTTTTCATACAGCTTTCTATTCTGCGGCTTGAACAATTTTACCTCCGCGATGTTCACAGCATTGTCAAACGGAAAAGTGTCTGCGGTTCTTTCCTTTTT
>ERZ808028.1460-NODE-1460-length-14199-cov-20.623637_pt1 | contig 14199 bp, 10 predicted proteins | sample MGYA00380184_ERZ808028 | MGnify/ENA primary metagenome ERZ808028 (study PRJEB31490, sample SAMN06133397) | mouse gut metagenome | isolation source: J8_1 | host: mice | place: China: Chengdu | collected 2015-05 ...
GAGGGCCGGGCCATGAAGCTCCACCCCCTGGTGTGCACCGCCTTCAACGCCGACTTCGACGGCGACCAGATGGCCATACACGTTCCCCTGTCCGCCGAGGCCCAGGCCGAGGCCCGCATCCTCATGCTGGCCGCCAACAACCTGCTCAAGCCCTCCGACGGCGGCCCCGTCACCGTCCCCACCCAGGACATGGTGCTGGGCTCCTACTACCTGACCTACGAGCGCTACCCGAACAACGACCCGGCCCTCTCCTACGACACCGCCGCCGACGCCGCCAAGGCGCTGGCCGACGGGGAGCTGATGGACAACGACCGGATTTGGGTGCGGGATGAGGAGATGGGCCGCTGGTACCGCACCACTCCCGCCCTGTGCGCCCAGGCCAAGGAGGGCGAGCTGCCCCAGGAGGTCTACAGCGTCTTTTCCGACGACAACGAGGCCCAGCTGGCCTACGCCGAGGGCATCCTGGAGCTCCACGAGCCCATCATGGTCCGCCGCTCCGCCCAGATCGACGGCGAGAAGCGCCACAAGCTGGTGCGCACCACCGTGGGCCGCCTGCTGTTCAACGAGGGCATCCCCCAGGACCTGGACTTCGTGGACCGCAATGATCCTGAGCAGGTCTTTGAGCCGGAGATCAACTTCATGTGCGGCAAGAAGCAGCTGGGCCAGATCGTGGACCGCTGCATCGCCAAGCACGGCTTCACCCGCTCCGCCGAGGTGCTGGACACCATCAAGGCCCGGGGCTACAAGTTCTCCACCCGGGGCGCTTTGACCGTGGCCATCGCCGACATGACGGTGCCCGACGAGAAGCGCACCCTCATCGCCAAGACCGAGCAGGACATCGTCAAGATCGAGAACCAGTACAAGCGGGGCTTCCTCACCAACGACGAGCGCTACCGCCTGGTGGTGTCCGCTTGGGAAAAGACCACCAACGAGGTGTCCGACGCCCTTCAGGCCAGCATGGACAAGTTCAACCCCATCTTCATGATGGCCGACTCCGGCGCCCGCGGCTCCATGAAGCAGATCCGCCAGCTGGCCGGCATGCGCGGCCTGATGGCCGACACCGCCGGACGCACCATTGAGATCCCCATCAAGGCCAACTTCCGGGAGGGCCTGTCCGTGCTGGAGTACTTCATCTCCTCCAGAGGCGCCCGGAAGGGCATGGCCGACACCGCCTTGCGCACCGCCGACTCCGGCTACCTCACCCGCCGCCTGGTGGATGTGTCCCAGGAGGTCATCATCCGGGAGGAGGACTGCGGCACCCATGACGGCATCACCGTATCCGAGATCGGTGAGAACGGCCAGGTCATCGAGCCGCTGGTGGAGCGCCTGCGGGGCCGCTATCTGGCGGAGGACCTGGTGGACGCCAAGACCGGCCAGGTGCTGGTGAGCCGCGACACCCTGGTGGACGGCGAGCTGGCCCAATTCATCGAAAAGAAGCTGACTGAAATGACCCCGGAGGGGCAAAAGCCCTCCATCAAGGTGCGCTCCGTGCTCACCTGCGAGGCCCACTCCGGCGTGTGCGCCAAGTGCTACGGCATGAACCTGGCCTTCAGCGAGCCCGTGGGCATGGGCGAGGCCGTGGGCATCATTGCCGCCCAGTCCATCGGCGAGCCTGGCACCCAGCTGACCATGCGCACCTTCCACACCGGCGGCGTGGCCGGCGGCGACATCACCCAGGGCCTTCCCCGCGTGGAGGAGCTGCTGGAGGCCCGCAAGCCCAAAAAGATGGCCCAGCTGGCGGAGATCTCCGGCGCGGTCACCGTGGAGGAGACCAAGCGGGCCACCCTTTGCAACATCACCATCACCGCCGACGACGGCGAGGTGGTCACCTACGCCGTGCCCTACAGCGCCGGCATCCGGGTCAAGACCGGCGACCGGGTCGCCAAGGGCCAGCGCCTCACCGAGGGCGCTTTGTCCCCCCACGAGGTGCTGCGCATCCGGGGGGTGGACGCGGTGCACAACTACCTGATCCAGGAGGTCCAGAAGCCCTACCGCCAGCAGGGCGTGGACATCAACGACAAGCACATCGAGGTCATTGTCCGCCAGATGATGCGCAAGGTCCGGGTGGAGGAGGCCGGGGATTCCTCCCTGCTGTCCGGCTCCACCGTGGACATCATCGAGTTCCGGGACGCCTGCGCCGACATCCGGGCCCGCACCCAGGCCGGCGAGGTCCGGGAGGACGGCGAGCCGCTGGTCCTGCCCACCTGCACCCGGCTGCTGCTGGGCATCACCAAGGCCTCGCTGGCCACTGAGTCCTTCCTGTCCGCCGCCTCCTTCCAGGAGACCACCAAGGTGCTCACCGAGGCGGCCATCAAGGGTAAGGTGGACCACCTGCTGGGCCTGAAGGAAAACGTGATCATCGGCAAGCTGATCCCCGCCGGGTCGGGCCTGGCCGCCTACCGCAAGTTCGACGAGATCGAGGACGAGGTCCACAACGACAACCGCTTCCAGAACGTGGCCTCCGCGGCGGCGGACAGCCGCATCCCCGACGACGAGCCGCTGGACGAGGAGGAGGATGAGGAGGAGGACGACGAGATCCTCTCCATCTCCATCGACGGCGAGGACGACGAGCTGGAGCTCTCCGCCGACCCTGAGGAATAACCCCAAATCAACGCAAAAAACAGCCCCCATCCACACAGGATGGGGGCTGTTTTCCGTCATAGGAGCTCCAAATGCTCCAGCAGAATCTTTCCGCCGATGAGCACCAGCACCACGCCGCCCAGCAGCTCCGCCTTGGCCTTGTACCGCGCGCCGAATACGTTGCCGATCTTCACCCCCGCCGCCGAGATGGCGAAGGTGCACGCCCCGATGAGGGCGACGGCGGGGAGCACGTCCACCTTCAGCACGGCAAAGGTGATGCCCACCGCCAGCGCGTCGATGGAGGTGGCCACCGCCAGCAGGACCATCACCGCCGGGGCCAGGGAGGGGTCGCAGTCCTCGTCCTCCTTCCCCAGCGCCTCCCGAATCATGCCGCCGCCAATCAGGCACAGCAACGCAAAGGCGATCCAGTGATCCACCGACACAATCAGCTCCGCGAAGGCGGACCCCAGCAGCCAGCCCAGCACGGGCATCAGCGCCTGAAAGGCGCCGAACCAGGCCCCCACAATCACCGCGTGGCCGGCCCTCAGCTTCTGGATGGACAGCCCCTTGCAGATGGATACCGCAAAGGCGTCCATGGACAATCCCACCGCCAAAATCAGCAGCTCTCCCAAACCCATTGGTACATCCCTCCTCCTTGTCCTGTCTATTGGTATGCGGAGCAACAAAAAAAGAGACTATACCCGCATACTTGAATGAATGCGGATAAGTCTCATCGTCGGCACAAGCTCCGTATCCCTCGCTTCCGCGCAAGCGCGAAAGCTCGTCCGCTCCGCTGCGCCTCCTCTCCCCACGCGACCCGCTTCGCTGGGCTCGCGCGGGGCCCCATTTAGGGGCGGCTTTCAGAGGTTCCTTATGCCTGACCAGACGGCTGCGCCGCCAGTATGTTGACCAGGCCGCGGCTTCCGCCGCCGACTACTCCCTTATCTGTAGGGCGTATTTTACTCTCCCCGCGGGCGGTTAGTCAACCACAACTCGCAAAAACCGGAACAGTCTGCTCAAATTGACAGAATTTTCGGAAAATCTTTAAACAAACCTTGAATTTTTCGCCCCTTCGGTTGCGTCTTTCCACCGAATGATTTATAGTTATAATCATCACAATACTCCATGGCGGTCCTCCGGATTTCGCCATGAACCATCAACGGACGGTGAATCCTGTGAGTTACATATCCTTCGAACACGTGAAAAAAGAATATAGAATGGGCGAGGTCATCATCAACGCTGTGGACGGCGTGGATTTCGTGGTGGAAAAGGGCGAGTTCGCCATCATTGTGGGCCCCTCCGGCGCGGGCAAGACCACCGTGCTGAATATGCTGGGCGGCATGGACGCCTGCTCCGGCGGCGTCATCACGGTGGACGGCGCGCGGGTGAGCGATTACAGCCCCCGCCAGCTCACCGCCTACCGGCGGCACGACATCGGCTTCGTCTTCCAGTTTTACAACCTGGTGCAAAACCTCACCGCCCTGGAAAACGTGGAGCTGGCCGCCCAGATCTGCCGGGACCCGCTCAGCGCCCGGGACGTGCTGGACCACGTGGGCCTGGGCCACCGGGTGGACAACTTCCCCGCCCAGCTGTCCGGCGGCGAGCAGCAGCGGGTGGCCATCGCCCGGGCGCTGGCCAAAAATCCCAAGCTGCTGCTGTGCGATGAGCCCACCGGCGCGCTGGACTACGTCACCGGCAAGGCCATTTTAAAGCTGCTCCAGGACACCTGCCGCCAGGAGGGGATGACCGTCATCGTCATCACCCACAACACCGCCCTCACCCCTATGGCCGACCGGGTGATCCACATCAAAAACGGAAGGGTGGCCGCCATAGAGCGCAATGAGCGGCCCACCCCGGTGGAGGAGATCGAATGGTAGCGCCAAAAAACCGCCTCACCACCGACGCTCTGCGGGAAATCCGCCACACCTTCAGCCGCTTTTTGTCCATTTTGGTGCTGGCGGCACTGGCGGTGGCCTTTCTGTCCGGCCTGCGGGCCACCGCGCCGGATATGAAATTCACGGCGGACAATTACTACGACCGCACCCACCTGATGGACGGCTGCGTGCTGTCCACCCTGGGGCTGACCCGGGAGGACCTGGACGCCCTGGCCGCCTCCCCCGGCGTGGAGGACGCGGAGGGCGCCTGGTCGGTGGACGCCACGGCGGTGGACTGCATCGTCAGCGTGCGCTCCATGCCGGAGCGGCTCAATCTGCTGGAGGTGAAGCAGGGCCGCCTGCCCCAGTCGGCGGACGAGTGCGTCACCGAGCGCCTGCTGCTGACGGAGCTGGGGCTGGAGGTGGGCGACACTCTGGAGCTGCTCATGGATGAGGACAACGAGGGCGACCTCATCCGCACCTCCTACACCATCGTGGGCGTGGTGAGCTGTCCGCTGTACGTGGGCCCCGACCGGGGGGCCTCCTCCCTGGGCGGCGGCTCGGTGGACGCCTTTGTCTTCATCCCAAGCGAAAATTTCACCTACGATTACTATACCGCCGCCTACTTCACCGGCGCGGGCTTGGCCGGGCTGAACAGCTACAGCGGCGAATACGACGACCGGGCGGACGCCCTCATCGACAGCCTGGACGGGCTGGCCGAGGAGCGCGCCCAGCTGCGCTACGACTCCCTCATCGGCGACGCCCAGGCCGAGCTGGACGACGCCCGCAAGGAGCTCAGCGACGCCAGGGACGAGGCGGACCAGGAGCTGGCCGACGCCAAGCAGGAGCTGGACGACGCCCGGAAGGAGCTGGACGACGGCTGGGCGGACTACCACGACGGCCAGGACACCCTGGAGCGGGAGCTGGCCGACGCCCGGCGGGAGCTGGCGGACGCCCAGGTCAAGCTCACAGACGCCCAGGCCGAGCTGGACGACGGCAGGATTCAGTATGAGGACGGGCTGGCGGAGTATGAGAGCGGGCTGGCCGACTATGAGAGCGGCCTGAAGGAGTACCAGGACGCCCTGGCCCAATTCCAGGAGGGCAAGGCCGAATATGAGGATGGGCTGGCCCAGTTTGAGGAGGCCAAGGCCAAGTACGAGGACGGGCTGGCCGAGTATGAGCAGGGCCGCGCGGACTATGAAGACGGGCTGGCCAGCTTCAGCAGCGGCCAGCAGCAGTATCAGAGCGGCCTGAAACGGTATCAAGAGAGCGTGGCGCTGTTTGAGCAGCAAAAGGCGGAGGGCGAGAAGCAGCTCCAGGCGGCGATTGCGCAGCTCCAGGCGGCGTTAGGCAACGGCCTGATCACCCAGGAGCAATTTGAAGCCCAGGTGGCGGCAATGCAAGCCCAGGCCGAACAGCAGCTGGCCGCCGCCCAGGCCCAGTTGGACGCCGCCCAGGCTCAGCTGGACGCGGCCTGGAAGGAGCTGGACGAGGGCGCCACCCAGCTGGGCGCCGCCGCCAACCAGCTCTCCGACGCCAAGGACGAGCTGGACAGGGGCAAACGGGAGCTGGACCGGGTGGAGGCGGAGCTGGACGACGCCAAACGGGAGCTGGACGAGGGCCAGGCCGAGCTGGACGACGCCAAGGCCGAGCTGGACGACGCGGCGCGGGAGCTGGACGACGCCAAGCGGGAGCTGGACGACGCCGCCCAGGAAATCGCTGACGCAGAGCAGGAAATCGCCGACGGCTGGCGGGACTACCGCACCGGGCAGGCGGATTTGGCCCAGGCTGAGACCGACGGCAGGCAGGAGCTGGCGGACGCCCTCATCGAGCTGAACGACGGCGAGAGGGAGTACGCCGACGGCCTGAAGGAGTATGAGGACGGCAAGGCGGAGGCGGAGGAGAAAATCGCCGACGCCCAGCAGAAGCTGGACGACGCCCAGGACGAACTGGACGACGTGGAGGACTGCGAGTGGTACGTCCTGGGCCGGAACACCAACGCCGGTTTTGTCAGCTTCTCCCAGGACACGGAGCGGGTGAGCAATCTTGCCACCATCTTCCCCGTCATCTTCTTCCTGGTGGCGGCGCTGGCCTGCCTGACCACCATGACGAGAATGGTGGAGGAACAGCGCACCCAGATCGGCGCGCTCAAGGCCATGGGCTTCTCCCGGCTGTCCATCTCCAAAAAGTACATCGGTTACGCCTTTTCCGCCAGCCTCATCGGCGGCATTCTGGGCCTGGCCATCGGCTGCACCCTGATCCCCGCCGTCATCGCCAACGCCTTCAACATCATGTACGCCATGCCCCCCTTGGAGTTCCGGGAGCAGACGGCGCTGTGCGTGCTCTCAGTGCTGGCTGCGGTGGCGTGCACCACCGGGGCGGCGCTGTGGGCCTGCCTGTCCACGCTCATGGCCACCCCCGCCAGCCTGATGCGCCCCCGGGCCCCCAAGGCGGGCAAGCGGGTGTTTCTGGAGCGGGTGCGCCCCATCTGGCGGCGGCTGTCCTTCACCTGGAAGGTGACGATGCGCAACCTGTTCCGCTACCAGCGGCGGTTCTGGATGACGGTGATCGGCATCGGCGGCTGCACCGCCCTCATCGTCACCGGCTTCGGCCTCCACGAGTCCATTTTCGCCATTCTGGACAAGCAATTTGACGAAATTTCCCTGTACGATGCCAGCGTCGGCCTGGACAAAGACGCCGCCCCGGAGGACCGGGCGGCGGTGGAGGACTATCTGGCGGGCAGCCCCTATTTGGACCGCACCCTCACCGGCCACCAGGCCCTGCTGGATGTGTCCAACGGCGGGATGGCCTATGACGCCTATCTCAGAACCATCTCCGCTCTGGAAACATACAGGCGCTTTGTGGATTTGCGCCACCGCACGGACAGCGCCCCCGTCTCCCTGCCCGACGACGGGGTGATTATCACGGAAAAGCTGGCCGAGCTGCTGGAGGCGGATGTGGGCGACGCCATCACCCTGGACGGGGACAAGCGGGTGGAGGCCGTGGTGGCCGACATTGTGGAAAATTACGCCTACCACTATGTCTACCTGTCCGAAGCCTGCTATCAAGCCCTGTTCGGCACGGCCCCGGAGGACAACGTCATCCTGCTGGCCTACCGTGAGGACACCAGCGCCGCCCAGTCCGACGCCGTGTCCGCGGAGCTGATGGCGCTGGACGCAGTGACCTCCTATTCCTACATCGCCACCCTGCGGGACAGCTTCACCAACAGCATGGTGGCCATCGATTACGCCGTGGTCATCATCATCACGGCCGCCGCCGCCCTGGCCTTCGTGGTGCTCTACAACCTCACCAACATCAACATCACCGAGCGCACCCGGGAGCTGGCCACGCTGAAGGTGCTGGGCTTCTTCGACAAGGAGACCACCGCCTATGTCTACCGGGAAAACGTGTTCCTCACCATCTTCGGCATTGTCCTGGGGCTGGTGCTGGGCCGGCTGCTCCACGCCTGGCTGGTGCTGACGGTGGAGGTGGACCTGGTCATGTTCGGCCGCACCGCGCCGCCCTACGCCTACGTGCTGGCCGCGGCGCTCACGGTGGCGTTCTCCGTGATGGTGAACATCGCCGCCCACTTCAAGCTGAAAAAGGTGGACATGGTGGAGAGCCTGAAAACCGTGGAGTGACAGAAAAGCCGGGAACCCCTGAGAATAACGGGTTCCCGGCTTTCCGCCTTTTGGCTCTGCTGTGATTTTGTCCTTTATTTGTCCATTGTGGGGTGGAAGCTGCTATCCCACCCCGGTATTTCTGGGAAGCAAGAGGTTTTCCAGAATATCGCTTGCCCGCGCCTGGGCCTCCGCTATGCTGTGGGTGTAGATGTTCAGCGTGGTGGAGGTCTGAGAGTGCCCCAGGGCGGCGGACACAGAGCGGACATCTGCCCCGCCGCCGATCAGTAACGTGGCGCTCAGGTGCCGAAACATATGTAGCCCTAAAAACCGTTGCCCGGTTCGCCCACAAAAGTCTTTCAGCCATTTGTATGGGGCGTTTGGGTGCATAAATCCTCCGTCTGTATTGGTAAAGAGCCTGTCCCCTGCTGTCCACCTGTCCCCCAGCAAAAGCCGCTGCTGGGCCTGCTCCGCCCGGTAACGGCGCAGTAAGGTGAATACGCTGGCCGGGAGCTTCAGTGTCCGTTGGCTGCCTTTGGTCTTTGTGGTGTCAGTGAATATCCCCCGCTCTTTGGTGTAAAGGGAGGTACGGCGGATGCTCACGGTCTGTCCATCGAAATCAATATCCGGCCACTCCAGGCCCAGCAGCTCCCCACGGCGGAACCCGCCGAATATAGCCAGGGTGAAAAAAGCTTGATATCTTAGAGGGGCAGTTTCTATGCTGTCAAGGAAGTGCTGGGCTTCCTCCAGGGTGTAGACCTCTTTTTCCTTGTGCTCCAGCGGTGGCAGTACCACACGACTGCACGGGTTGTCCTGAATGGCCTCCATCTTTACGGCGTAGTCCAGGACTGAGGACACGAAAACGGCATGATTCCTTATCGTCTTTGAAGACAGCTTCCCTCCCGTCCGCTTGTTTTGTCCATCCTCGCCCATGCTGTTGATAAAGTCCTGAATATGGCGGGTGGTCAGCTTGTCCAGCCGGATATGGCCGATAGCGGCGTATACCCGCGCCTCAAACTCCCGGTATTGATCTATGGTTTTCACCCTCAGATTTGGCGTGGCATACTCCTTGAACCACAGCTTAGCGAACGCCTCAAATTTCATGCTGCCGTCCCCGGTAGCCCCGGCGGCGCACCGCTCATCAAACAGTACCGCCAGCCTGTGGGCCTCCTTCTCCATCTGCTTGTGGGTCATACCCGCCGGGGGCTTCCACGTCATAGACTTCACCACCTGTTTCCCATGGATATCATACCCACAGGACGACCGTATTTGATAGCTGGGGCCCTTCTTGCCCTCGCGCTTTCTGATTGTTGCCATTGATGAATCTCCTTTCTGTCGGGTTGGGGGATCAATTCAACCCTTCCCCATAGATCAGCCGCACAGCCGTCCGCATACCCGGCGACCCGTACTTACATTTGCGCACGTCGACTGCGACCACCTGCCCGATAAAGGGCCGAATCTGCTCAATATAGCGAACTTCCAGGCGCAGGGCGGCAAAATAGCCGATTGCTTTTCCGCCTGTGGGATAGTCTGACCTGCCACAGAACACGCCGTGCTTGTTCCGCATTTGGTTCACCAAAATCAGAGTGCAGCCCGTATTGTGGAGCAGGCCCACAAGGATAGGCAAAGCCTTTGCCATGACTTGGGCCTGCCGATCCCGTAGGGAGCATTTGCTGTCGTTGATACTCACCCTCAAATCCTCGTTGGTGGGGAGGGCTGCCACTGTGTCCACCACCACAGCGGCAAATCCTCCTATGGCGGCGGTATAGCAGGTCTCCATAGCAGCCTCCAGAGTGGGCACGTCCAGCAAGTATAGCTCCTGCTCCCCCAGTATGTAAGGACTCAGCCCGTGGTCTGCGTCGATGTAGAGCACTGGGCCGCCCAGCTGCTGGGCCAGATGGAGGGCCAGGGCGGTTTTGCCGCTGCCCTCTGCGCCGTGAATCTCGATGATCCGGCCACGGGGTATACCGCCAATGGCAGCGTCCAGATGGGGAAAGCCGGAGGGTACAATCTCCTGTGGGCCTACACCATAGGACACGCTGGCCTCACAGGTACGATTGATGGTTTCAAGTAATGCTGCGTTCAAGTGTGAATTCCTCCTTGATTTCTTCCAGGAGTGGCAGTATAATAGCTGTACCGGCCCCCTTGTGGTGGTTGGTGTGGGCCTCTTGCAATCGTCTTAGCGGGTGATGCAAGGGGCCTTTCTCATGCGATGCAGAACCGGCGCGTGGTGGTCGTGGTGGTGAACCGCTCGGCCACATCCGGCAGCGCGGCCTTGAGCGCCTTGCTGTCCAGACGGGAGCTGGTGACAGCCTTCCACGTCACCTTGTACTCCCCGGCCCTCAGCTCCTCGCGGGCGCCCATGTGGGCCTTGATGCTGTCCCTAATGGCCTCCACCTCGGTCTGGGCCTCATCAATGAGGCGTTGGAGCTGGCGCAGCTCCCGGCACTTGGCCTCCAATTCGTTCATACTCATCATGTGTACCTCCTAAGTTTTTTGAAGGGTGCACCGGCGGCGGGGGTCATTAAGGGGGAATCCTCGTCGGGGCCGTTCCTCATACCGTTCCGCTCTTATACGCAATCTCGGTGTTAGGCTTCTAAACGATTGCCGGCGCTGTTCCCTCCTGACATTATGAATTATACTATACTTGCGCAAATATTTCAATTAGCAGATTAAACATACTTGTGCAATTATATTTGTGCAATATGTGTATTTACGCAAGTAGACAACTGTGCTATAATATAGCCATACTGGGAGAAGAATGTCCAATTCTGGACGCTCCCCCACCAAAGGAGGGAATGCCATGTCTGTATCAAAAGCGCAGCAGAAAGCAACGAATAAGTGGATCGCTAAAGCCTATGACCGCATTAACCTGACCGTCCCCAAAGGCAAAAAAGAGACCATCCAGGCCCACGCCGAGACCCAAGGCGAGAGCGTCAACGGCTTTATAAACCGCGCCATAGACAACCAAATATCCCAAGACCGCGATAAATGCCCCTCAGAGGCCCTGCAAGGCCCTTCTGAGGGCGAGAAGGTATATCTACACTCCGAGCGCGAGAGGGTTCAAGAAACGGCTCAAAATGGCGGGGAGGGCACACGGTGAGTCAATACGAAAAGCTGCTCCTATCTATCCTTAGCGGCACAAAAGACAAGGGCGTACTCTTTGCAGACTTGCGGGCTGTGCTGGATCGTCTGGGCTTCCAGTGCCGCATAAAGGGAGACCATTTCATCTACACTAAAGACGGCGTGGAGGAAATCATCAATATCCAGCCTGTGGGCAGTAAGGCGAAGCCGTACCAGGTGAAGCAGGTGCGCAACATCATTTTGAAGTACCAGTTAGGAGGGGATTTGCATGAAGTATGAGATTATCTTGTATTGGAGCGATGAGGACGGCGCTTACATTGCTGAGGTGCCGGAGCTGGCCGGGTGCATGGCGGACGGCTCCACCGCAAAGGAGGCGCTGCACAACGTGGAGCAGATTGCCCAGGAGTGGATCGAGACCGCCCGGGAGCTGGGCCGGGAGGTGCCGGAGCCAAGGGGACGGTTGAGATATGCATAACGTGAGGGCCGGGGAGTGGTTTCCCCGGTCTTTCCTTTTTCGCTCTGTGGGCCCGCTCGTAAGAAGCCGCACAGAGGCCCACAGGAGTATTCCGAGTGTCCCAGTACCACCCCACCCTCAAACGCGCCAGAAACGCCGCCAGAGGGCAAATAAAGGAGGGGGGGCGATCTCGCCCCCTCCTCTCGATATCGGGCAGGCTGTACCCTTCAAAATACACCCCACCCCCAGCTGTTAGCAAACCTACCCCATACGTACGCATAACAATGTCATGATATCCGCTTTGTGCGTGGGTGTGACAATGTGCGAAAACTCCCGTGCGCGTAACAATGTCCCGAAACCCCAATCGCCCGGAAATTTGACCGTCTCACCACCGCAGGAGCGCCACCATCACCCGCGCGTAACAATGTGCGAAAACTCAAGTTTTCCCAAGTTCAGCCCAGGTATAGAGGGGGTAGGCATTTCACCGTCCCCCTCTATACCCGTTTAGTGCTATTGGCCACTTCCCGCCGCCCCGTGGCTCACCAGCTCCCGCCAGTTCACGGCGCGGCCCTTGCGTTGGCTCTTAGCTCCCATCGGTTCCACCGCCTGGAAGGAACATCATCCCGACACTCCCGCCGCCAAAGTCAACGATCTTCGCGCCCGCCTCCTGGGCCGTGGTCAGAAGGCAGCCGCCCTCGGGCCGGCCCACATAGCGATCCGGGCAATCCGCCTCGCAGGGGTTCCCGTCGAGGGGACAGGTTAGTTGATTCATTGTGTTCTCCTTTCAAAATTTGCCTCTGAATTATTTAAATGGTTTTAATGGTTTTATTCCAACGTCAAGCTAATTTAATCATTAAAATCATTTTAATAATTTAGCCTCTGGATTCACGTGAATGATTTGCGGTGGTTTGCCGCGCTTGCCAGTCTTGACCGTCTCCACATAGAGATATCCACGATCTTCCAGCACCTTCAGCCCCGGCTCCATATCTTCGACGGTGTGGAATTTCTGGCACAATCTTTGCAAGTCTCCCTTGCTCAATTCCATCCGCCCATCTGCGTCCAGCCGCTTCAGGATATACTTTGCATCCTTTTCCTCTGGGCGGTCTGCCAACCCCATAACGCGGAACGCAACCAAGGCGTGCTCCAGAAAGTAGGCCCCGATGGTCTGTGCCCGCTGGATGGTGTCCAGGCTTACGGGCTTCGCCGCTGCTCCCTGTCCATGAAGGCAGCAGTGAATGATGCCGGCGATCCGCATAATCTGGCCGTGGTACTTCCCGGCCCATTCCTCGATTTCTTCCAGGTCATTCAACAGCCGGGGCTCCAGGGCTTCAAAGAACCGCTTGCTTTCTGTGTGGGCCTCTGGGCTCAGCCGGATAACCTGGGGTTCCCCGCTGTCCTCGATGTTCAGGAGGCTTTCCAGCAGTTGGTCATATTCAACTTCAACCGAGAATGGGATGGCACCCGTCTCATATCCCCGGCGGCCCACAGTAGAGACGGGGAGACTGTACAGGAACCTGGCTAGGAAGCCCCGCCCAGAAAATTCACTGTTTCCCATGATGGCTTCCAATACGGCGGGCTGAACGGTCAATGACATGGTGAGGGACGGGTGGTCTATACTTTCGCTGGGGCGGCCCTTGCGGTCAATCTGGATCATAGTACCGCTGTATGCTTTCAGAAATGCGTCCAGATTTACCCGGTCGCTGTACCGTCCGGCGGCGATGTCGAAAATACCGCCCTCATCGGACACGATAGCCATTTTCCCATTGTTTTCAGCCATAAGGGAAACCAGGGCCTCTGGGGTCACATCATCAGCCAAGAGGCGCAGGTATTTAGCCTCATCTCGCTCCAGATCGGCAAGTTCATATTGCAGCTTCATGATAGCGTCCGTGCCCACAGGGGCCTTGCCCTTGGGTGTGGGTTTAGATGCCTGGTCAATCATACTGCTGATCCGCTTTGTCAGGACGGCCCGCTTCATGTTGTATTCATCCACCAGCGGGCGGCGCTGGGCGTTCTCCTCCCGGACGTACCCTCGCAAATGCCGAGTGCATACTTGAACCGTGGGACTCTTGCGGTCTGAAGGGCGGGCCACGGTCACGGCGTAGAGGTTCAGCGGCTCTACCCATCCAGGTTTCGGGTTGATGATGAATTTTCCTTGCAGGCATACGGAGGCAACGGCCAGCATTTGGAGGGCGGGCATATCCACCGCTACTTGAAGATTCTCAGCCACGGCCTGGGCAAAGTCCCGCAGGACGGGGGGCAGCCGCTCCACGGGAAAGGTGGGCAGTTTGGATGCGTCCGGCGGCTCAAAGGGTTCATAAGGGGCAAAGCCCTGCTTTGCTGTGGGTCTCTGGCCAGTTGGATCATAAACGCCCTGGGCGGTGCTGACGGCGTTCTGGATGGTGATTGCCCCGTAGGTGCTGCCGCTCTGGGGCCTGTCCCACTTCTCACGCATAAGGCCGGATCGCCGGAAAAGACTATCTACCCGCACGGCGTCCCCGCCTGTCCACCATGCCAGGGCATTACACAGAGCCACGTCCGCCTCAGAGTGGGACTTATACCCGGTGATGTCCCCGGCCCACAGCGCGGC
>ERZ808028.1464-NODE-1464-length-14177-cov-4.664681_pt1 | contig 14177 bp, 7 predicted proteins | sample MGYA00380184_ERZ808028 | MGnify/ENA primary metagenome ERZ808028 (study PRJEB31490, sample SAMN06133397) | mouse gut metagenome | isolation source: J8_1 | host: mice | place: China: Chengdu | collected 2015-05 ...
GTATGGAGCAGAAGGCAGCGGTGGACTCCGGTGTCTGTGTGGTGGCGAGAAAGAGCGGTACGATCACCTATGTCTCCTCGAGGATCATCAAGATGGTCTGCGACGACGGGGAACCGGATGAGTATCATCTGACAAAGTTTGTGCGAAGCAACCAGTCCAACTGCTATAACCAGAAGCCTATCGTGAAAAAGGGCGACCATGTAAAGGCGGGTGAAGTGATTGCGGACGGTCCTTCCACTGCACTGGGCGAACTCGCGCTGGGTGAGAACCCGCTGATCGGTTTTATGACATGGGAAGGCTACAACTATGAGGATGCCGTTCTGATCAGTGAAAGACTGGTGAGAGAGGATGTGTATACCTCCATCCATATCGAGGAATATGAGGCGGAGGCCCGTGATACAAAGCTGGGTGCGGAATGCATTACAAAGGATGTGCCCGGTGTCGGCGACGATGCGCTGAAAGATCTGGACAGCAACGGTATCATCCGTATCGGTGCGGAGGTTCGTGCCGGCGATATTCTGGTCGGCAAGGTGACGCCGAAAGGCGAGACGGAGCTGACGGCGGAGGAGAGGCTGCTGCGTGCGATCTTCGGCGAGAAGGCGAGGGAAGTGAGGGATACCTCCCTGAAGGTGCCTCACGGTGAATATGGTATCGTTATCGACGCGAAGGTATTCACAAGAGAGAACGGTGACGAACTTTCTCCCGGCGTGAATATGGCAGTGCGGATCTATATCGCGCAGAAGAGAAAGATTTCCGTGGGCGATAAGATGGCAGGACGTCACGGCAACAAGGGTGTTGTCTCCCGCGTGCTGCCGGTGGAGGATATGCCCTATCTGCCGAACGGCCGTCCGTTGGATATCGTGTTGAACCCGCTGGGTGTTCCCTCCCGTATGAATGTGGGACAGGTACTGGAGATCCATCTGTCTCTGGCGGCAAAGGTGCTCGGCTTTAATGTGGCGACGCCGGTGTTCGACGGGGCGAAGGAGATTGATATAGAAGATACTCTGGAGATGGCGAATGATTATGTCAACACAGAGTGGGAAGAATTTGAGGCAAAGTATAAAGATGTCGTGCTGCCGGAAGTCATGCAGTATCTCTATGATCACAGAGATCACAGGGCTCTCTGGAAAGGGGTTCCGATCACCAAGGACGGCAAGGTAAGGCTCAGAGACGGCAGAAGCGGAGAATATTTCGATGCGCCTGTCACGATAGGCCACATGCATTACCTGAAACTGCACCATCTGGTGGATGACAAGATCCATGCCCGTTCCACGGGACCGTACTCCCTTGTGACGCAGCAGCCTCTGGGCGGCAAGGCACAGTTCGGCGGCCAGAGATTCGGTGAGATGGAAGTGTGGGCGCTGGAAGCTTACGGCGCATCTTATACGCTGCAGGAGATTTTGACTGTGAAGTCCGATGATGTGGTGGGCCGTGTGAAGACCTACGAAGCGATCATCAAAGGTGAGAATATACCGGAGCCGGGTATTCCTGAATCCTTCAAGGTATTATTGAAAGAGCTGCAGTCCCTGGGACTGGATATCCGTGTGCTGCGTGAGGACAATACCGAGGTTGAAGTGATGGAGTCCGTTGATTACGGTGATACAGATTACCACTATGAGATGGAGGACAACAAGAACTACAGCCAGGAAGGGGAATCCTTTGACGGGTATCAGACACAGGAATTTACACAGGACGGCGAACTTCAGAGCATAGAGGATGAGATGGATGCGGATGAAGAGGATTACTATGACGGTGATGAAGAGTATGTCGAGGATGCGGAGTACGAAGATTCTACCAATTAGCAGCAAACAATACTTTCACATGAAAAATGGAGGGAATCATGGCAGAAATAAAGAATGAAAGTTATCAGCCTATGACATTTGACGCGATCAGAATTGGCCTTGCGTCTCCTGAGAAGATCAGGGAATGGTCCCGCGGTGAAGTATTAAAGCCGGAGACGATCAACTACAGAACGTTGAAGCCCGAACCCAACGGTCTGTTCTGTGAAAAGATATTCGGACCCAGCAAGGACTGGGAGTGCCATTGCGGAAAATATAAAAAGATCAGATATAAAGGCGTAGTCTGCGACAGATGCGGTGTGGAAGTGACCAAGTCCGCGGTGAGAAGGGAACGTATGGGCCATATCGAGCTGGCGGCTCCTGTTTCCCATATCTGGTATTTTAAGGGAATTCCCAGCCGAATGGGGCTGATTCTGGATATTTCTCCCAGAGTGCTGGAAAAGGTATTATATTTCGCCTCCTACATCGTGCTGGATGCGGGAGAGACCGATTTAGAGTATAAGCAGATCCTGACGGAAAAAGAGTATCAGGATGCCAGAGAAAAGTGGGGCAGCAGATTCCGTGCCGGCATGGGTGCGGAGTCCATCAAGGAACTGCTGCAGGCGATCGATCTGGATGCGGAAGCGGAAGAACTGAAGACAGGACTGAAGGAATCCACAGGACAGAAGAGGGCAAGGATCATCAAACGCCTGGAAGTGGTGGAGTCTTTCCGGGAATCCGGCAATATGCCGGAATGGATGATCATGGATGCGATCCCTGTGATCCCGCCCGACCTGCGTCCAATGGTACAGCTGGACGGCGGACGTTTCGCAACTTCCGATCTGAACGATCTGTACAGAAGGATCATCAACAGAAACAACAGGCTGAAAAGACTGCTGGAGCTGGGAGCGCCGGACATCATCGTCCGCAACGAGAAGAGAATGCTGCAGGAAGCGGTGGATGCGCTGATCGACAACGGCAGGCGCGGCCGTCCCGTCACAGGGCCGGGCAACAGGGCGCTCAAGTCCCTCTCCGACATGTTAAAGGGTAAATCCGGGCGTTTCCGTCAAAACCTTCTGGGAAAACGTGTGGACTATTCCGGGCGTTCCGTTATCGTGATCGGGCCCGAACTGAAGATCTACCAGTGCGGGCTGCCGAAGGAGATGGCGATCGAGCTGTTTAAGCCTTTCGTGATGAAGGAACTGGTCTCCAAGCAGATCGCGCAGAATATCAAGAGTGCGAAAAAGATGGTGGAGCGTCTTGACGTGCAGGTATGGGACGTACTGGAGGAGGTCATCACGGATCATCCCGTTATGCTGAACCGTGCGCCGACGCTGCACAGGCTGGGCATCCAGGCGTTTGAGCCGGTGCTGGTCGAGGGTAAGGCGATCAAGCTTCACCCCCTTGTATGTACGGCATTCAACGCGGACTTCGACGGCGACCAGATGGCGGTGCATCTGCCCCTGTCCCAGGAAGCGCAGGCGGAGTGCAGGTTCCTTCTGCTCTCGCCCAACAACCTGTTAAAGCCTTCCGACGGCGGCCTGGTGGCAGTGCCCTCCCAGGATATGGTGCTGGGTATCTATTACCTGACACAGGAGAGGCCCGGCTCTAAGGGAGAGGGGAATGCCTACAGAAATATTAACGAAGCGATCCTCGCCTATGAGAACGGCGAATGTACGCTGCACTCCCGCATCAAGGTGAGAGTGACAAAGGAAAATGCCGAGGGAGAAAAGGTTTCCGGCATCGTGGAATCCACACTGGGGCGTTTCCTGTTCAACGAGATCATTCCGCAGGATCTGGGCTTTGTGGACAGAAGCAAACCGGAGAACCTGCTGAAGCTGGAAGTAGATAAATTAGTCGGCAAAAAGCAGCTGAAACCGATCCTTGAAAAAGTCATCAATATCCACGGCGCGTCCAAGACGGCCGAGGTGCTGGACGATGTGAAGAATCTGGGATATCACTATTCCACAAAGGCCGCGATCACGGTTTCCATCTCCGATATCATCGTGCCCGAGGATAAACAGCAGAAGCTGGATGAGGCGCAGGCGGAAGTGGATAAGATCGCCTTAGAATACAGCCGTGGTAAATATACCGATGAGGAGCGTTACAGAAGGGTTATCGAAACCTGGGATAAGACGGATGAAATTTTGAAGGAAGAGTCCATGGACTGCATGGATCCCTACAACAATATCAAGATGATGGCGGATTCCGGCGCGCGTGGTTCCAAGGAGCAGATCAAACAGCTTGCGGGCATGCGCGGACTGATGGCGGATACCACCAGTAAGACGATCGAACTGCCGGTAAAATCAAACTTCCGGGAAGGCATGGACGTGCTGGAGTACTTCATCTCCGCACACGGCGGTAGAAAAGGCCTGGCGGATACGGCGCTTCGTACCGCGGACTCCGGATATCTGACCCGCCGGATGGTGGATGTGTGCCAGGAACTGATCATCCGCGAGGTAGACTGCTCCGAGGGGGCAGAGGTACTTCCGGGCATGGTGGTCAGAGCATTCCAGGAGGAGGGCAAAAAGGACGGCGAGAAGAAAGAGGACGTTCTGGAAAGCCTGAAAGAGAGGATCACAGGGCGCGTGTCCTGCGAAGATATCTTTGACAGGGACGGCAATGTCATCGTCAAGAGAAACCATATGATCACACCGAGCCGCGCAGAAAAGATCATGGGTGTGGGCGTGGATAAAGAAGGCAAGCCGATCGAGGAAGTGAGGATCCGTACGATCCTGACCTGCAAATCCCACGTGGGTATCTGTGCGAAGTGCTACGGCGCGAACATGGCGACAGGCGAGACGGTCCAGGTCGGTGAGGCGGTCGGCATCATCGCGGCACAGTCTATCGGTGAGCCGGGCACACAGCTTACGATGAGAACTTTCCATACCGGCGGTGTGGCAGGTGAGGATATCACATCGGGCCTTCCCCGTGTGGAGGAGCTGTTTGAGGCAAGAAAGCCGAAGAGGACTGCGATCCTGACGGAGATCGACGGTGTGGTGAGCATCAATGATAATAAGAAGAAACGGGAAGTTACCGTGACGAACACGGAGACAGGGGAGGCAAAGACTTACCCGATCCCCTATAAATATCAGATCAGGGTGGAGGACGGCGACGTATTGAAGGCCGGCGACGAGCTGACAAAGGGCGGTTCCATCAATCCCCACGATCTGTTGAAGATCAAGGGCGTCCGTGCGGTGCAGGATTATATGATCAGGGAAGTACAGAAAGTGTACCGCCAGCAGGGTGTTGATATCAGCGATAAGCATATCGAGATCATCGTGCACCAGATGTTAAAGAAGATCCGGATCGAGAATAACGGCGATGCGCCGTTCCTGCCGGGCACACTGGTGGATGTTCTGGACTACGAGGAGATGAACACAAAGCTCATTGAAGAGGGGAAAGAGCCGGCTGACGGAAAACAGGTGATGCTGGGTATCACGAAAGCGGCGCTGGCAACGGATTCCTTCCTGTCGGCGGCTTCCTTCCAGGAGACGACGAAAGTGCTCACCGAGGCGGCGATCAGGGGCAAAGTGGATACGCTGATCGGCCTGAAGGAGAACGTGATCATCGGAAAACTGATCCCGGCGGGGACCGGTATGAAGAGATACCGCAACACCAGCCTGGACACGGATAAAAACCTGCTGATGAATCCGGTGGACGCGGAGGAAGAACTTCTTTTTGAAGATGAAGCGAAAGCGGAAGAGCCTGAAGAAAACGGCGGGGATGCCGTGGCCGACATCAATGAGGAGCCGGAAGAAGATTCTGTGGAGATGGCCGAAGGGACAGAGGAAGAATTCTCGGAAGAGACGGAAGAAGAGCTTGAAACCGTGGAAGAATAAAGAAAATAAAATTTTTTGTTGACAGAGCGTCATGAAGTTATTATACTGTAAGTTGCTGTGCAAAAGCTGCCATTTATATTCCTGTATGGCCAAAACAGGCGGCAGGCAGCCGGCAGCTTACAGTTTAACTTATAAATCATACTTTAAGGAGGTGAAACAGAATGCCAACATTTAACCAGTTAGTAAGAAAGGGACGTCAGACAGTTTCCAAAAAGTCTACGGCACCTGCACTGCAGAAAAGCTACAACTCTCTGCACAAGAAAGTGACGGATGTATCCGCTCCTCAGAAGAGAGGCGTGTGCACGGCTGTGAAAACTGCGACCCCGAAAAAGCCTAACTCAGCTCTTAGAAAAATTGCCAGAGTTCGTCTTTCCAACGGTATGGAGGTTACATCCTACATTCCCGGTGAAGGCCACAATCTGCAGGAGCACAGTGTTGTACTGATCCGTGGCGGCAGGGTAAAAGACTTACCCGGTACAAGATACCACATCATCAGGGGAACACTGGATACAGCAGGTGTTGCAAACAGAAGGCAGGCACGTTCTAAGTATGGCGCAAAGAGGCCGAAAGCAGGGAAGTAAGCTTGTTTACCTTAGGGACCACGACGAAACTAAGTATAGTGTTGGAATTCTGTGTTACGATATTGCCTAAGCAGCCTGTCCATAGGCGGCAGAGGACAATATTAAGATAGATAGACCGCACAACACATTAGTCTGCAGTTATCTGCGCATTGTGAGTACCTGTGATTTAATCAGCGGCGCTTGGGCCAAAGGGCGGAAGCGGCTGCAAATAATTAAGGAGGGAAGAGACGTGCCACGTAAAGGACATATCCAAAAAAGAGATGTACTGGCAGATCCTTTGTACGACAACAAGGTAGTGACCAAGCTGATCAACAACATTATGTTGGACGGTAAGCGCGGTGTTGCCCAGAAGATCGTATACGGCGCATTTGCCAGAGTAGAAGAAAAGACCGGTAAACCGGCAGTAGAAGTATTCGAGGAGGCTATGAATAATATCATGCCCCTTCTGGAAGTAAAAGCAAGACGTATCGGCGGTGCCACCTATCAGGTGCCCATCGAGGTAAGACCTGACAGGCGTCAGGCGCTGGGACTGCGCTGGCTGACAACCTTCTCCCGCAAGAGAGGCGAGAAGACCATGCAGGAGAGGCTTGCGAATGAGATTATGGATGCGGCAAACAATACAGGCGCATCTGTAAAGAGAAAAGAAGAAATGCACAAGATGGCAGAGGCAAACAAGGCTTTCGCGCACTACCGTTTCTAAGGCTGTCATTTGGATTTAGGAGGAAGAAACTTTGGCTGGAAGAGAATATCCGTTAGAGAGAACCAGGAATATCGGTATCATGGCGCATATCGATGCGGGTAAGACCACATTGACAGAGCGTATCTTATACTATACTGGTGTAAACTATAAGATCGGTGATACTCATGAAGGCACTGCGACGATGGACTGGATGGAGCAGGAGCAGGAGAGAGGCATCACAATCACATCAGCCGCTACAACATGTCACTGGACTTTGGAAGAGTTTACGAAGCCCAAACCAGGTGCGTTGGAGCACCGTATCAATATCATTGATACGCCGGGACACGTTGATTTTACAGTGGAGGTTGAGCGTTCCCTGCGTGTACTGGATGGCGCTGTCGGCGTATTCTGTGCAAAAGGCGGCGTGGAACCTCAGTCTGAGAACGTATGGCGCCAGGCTGATACCTACAATGTACCCAGAATGGCATTCATCAATAAGATGGATATTCTGGGAGCAGACTTCTATGGCGCCGTAGAGCAGATCCGGACCAGACTCGGAAAAAACGCGATCTGTCTGCAGCTGCCCATCGGTAAAGAAGACGAATTCAAAGGAATCATCGATCTGTTTGAGATGAAGGCATATATCTATAATGATGATAAGGGCGATGACATCACGGTTACGGATGACCTTGGCGATATGCAGGAAGATGCGGAACTTTACCGCTCCGAACTCATCGAAAAGATATCCGAGCTGGATGACGATCTGATGGAGATGTACCTGGAAGGGGAAGAGCCTTCCGTAGAACAGATGAAAGCAGCGCTGAGGCAGGCTACCTGCGACTGCAGGGCGGTTCCGGTATGCTGCGGCTCCGCTTACAGAAACAAGGGCGTACAGAAGCTGATCGATGCGGTGATCGAGTATATGCCCGCTCCCACAGACATCCCGGCTATCAAAGGCGTTGATCCGGAAGGCAATGAGGTCGAGAGACATGCATCCGATGAGGAGCCTTTCTCCGCACTTGCATTTAAGATCATGGCGGATCCTTTTGTAGGAAAACTGGCATTCTTCAGAGTATATTCCGGTACATTGAATTCCGGATCTTATGTACTGAATGCCACAAAAGACAAAAAAGAGCGTGTGGGACGTATCCTGCAGATGCATGCGAACAAGAGAGCGGAACTGGATAAGGTATATTCCGGTGATATTGCGGCAGCGGTCGGGTTTAAACTGACGACAACCGGTGATACTATTTGTGACGAGCAGCATCCGGTCATCCTGGAATCCATGGAATTCCCCGAGCCCGTTATCGAGCTGGCTATCGAGCCCAAGACAAAGGCAGGCCAGGGCAAGATGGGTGAGGCGCTCGCAAAACTGGCGGAGGAAGATCCCACGTTCCGTGCACACACCGATCCGGAGACAGGCCAGACCATCATTGCAGGAATGGGTGAACTGCATCTGGAGATCATCGTTGACCGTCTGCTCCGCGAATTTAAGGTGGAGGCTAACGTAGGCGCACCTCAGGTTGCCTATAAGGAAACCTTTACAAAACCTGTGGATCAGGAATACAAGTACGCAAAACAGTCCGGCGGCCGTGGCCAGTATGGTCACTGTAAGGTGAAATTCGAGCCCATGGATCCGAACGGTGAAGAGACGTTCAAATTCGAGTCCAGCGTTGTCGGCGGTGCGATCCCGAAAGAGTATATCCCCGCTGTCGGCGAAGGTATCGAGGAGGCGGCTAAAGCAGGTATTCTGGGCGGGTTCCCGGTACTGGGCGTAAGCGCGAACGTATACGACGGTTCCTACCACGAGGTGGACTCTTCAGAAATGGCATTCCACATTGCCGGTTCCATGGCATTCAAGGAAGCTATGAAGAAAGGAAACCCGGTGCTGCTTGAGCCGATCATGAAGGTGGAAGTGACAATGCCCGAAGAGTATATGGGCGATGTCATCGGCGATATCAACTCCCGCCGCGGACGTATCGAAGGTATGGACGACTTGGGCGGCGGCAAGATCGTACACGGTTATGTACCGCTTGCAGAGATGTTCGGTTATTCTACCGACCTGCGAAGCAAGACACAGGGACGGGGCAATTATTCCATGTTCTTCGAAAAGTACGAGCAGGTACCGAAGAGCGTACAGGAAAAAGTGCTTGCTACAAAGACAAAATAATTAGAAAAACTCTTGAAAATATCAACAGTTTTGATATAATCAGAAATAGCTGATTGTATAGTTTTGGAAAAAACATCAATTTTGGAACAAGGTAACAAAAATAAGGAGGACTTTAGAAAATGGCTAAAGCTAAATTTGACAGAACCAAACCGCACTGTAACATTGGTACCATCGGCCACGTTGACCATGGTAAAACAACTCTGACGGCTGCGATCACGAAAGTGCTGGCTGAGAGAGTATCCGGTAATGAAAAGGTAGATTTCGAGAATATCGATAAAGCACCTGAAGAGAGAGAGCGTGGTATCACTATTTCCACCGCTCACGTAGAGTACCAGACAGAGAAGAGACATTACGCGCACGTTGACTGCCCGGGCCATGCTGACTATGTAAAGAACATGATCACCGGCGCTGCTCAGATGGACGGCGCTATCCTCGTAGTAGCTGCTACAGACGGTGTTATGGCTCAGACAAAGGAGCATATCCTTCTGTCCCGTCAGGTGGGCGTACCCTATATCGTAGTATTCCTGAACAAGTGCGATATGGTAGATGACGAAGAGCTGATCGAGCTGGTTGAGATGGAAGTAACAGAACAGCTTGAAGAGTACGGCTTCACAGATTGCCCGATCATCAAGGGTTCCGCTCTGAAAGCTCTGGAAGATCCCAGCGGCGAATGGGGCGACAAGATCATGGAACTGATGGATACAGTTGATTCCTATATCCCTGATCCTCAGCGTGATACAGATAAGCCGTTCCTGATGCCTGTCGAGGACGTATTCACGATCACAGGTCGTGGCACAGTTGCTACAGGTAGAGTGGAAAGAGGTACTCTGCATCTGAACGAGGATGTTGAGATCGTTGGTATCAAGGAAGAGACAAAGAAGACTGTTGTAACCGGTATCGAGATGTTCCGTAAGATGCTGGATGAGGCACAGGCTGGTGATAACATCGGCGCGCTGCTCCGTGGTATCAACAGAACCGAGATCGAAAGAGGACAGGTTCTTGCAAAACCCGGCACAGTAACATGCCACACAAAGTTTACGGCTCAGGTTTACGTTCTGACGAAAGATGAGGGTGGCCGTCACACTCCTTTCTTCAACAACTACAGACCTCAGTTCTATTTCAGAACAACAGACGTAACGGGCGTTATCAATCTGCCTGCAGGCGTTGAGATGTGCATGCCTGGCGATAACATCGAGATGACGATCGAACTGATCCATCCGATCGCTATGGAGCAGGGTCTTACGTTTGCTATTCGTGAGGGTGGACGTACAGTAGGTTCTGGACGTGTGGCTACAATTATTGAGTAAATAGAATTCTGACGAATTCATTCGTAAAAAGCTAGATTTTATAGGGCTTTCCGAGAAATCGGGAAGCCTCTTTTAATGTAAAAAATATTGATGTGAAGAGTGATGGCTCTAAAATGGCTCTAAAAATGTACAAATGCATTTTCTTATGATATAGTATAAATTGTAAAAGGGACAAAAGAGGTGATAAATTATGGCATACAAAAATCCATTGCCGTCAGTTGATGATGAAACGGTGCATTTTTCTAATTTGAAAGAGAGAAGAACAGAAGATAGTTCAGAAAATGATTATACGATAAAGAAATTAGTTTATTTTGCTTTTATTGATGTCCTAGGATTTAAGAAAACTTTTGATGATAATAGGAAAAATGATGCAGATGATTTTGCAGATAAATATCGAAAGGTGTTTAATTATTATTTTGAACTCATGAGTGCAGCAAAATTTATGAGAGATAGGAAAAGTACTGGATGTTATGCAGGGCAAACATCAGATAGCTTATATTTTTATACATCACGTATAGATATACTTACAGAATTTATTAAGATTTATTCACATTTCAATTTGTATGCAATGTCAGAAGATGTTTTTTTCAGAGGTGGAATTGCCAAAGGCAATTTATATATAAAAGAAGACTATCAGTTTTATGGAGATAGTGTTATATATGCATATTTGCTTGAAAGTTCTATATCAAAAAATCCAATAATAGTAGTTGATGAAAAAACATACAATGATATTACGAAGATAGATAATATAGAGAGCTTAATTACAAAAAAAACACGGCATTATATTAAGCCGTTTGCTTTTTTAGAGAATGGTTTTAGATTGGCAATTGATGATACATTTATTTTACAGAAAATTGATGTGAATAGGATACGTGAGAATATTTCAAACAATTTAAATCTCTTTGAATATGATTCAAGAAATTATGAGAAATATACGTTTCTAATCGAAGAACTAAATGCATTAGGTATAAAAGTAGCGCAGATGGAGACACATAAGGAGGAAAAATAATGAATTCATATATTGTAGGAGCGGGTATTTTGAATATTGTAACAGAGTCATTATATGATAAACCGATAGTTGTATTTAGAGAATATGTTCAGAATTCGGTTGACTCATTTTTAAAAACAGTAAATAGAACAAATAAAGATATATTTAAAATAGTGATATGGGTTAAGGACAATGATTTGTTTTTTTTAGATAATGGAGCAGGTATTGCTGCAAATGCTTTTTATTCTCAAATGATTAGTATAGCAATGTCATATAAAAGAAAAGCTACTAATTTAGGTTACAAAGGAATTGGACGGTTGTCAGGGATTCCCTATTGTAGTGAGTTAGAATTTATAAATATATGCAATTATGATAAAAAGGAATTTCAAAAATATACCATTTCTAATAACAAATACAACGAAATTAAAAAGAGCAACGAGTATAGTCAAATGAGTTTTAATGAATTGATGCAAGCGATAGGGGATTTCGATGAACAGGTATCGGATCAAGAAATAGAAAATATATCTAAAATTATAAGGGATTATCAGGATTTATTTACAATTCAAAAAACAGGTTTCATAGTTTGTTTAAAAGGATTTAATGAAATATTGAAAAGTACGATGGAGAATTCTGAATTTATTGAAGATTTGAATTGGTTATTGCCTGTAAGGTTTAAAAAAGAACTTTTATCAAGTAGCGTTGGAGAATTATTTGAAGAAATTACTGAAAAGCAAGACGAGAAAAATATTCCAGCACAAGCCTTTAGTATAACATTTAATGGAATAGAATTAGAAAGACCTATTACTGAAAGCATGCTTAGAGATTATGTATGTAAATGTGATTTAACATATGCAGTATGTGTTCATTCTTTTAGACGAGATAAAATTGCAATAAACAAAGGAAATAAATTTTCTGGAATAAGGATTTATATAGATAATATGTTGCTTTGTGATGAAAGTGAATTATTACCAATATTGCAACAATATGGTTTTATTCAACATACAGCTAATGAGTTGATTCAAAGTGTGAAAGGAATAGGGGCTATGATATATATAACGGATAAAGTTAATATATCGGCAAATGCAAGAAGAACTTTTATAGAAGTAACTGATGATAGCTCTATTGAATTTTTAAAGAAAATAGCAGAATTTATTGCAAATATATATAACGCAAGATATGCTTTGTCTAAATATAGTTCAGCTAAAAAAAATATGGAAGAAAAAAAAGCAGATATAGATGATTTTAAGGAAAAGGCAAATCATGCGTTAGTGAAGTTAGCACAGGAATCAATTCAGATTGATGAACCAGAATTTGATACGCCCAATTTTAATGAATTAAATTTGACAGAGCAAAAACAAATAGTAAAGCAGAAAATTGCTAAAGAAATAAATAAAAAAATAAGAAGTTATTTATCTCAAGCGAATACATTTGATTATGAAAATGCTTATGAAGATTTTAAAGTTTGGTTATCATCAAATTAATCTCTTTACTATGAGTAAAGTTCATGGTAAACTTACATGGGTGATAAAATGGAAAAAATATTATTGGTTGAACCAAATTATAGAAATAAGTATCCTCCTATTGGATTAATGAAAATATCTACTTATTATAAAAATAAAGGGGATTTTGTTGAATTTCATAAAGGATTGTTGCCTAAAAATGAAGTGGAAGAGTTTGACAAGATTTTGATAACAACGCTTTTTACATTTGATTTTGAAATGTGTGTACAGACAATTAGATATTATGCAGCGATTGTTGGAATAAAAAATGTTTTTGTTGGTGGAATAGCCGCTACTATTATGCCTGAAAAATTTGAGGAGCAAATATCTGGGATACAAATTTTAAGAGGACAGTTAGTTGATTCTACGATTTTAGGATATAATGACAAAGTTAATGTTGATATTTTGGAGCTTGACTATGACATATTATGGGACATTTCTTATGAATACCCAGCGGCAGATAGTTATTTTATTTACACGACAAGAGGGTGTCCGCGAAAGTGTTCTTTTTGTGCAGTAAAGACATTAGAGCCTGATTTTTATGATTGCAATAACATAAGTAGTCAAATTAAAAATGTTGACTTAAAATTTGGTGTTAAGAAGAATTTGTTAATCATGGATAATAATATTTTGTATTCGGATAAACTTGCCGATTCGGTAAACATATTATTAAAGATGGGATTTGGAAAAAACAATAATAGGATTAAGAAATGTAATAATATGAAGTTTTTTTTGACAAGTCTTTGGGAAAGGAGAAGAATCAATAAGAAATATGATAATTTATTAGCTAGAATTAAAAAAGAATTTGAAAATCTGAAATTTAATAGAATAAGTAAAAAAGATGAAGAAATATTGCAAACTATAGTAGATTCTATTGGAGAAATTTCGGATGAGGAATGGATAGGAAATCTAAAAGTGCATGAAGACTATATAATTGATTTTTTTGAAAGATATCATTTTCATAAAATTACACGATATGTAGATTTTAATCAAGGTTTAGATGCAAGGCTTTTTGATGAAAAAAAAGCTGAACAGCTTGGCAAACTAGTAATTAAGCCTTGTAGAATTGCATTTGATGATTTAAAAACTAAAGAAGCGTATTTTAATGCAATGGAAAATGCAGTAAAACATGATATTAGATATTTTTCTAATTATCTTCTATATAATTACGAGGATACTCCAGAAGAATTATGGACACGTTTGTATTTAAATATTCAATTTTGCAAAAAATATGATGATATAAGTTTGTTCTCATTTCCGATGAAATATGCATCTATTGAACATATAGCAATATTGAACAGACTTAAATATATAGAGTTGACAGGAGAATATC
>ERZ808028.1465-NODE-1465-length-14163-cov-5.156467_pt1 | contig 14163 bp, 8 predicted proteins | sample MGYA00380184_ERZ808028 | MGnify/ENA primary metagenome ERZ808028 (study PRJEB31490, sample SAMN06133397) | mouse gut metagenome | isolation source: J8_1 | host: mice | place: China: Chengdu | collected 2015-05 ...
TGTTTACAATAACGGGGGGGAATCCAGCGTTTTCTATAGATGGTGTAGTCGAATATATAAATTATTTGAATATAGAGACCGATAAAGATTCAGCGCCAATTCATATTAATATGAGTGGAACAAAGAAGGAGTATGATCTAAACTATAGGATAAAAAAAGTATCAGTTTTGAAAGTAGATTATCCAAGTAAACAGTTAAATTTTAATATTACATCTGATGACGGTTCTAAGGTGTTTAAATTTAATCAGATTGTAGTAGACAATACTATTACATTTAATTGGCTAAGATTTTTCTTGTTTTTTTCAATTGGAAGTGCAATTGTTTTTCTTGTTTTGTTTCGAGGGTTTGTGTTGCAAAATTTGCATATTGCATTTTTAGTATTATCGGTGACGATTGGTGTAAATATGTCAATTATGACACCTACGTATTATGCATATGATGAATTACAGCATTTTATACGTGCATACGAACTGGCTAATTTTGATTTTGGTATTTTTTCAGAAGAAAAAGAAATTTCATGGATAGAAAATATTGAAGATTTTTTTAGTTTTTCCGGAACGAAGAGTGTTACACATAATACTTATCCAGAATTTGTTGATTATTTCAATAATTATGCAATAGATCAATATACACATAAAGCATATTATAATTCTACTGCAATAACATACCCATTTATACCGTATACATTTTCAGCTTTAGGAATATTGATTGCACGACTTTTGGGAGTGTCATTTATTTGTTCTTTTTATATGGGAAGAATATTCAGCCTTTTAGGATATGTGCTTGTTTGCTATATAGCGATTAAATACGCTAAGGTAGGTAAAAGGATTATGTTTTTAATAGCATTGCTTCCTGTGTCGCTCTATTCAGCCGCCGCGTATTCAGCTGACCCATCAACATTATCGTTTTCATTGTTGACTATTACAATATATACTGACATGCTTTTTATGGATGAAAAAAAGTTAAATTATAAAAAAGTAGTTCTATTTGCATTATGTATTTCTATGATGACAATGTGTAAGATTACCTATGCGCCGTTTTGTTTGTTGATATTGTCTGTACCTTGTAATAAGTTTAAAAATAAAAAAGAAGCTGTTCTCAGTAAGCTGGGTGTTTTTATAATTGTAGGAATTGTTGCACTTTTAACATTATTGCTTGGAACTTCCAAGGGGATTGATCAATGGGAAATTCCAGATGTAGACACTACGGGGCAGGTATTATTTATTTTTAATAATATGTTATTATATATTAAGATAATGATTTCACATGTAGCGGAGAAGTTTTTTATATATTTTGTGGGAACGACAACAAGTCTTGCATATTGTGGAACTTTGAGTCCAATTTGGACCGTGGGTTTGATAGTTTATTTGTTTGTAATGACTGTAATTGATGGAGAGGATGAGAATGTATATATCCAAAAAAAGGAGAAGTTTTTTTTGGCACTTACAATTTTTGCTTCATGGGCGTTAGTTCTTACAGCATTATATATAACATTTACACCTGTTGGAAAACTTAGTATAGATGGGGTACAGGGAAGGTACTTTGCACCATTAGTTTTACCTTTGCTACTTTTATTTCAGACAAATAAGATTAAGTGTGATTTCTCAAAAGAACAGTTAAATTCAATAGCCGTTTTAAGTAGTTTTTTTGTTCTATCTGTGTCTGTGATTAAGATATTTGCAGAATATTGTGTTTAATTTAGTTATAACAGTCATTAGGAAGATTTTATTATTTAAGGAGAAGTGAAGATATAGCAATGAAAAAATTAGTAATTATACCGGCATATAATGAAAGCGAGAGTATAAAAAATACAGTTGAAGAAATAAAAAATAAAGCACAAGGATTTGACTATGTGGTTGTTAATGATTGCTCGAAAGATGATACTCAGAAGATTTGTGAGGAAAATGGTTATAATATTATTAATCTTCCTGTTAATCTGGGAATAGGGGGAGCAGTTCAAACAGGTTATCGATATGGCTATCGGATGGGATATGATTTGGCTGTTCAAGTTGACGGAGATGGGCAGCACAATCCAGAATTTTTGATTAAAATGGCAGAATATCTGCAGAATAATTCAGTTGATATGGTGATAGGCTCAAGATTTATTGAAAAAGAAGGATTTCAATCTTCGGGAGCACGCAGGATTGGAATTAAATATTTTACAATTCTGATTAAATTATTAACAGGGGTTAAAATTACCGATCCGACATCAGGTTTGAGAATTGTGAATCGTGAAATTATGGGTATGTTTGCATATGAATATCCTAAAGATTATCCGGAACCAGAAAGTGTTGTGTCTGTATTAAGAGGAGGAAAAAAAGTTGCAGAGATTCCGGTTGTTATGCGTGAGAGATTGGGTGGCGTTTCTTCCATATCTTTAAAGAAGTCTGTTTATTATATGATAAAGGTTACTTTGGCAATTTTAATTGAATGGCTTAGGAGGTAGAATATAGTATGAGTTTAAAAATCCAGGTTATAATTGCAGTAATTATTATAGTTGCTTTGTTGGTAATAATCAATATGGTTAAGAAAAAAGCGTTAGAATTGCGTTATGCATTAGCGTGGATCGTGGTTGGAGTATGTATCTTAATTTTAGATATTTTTCCTAAATTAATAGAGAAAATCTCAATTATTATGGGAATATACAGCCCGATCAATATGCTTTTTTTCTGGGGATTTTGTTTTTCTTTAGGAATTATATTTGTATTAACGGTAGCTGTTTCGAGAATGTCAATAAGAATAAAAGAGTTGGCGCAGGAATTAGCTTTGTATAAGCATGAGAAATAAAATAGCGGGAGAAGTAATGTGAGAAAGGTAATATTTTCTGAGACTTGAAATATTACCTGTTTTGATATATAATGAAAGTTGTCGGTGAGAACTTGTTTCCAGAAGATGATTTATTCAAGGAGGAGCAAACCATGAGAAAGAGAATAAGGGGAAAAGTAGCGGGTTTTCTGGCAGCAATTTTGTTAGGGACTACAATGGTTCCAGGCAATGTTGTAGCGGAAGACGCAACAGCAGAGAGTACTTTGGACAACGTTTCTGATGTTGAAAACAGTACAGAGATGAACGGAACGGGATTTGAGGACAATCAGGATATAGATGAGGATGTTCCAGAATATCCCACGCAGGATGAAGATGGTCCCGATGAGAATACGGAGAGTCTTGAGCAGAATGATGGACAAGAAGTTCCAGAAGGAGAGCAGGGAGATTCTGTTGTAGCAAGTCAGGGGCTTGTTAATTATGTAGGAGTAGTAGAGCCTTATATTGAAGCGCCAGGAGAACAGCAGATTGTCCTTTCCTATGGTGACGGGACGGAAAATGTTTCGGATGCCAAGGTGATATGTGAGAAAGATGATGGAAGCACCATAGAACTTGGCTTGGATGTAAAAGAAAATGAAGTGTATTTATTCAAACGTGTGTTTGAGGAGAAAGATGCAGGAATATACCGATTGGCTTATTTTACATACGTACAGGATGGGATGGAAGCATCAATCGAATTGCCGGAAATTGGAATAGAGGCGTTGTTTGGTGTAAATGAAGATTATACGGGAAGTCAAGCGGTAGTTGCAGAAGAAGCAGGTATTAGTACTGAGGAATTGGATGCATCGGTAGTTACGGTTGATTTAGATGCGGTTGGAAATGTGGAAAGTGATATTGAAGAAGCAATCGAAGAAACCGTCGAGATTGTTGAAACTGAGCAAAATTCTTCAAAAAAATCCAGTAAAAAAGTATCACAGGCAAAAGATTCTGTGTTATCGTCTATTGCAAATTTTCTTATGCCAGCGGCAACAGCGAAGGCAGCAGAAAATGTAGTTGTAGTTTTGGATCCAGGACATGGCGGATCAGACGCAGGAGCTTCAGCGAACGGATTGGTTGAGAAAAATCTTAACCTTAGCATTGCTTTGGCATGTAAAAAGGAATTAGAAGAATATAATGGCGTGACTGTATATATGACCAGAAGTACGGATGTATATGTAGGTTTGCAAGAACGGGCAAATAAGGCAAAAGCCTGGGGGGCAGATATATTCGTCAGCTTACATATGAATTCGGCATCTAATTCTACTGCTAATGGAGTAGAGGTATATTATCCTAATTCAAATTATAATAAAGAAGTACATGAAGAAGGACGCAATCTAGCAGCTCAGATTCAGCAGCAGTTAGTAAGTCTTGGGTTAGGGAATCGTAACATTAAAGTAGACCCTTCAACTGTTAATTCGTCCTACCCTGATGGCTCAAAAGTAGATGGTTATAAAATAATTCGATATAACAAGCTTAATGGAATTCCTGGAATTATTGTTGAACATGCGTTTTTGACGAATTCTGGTGATGCTGCAAAATTAAGAGATCCTAATTTTGTCAATAGCCTTGGTGTTGCAGATGCTACCGGAATTGCCAATTATTTTAATTTGTCCAAGGGTTTGAGCGTCAAGATTGAGAATAAAGATGATTTTGATGGAACAGCACAGATCAATGTTAAAGGCGTTGGACGTAATGCAAAAGTTAAGGTGACGAATGAAGGCAGTAAGAAGACAAAAGAGTACGAGGTACAAGATAAAGCAGTTGTAGAATTTAATATTAATGATTTTGATAAAAAGCGTGGAAAATATCATATAGAGGTATTTAATTCTTCGGGACAGTCATTGTATAAAGAAACCATTTATGTATCAGAAGATGTAAGTAGTGAGATATCGGTGGATTCGGATGGTTCTGAAAAACAGTTCAAAGTAAACTTGACATTTGCAAATATGCCATCAGAGGTTACAAAGGTGGAGATGCCGACTTGGTGTGCAAAAGACCAAAGTGATATGATTTGGCATAATGCGAAGAAGCTTTCAAATGGAAAGTGGCAGGCAACTATAAACATTAGTGACTATAGAAAAGCTGGTAAATATAATGTGCATGTGTATGCATTTTTATCGGGTGGAAAGTCAAAAGTATTAGGGACAACTTCATTTGAAGTGTCAGAGCCAACGCTTTCGGTTAAGAGTGGAGAGTATAATGCAGATAAAGGAAAATTTGATGTTGTTATTACAGATGTTAAGTCACCATCAGGGGTAAGTAAGATTGAAGTGCCTGTGTGGTGTGCGGCTGACCAAAGCGATATAAAATGGTATCAAGCAGAAAAGCAAAGCGACGGAAGCTATAAGACAACAGTTAATATATCAAATCATAAGTATGCAACAGGATTGTATAAAGTGCATACGTATATTTGGGCTGGGAATGGGATAACAACATTTGCAGGAGCAGCAAAGAGTGTGAATGTTAATCTTCAGGGAATGAAGATCAGCGTAGAAGATACAAATAAGACAGAGACAAAATATGCATTAAAGATAACAAATCCAGAGATTTTTGGAGTGATTAAGAAAGTAGAATTTGCGACTTGGAGCGATGAAGGAGGACAGGATGACCTTATCTGGTATAGTGGTAAGAGGGATGCAGATGGAAGCTGGAGCGCAACAGCAGATATAAGAAATCATAAGTCAGCAGGCAAATATAATGTACATGTATATGTATTTTTAGGAAACGGGGTATCAAAATTGGTAGGTACTGCCTCGTTTGAAGTGACAAGACCAACACTTTTAGTAGAAAGTGGGAATTACCAGGCAGATAAGGGAACATTTGATGTTATAGTTAAAGATGTTAAATCAATATCCGGAATAAAAAAGATAGAAGTGCCTGTGTGGTGTGCAGCAGATCAAAGCGATATAAAATGGTATGGTGCAGAAAAACAGAGTGATGGGAGCTATAAGGTTACTGTAAGTATGGCGAACCACAAGTTTGCAACAGGAATGTATAAAGTGCATACATATATTTGGGCTGAGAACGGAGTAACTACGTTTGCAGGAGAAGGGAAGAGTGTAAATGTGATTCTTCCTGAACAGAAAATCAGTGCAGAAGATATTAGTAAGACAGAAACACAATATGCGTTGAGAGTAACAAATCCAGAGCTGTTGGGAGTGATTAAGAAGGTAGAATTTGCAACTTGGAGTGATGAAGGCGGACAAGACGATCTCATCTGGTATAATGGTAAAAGGGATGCTGATGGAAGCTGGAGTGCAATAGCAGATATAAAAAATCACAAAACAGCTGGTAAATATAATGTACATGTATATGCATTTTTGGGAAATGGCGTGTCAAAACTGATAGGCATCACATCCTTTGAAGTGACAAGACCAACGCTTTCGGTAGAAAGTGGAAGCTATCAGGCGGATAAAGGAACATTTGATGTTATAGTTAAAGACGTTAAATCGATATCCGGAGTAAAAAAGATAGAAGTGCCTGTGTGGTGTGCAGCAGACCAGAGTGATATGAAATGGTACGGAGCAGAGAAGCAGAGTGATGGAAGCTATAAAGTTACTGTAAATATGGCGAATCACAAATATGCAACAGGAAAGTATAAAATTCATACATATATTTGGACTGGGAACGGAATAACTATGCTTGCAGGGGTTGCTAAGGATGTGAATGTAATTCTTCCTGATTTGAAGATTAGTGCAGAAGATACGGATGGTACAGAAACAAAGTATGCACTAAATTTATCAAATCCAAGTCTGCTAGGAGTAATTCGCGGAGTACAATTTGCGACCTGGAGTGATGATAGAGGACAGGATGATCTCATCTGGTATGATGGAAGCAGAAATGCAGACGGAAGTTGGAGTGCAACGGCTGATATAAGAAAACACAAGACAGCTGGTAAGTATAATGTACATGTATATGTATTTTTAGGGAATGGAATGGCAAAGCTTGTTGGAACAACATCATTTGAAGTAACTAAACCGTCGGTGTCTGCAGTTAAAGTAGAGGATTATGATAGTGTAACTGGTACATTTAAAGTTGTGATTTCGGGTGTGTCTGCCTCAGCAGGAGTTTCCAAAGTTGAAGTACCGGTATGGTGTTGGGAAGATCAAAATGATATTAAATGGTATAAAGCAGTAAAGCAGGAAGATGGAACTTATGTTGCCAATGTTGACCCAATGAATCATAAATATCATTCAGGGTTATACAAAGTACATGTATATGTAGCAGCTAACAATGGTATTATGAGTCTTACAGGTTCAACCTCATGTAATGTACAATCTACCAGGTTCTATACAATTATGGGCGAAAGCCAGGTTACGGTTCAACAAATGGTAGATTACTATGAGTTAAAAGGAAGTGGATATCCTTCTGATGTGTTTGGAGGGATTGGTGAAGCAGGAGGACTCGGAGGAGCACCGACGATAGAAGATTTTTGCCAGATTTATTATGAAGAAGCAGCAGCAGAAGGAGTAAGGGCAGAAGTGGCATTTGCCCAGGCAATGCATGAAACAGATTTTCTGAGATATGGAAATATTGTCAGAGTAGGGCAGTTTAACTTTGGAGGACTTGGTGCGTTAGACGGGAATTCTCAGGGAAATTGTGCAAGTTTTTATACAGTTAGAGAAGGTGTGCGAGCGCAGATTCAACATTTGAAGGCGTATGCATCAACTGAGAATTTGAAAAACCCATGTGTTGATCCTAGATTTCATCTGGTAAAGAGAGGAAACGCCCCTTATGTAGAGTATCTTGGAAAACAAGAGAATCCTCAAGGACTGGGGTGGGCAACATCAAAAAATTATGGCTACATTATTGTAGATAAGATTAAAGTATTAAAATCAATGTAGTGTTGTAATTCTTGGAAAAAAATGTTATAATGTAAGAAACTATAAGAGTTGTTTCAAAGTAGGCTGGCAGTATCGTTTGATACTGCTAGTTTACTTAGTAGAATAAAAAAGTAAGGTTTTTATGGAGGAAGGATATGATAGAGGCTGGAAACAGGAAACAAAAGAAGCTGTCAAAGAAAGATAAAGGGCAGATGTTTTTGCGACATTGTTCAAAGCATCCTTTGGATGTTTTACGTTTGAGTAAGGCGACTGTATTGTATGGAATAGAAGGCGTAAAGGCGCGTGCAGAAGAACTTGCTGTAAAAGAATGGGAAACGCAAAAGAAAGGAGGAAAGAAGAAAGAGTGTAAGGAAACTAAATCGAAAAAAATATTATATAGTATTAAATTTTCAATTATTATGCCAGTCTATAATGTTGAAATCAAATGGTTGGATAAAGCGCTTGAGTCAATAAAGGCACAGACTTACAAAAATTGGGAAGTGTGTATTGCTGACGATGCATCTACTGATTTAAGTGTGCAGGAATATCTGAAAAATATTGATGATAAACGTATGAAAATCAGATTTTTGGAAGAAAATCTAGGCATATCCGGAGCATCTAATGAAGCGGCCTCTATGGCAACAGGGGATTACTTACTTTTAATGGATAATGACGATGAGTTACATCGGGATGCATTATATGATTTTTTTAAGGATATAATGAAAACAAAAGCAGATATCATATACAGTGATATGGATATGATTGATGTAGACGGAAACCATTCATCACCACTATATAAGCCGGATTGGTCTCCGGATCTTATGCTTTCTCAAATGTATTTAGGACATTTAGTTGGCTTTAAACGAGAATTATTCAAGCTTTGTAAAGGATTTCAAACAGAATTTGACGGCGCCCAGGATTATGATTTGATTTTACGGATGTCAGAGTTTGCGAAATATATTTCGCACGTCCCTAAGGTGCTGTATTCGTGGAGGACATTACCGACGTCTACTGCTGCTAATGCTGATTCAAAGCCTTATGCACAAATAGCAGGACAGAAAGCTATTCAAGCACATTTGGATAGAAGGTTGGGAGTAGGAAACGCCATTGTTGAAGAAACAGAAAACCTTTTTGTATATGATGTCAGATATTGCCTTAAGAAAAAGCCGTTGGTATCGATTATTATTCCTACAAAAGATCATGTAGATGATCTGCGTGCAGCGATAGATAGTATTTTTTCAAAGACAGTGTATGATGAATATGAGATTATAATTTTAGATAATAACTCAGAGAAAAAGGAAACTTTGGATTATTTTGAATTAATTCAGAATAAATATAATAATGTCAAGGTTGAGGAAGCAAAATATGAATTTAATTGGTCTAAATTAAATAATCATGGTATCCGAATAGCAAAAGGAGAAGTTTTTGTTTTTTTAAACAATGATGTAGAAGTCTTATCGTCCAGTTGGCTGCAACGTTTGGTGGAACATGCAACGCAGCCTGGGACGGGAGTGGTCGGAGGGCTGCTGTTATATGAGGATGGAACGATCCAACATGCAGGTGTTGTAATTGGTATGGGGGGATGGGCGGATCATGTTTATAAGGGAATGATGCCAGTCCATCAGGGGACTCCATATATTTCACCAATGGTCGTAAGAAATGTCACAGCATGTACAGGTGCTTGTATGGCTATTTCCAGAAAAGTATTAGAAGAAATAGGCGCATTTGATGAGCGTTTTATTATATGTGGAAGCGACGTTGAACTCTGTATCCGTGCGCTTGACGAAGGGTACAAAAATGTATATGTCCCTCAGATACAATTAAGGCATTACGAATCTAAGAGCAGAGATTCCTTTATACCACAGATAGATTTTGAACTGTCGGATATTATGTATTCGGGATATAGAAAAGGCGGCGATCCTTATTATAATATTAATTTGCGTATAGATACATGTATACCGGAAGTGATAGAAGATAAAACTTCAGAATCTGTAGAAAGTGATATCTTAGATGTAGAAATTGGGTCAATTAGAGAAATATATTTTAGAAAAGTACAAAGAGAGAGATACCGTTTGAATTTGGTATTGCCATCATTAAATGAGGAGCATGTGTTTGGAGGAATTGCAACAGCATTGAGATGTTTTGAAGCTTTGGCAGATGAGTTGAAATGTGATACAAGAATAATTTTAATTGATGCAAAGCTGGAGAAGAAGGCGGCAGTCAAATATAGTAAAAGGTATCAATTAGTTCTTTCAGGGGAAAAGAGTGACGCGGCGCATCAGATTGTATCGATGGTTCAGAGAGAGAATAAAAGATTATTAGTATCAGAAAACGATCAATTTATGTTTACATCCTGGTGGTCTGCATATATTATTCAGAATGCATATAGACATTGGAGTGAAGGGGAACAGTTATTTCCTAAGCCGTTCTTATATCTGATTCAGGATTACGAACCTGGATTTTATTCGTGGTCTTCAGGATATGTGTTAGCTGAATCAACATATAAATGTAATTATCCGCAGATTGCAATTTTTAATTCACATGAATTAAAAGAATATGTGATGTCAAAAGGATATAAATTTTCATCAGTATATTGTTTTGAACCAGTTATTAATTCAGTATTGAAAAGGCAAGTATGTTTATTGGGAGATACTGTATTTAAGAGAAAACAGATATTAATTTATGGAAGACCTGGAGTTCCAAGAAACGCCTTTGAGATTGTAATAGAGGCTCTTAGAAAATGGGTGGCTATGCAGCCAGGGGCTAATAGTTGGACAATTTTATCTGCAGGTGAACAACATGCCCCTGTGCATTTGGGAGAAGGAATATATCTGAATTCAGTGGGTAAATTAACAATAGAAGAATATGCCAAAGTTTTGCAGGAGAGCTATGCCGGAATTTCTTTAATGGTATCACCTCATCCAAGTTATCCACCACTGGAGATGTCAGTTTTTGATGTCAAGGTTATTACAAATAATTATGGAAATAAAAATATATCTGGTTTTAGTGAAAATATTATCTCAGTAGATAATGCCAGTCCTGTACAAATTGCGCATGAATTAAAGAAGATATGTGACCAATACCATACGGTTGTGCCGCATAAGAATGTTAATAAAGAGTATGTTAATGCGGAGGAACCGTTTGCCTTCATAAAAGATTTGAAAAAAGAGATTATGAAAGACATTCATTGAGAAGGAGGATTAACGTGTCAACATATATTCAAAATTTTCTTAAATTTAGACCGCTGCTCAATGAATTGGTGGCAAGAGATATAAAGATTAAGTATAGAAGATCTATATTAGGGGTTTTGTGGACATTATTAAATCCGTTATTAATGATGGTTGTTTTGTCCGTTGTATTTACAAACTTGTTTAAATTTGATATAGAGAATTTTCCTATTTATATACTTAGTGGACAGGCTATATTTAATTTTTATTCAGATGCTACCAATAACGGTATGGCGTCAATATTAGGGAGCGCATCATTGATTAAAAAAGTATATATTCCCAAGTATTTGTTTGTTGTGTCACGAATATGTTCAAGTGTAATTAATTTGGCAGCATCATTTTCTGCATTGTTATTGGTCATGATGGCTATGCGTGTAGAGTTACATTATACAATTATTTTGTCGATTATTCCTGTGTTGCTGTTGATTGTATTTTCTTTGGGGATTGGATTGTTTTTGGCAGCGTTAGTAGTTAAGTTTAGGGACATCATGCATTTATATTCTGTATTCATAACTGCATTGATGTATTTAACCCCTGTTATTTATCCAATGTCAATATTGCCTGATTGGCTTTCTAAGATAGTTAGATTTAATCCATTGACAAATTATTTGATGATGTTCAGGAATGTCATGCTGAATAACACAGTATTTGGAGTTGGCGATTTATGTATTGGAATATTAGAGGCAGGTGTGTCTTTGGCAGTTGGATTATTCGTATTTTATCGTAACCAGGATACATTTATTCTTAACTTATAGGTGGATAATATGGAACAACCAGTAATTATTAAAGTGGATCATGTGTCCATGAAATTTAATTTGTCTTCAGAAAAGTTTGACAGTTTTAAAGAATATGTCATTAAGCGCATTAAAGGGCAGGTAGCTATGGAGGAATTTTGGGCGTTAAAGGATGTTTCGTTTGAAGTGCGTAAAGGAGATTCCGTAGGTTTAATTGGCTTAAACGGAAGTGGTAAAAGTACAATGCTTAAAACAATTGCAGGCGTTTTGAAGCCAACAGAAGGAGCTGTCGAAACTACCGGAACTATCGCGCCATTGATTGAGTTAGGCGCAGGCTTTGATATGGATCTTACGGCACGTGAGAATGTATTCTTAAACGGAGCTTTACTGGGATATACTCGTAAGGAGATGAATCATTTTTATGAAGATATTGTGGGGTTTTCGGAGTTGGATAATTTCATGGATGTGCCGGTAAAAAACTTTTCTTCAGGAATGGTATCACGTTTAGCATTTGCAATCGCAACAATAGGTATACCGGATATTTTGATTGTGGATGAAGTATTATCTGTTGGAGATTTTCAGTTTCAGGAAAAGTGTGAAAGACGTATCCATAATATGATGGAAAAGGGGACGACTATTTTATTTGTTTCCCATAGCATTGAGCAGGTAGAGAAAATCTGTAATAAGATAGTTTGGTTAGAACAAGGCCATATGAAATGTTATGGAGATGCATATGAGATTTGCAATGAGTATAAAAAATCATAAAGGAGTAATAGCGTGAAAAAGTGGTTGAAATATGTTGTATTTAGTATGGCAGCAATTATTTTATGTTTTTTGTATGCTCATGTAGATAAGGCGCACTATATATACGATGGTGAAAGTGATAGTAGTGAGTATATAGCTGTCAATATAAATAAGGACGCTTCAATTTCCCAGGTATTTGAATGTACAGAAAAGAGTTTTGATGGAATAGCAGTTAAAGTATTGGTAAACAGTATCTCAGATAGCGGAAAATTAGTATATGATTTGCAGGATTTAAATGGAGAAACTTTAATAGAGGGGAAGATTGCGCTTTCAGATATTGATAATGGAAGAATTAATAAGATTAAATTCGATAAGACCGTGGAGGGGACAGAAAGCGGTTTTTATATAATCTATTTTAAGACAGAAGATATGAGTGAAGGTGAAAGCGTTGGGTTATATTATGATAATCAAAGCAATTTTACTGATGATTTAAATGTCAACGGTGAGAAAATCAATGGGACCTTAATTTTAAGGACAATAACTTATCGTTTCGATATAGAAACATTTATAGTTACCCTTGGATTTATAGTTTATTTTGTCTTGTTTTTCCGTATTTTATATAGGCTTTTTGCATAGGGGACGAAGATGAAGCAGAAAATAATAATAAAAATACGACGGATATTAGAACTTATTCAAAATTTTGGTGTGCTAAGTTTTATTCAATATGTTTTTTTTGATGTGTTTCATATTGAAAAAAGTAATTATTATTGGTGTAAAAAAAAGCAACTATATCAAACTAAAAAATGCAATAAACAGAGAAAGTCATTTGAAATAGAACCGACATTTAGTATACTTATATCAGTTTGCAGCGCAGACCCAAAGAAAGTAAGAAAACTGATTGAATCAATACAACGACAGACTTATAGAAAGTGGGAAATATGTTTTTCTTGTGGAAATGAATTTTTGAAGTCCAAGGATGTCCTTCTCTCTAAAAGAGTAAGAAGTGATCAAAGAATTAAGGTGATATTTTCTAAAAGCTCACTTTCTGTGACAGAGAATATGAATCGGGCCCTTAAGATTTCCAATGGTGATTTTATAACTTTTGTGGAAGCAGAAGGATTGTTAGAAAAAGACGCATTTTATGAGTGCGTTAAAATAATTAATCAGTATCCTCAAATCGATATGCTGTATACGGATGAAGACAGGATTAGTGTGGATGGGAAGCGATATTTTCATCCGCATTTTAAATCAGATTTTAATTTGGATCTGTTGCGTAGTACAAATTATATAGGACATTTATTTGTTGTGAAAAAGGAATTACAGAAAGAAATAAGAGACGGTAATTCGTACTTTGGATATCCGGAGTATGAGACGTCTCTTATTTCTTTCACTTTTCAATTGAAATGTATGCCGGGTTATCTGTTAGAAATCGTCTGCATAAAATCCTGGATCCGTTTATGGTTTGCCTGGTGTATCATTGCTTTGGGCGTGCCTTGTTCTACTATCTTGCCATTTTCCATAAAAATGATCCGGTCGGCAATTTCTAATGCGAAGCGCATCTCATGTGTGACGATCAGCATAGTACATTGATGTTGGACGGCAAGTTTTCTGATGATTTCTAAAATGCCGCCTACGAGTTCAGGATCCAGTGAAGAGGTTGGCTCGTCGAATAATAATACGTCCGGTTGTGCCGCAAGCGCCCGGGCAATGCCGATACGCTGCTGCTGACCGCCGGAAAGGCGGGAGGGATATTCGTTCATTTTGTCTGTCAGCCCAACTTGGCTGAGCAGGGATAAAGCTTCTGACTCAGCCTCTTTTTTTGTTTTTTTTCGG
>ERZ808028.1466-NODE-1466-length-14152-cov-4.638792_pt1 | contig 14152 bp, 13 predicted proteins | sample MGYA00380184_ERZ808028 | MGnify/ENA primary metagenome ERZ808028 (study PRJEB31490, sample SAMN06133397) | mouse gut metagenome | isolation source: J8_1 | host: mice | place: China: Chengdu | collected 2015-05 ...
ATAATTCTCCCCCGCCTGCTCGAACTCCACCGCCACGTCGGCGTCGAAGTGGGCGGTGAGGGTGTCGCCGGACCAGTCGAAGGGGGTTTTATTCCAGTTTAGGAAGGCCTCCACGAAGATTTTGTGATCCAGATAGAACTGCTGAATGCATTGGCTCACGCTGTTGATGAAGGTGATGCCGTCCACCGGGGCAAACAGCTCCCCGGGCATGTCACACAGGACCACGAAAGCCGCCCCCTGTCCGCCGCCGGTGGGGCAGCGGTAGTAGCACCGGTCCTCCGCCAGGGCTCCGCACACCACCATGGAGAAGTTGTGGCCGTTGAAGGTGTCGTTCAGCTCACACTGGGCGTACATCAGGGGCTCCAGACTCCAGGCCTGGCCGTAGGTCCGGGCGATATGGGTCTGGCCCAGGATATTGTCGGGGAAGTTGTTGATATTCTCCCAGCCCCACAGCCAGGAGTTGGAGACATAGGACTCGCTGCCCAGGAACTGGACTCGGAACTCCTGTTTTCCCAGGGTGAGGGTGCCCTTCTCAAAGTCGATGTACCAGCCCTCCTCGCCTCTCACCAGGTCCAGAAAGGCGTGCTGGACGGTGTACATTTTGCCCAGGCAGGCGGAGAACACCTGGTCCCAGTCGGACATGTTCACCCCCTCGGGGAAAAATCCCGCCGGCGCGCCTGGACCCGTCTGGGGGACAGGGGCCTCCTCGGGCTTCGGCTTTTTGCCAAAAAGACTGCTGAACAACGACATGGCGGTCACTCCTCACATTTTTTGGATATTTTACCACAGAAAATGGGAGACTGCAAGAAGGAAATCGGACTTGCTCCGCTCCGGAATCTGTGGTATGATAATAATCTACGATTCTAACGGCAGGAAAGGAAACACAACAATGAAAAGCAAAAAACGTTTTGGGGCCCTGGCTCTGGCCCTTGTAATGCTCCTGAGCGGCTGCGGACAGAAGGCGTCAGGCACCGTGTCGGGTTCCGCCGGCGGCTCGGCCTCCGGAGCGGGGAGCGGCAGCACCGGGGATGTCTCCCAGACGGCCCCCGTGGACCTGGCCCAGGTAACCGACCCCTGGCTGGCCACCGCCGGCCTGACCGGCGACAGCGTGGTTGCCAGGATCGGGGAGACGGAGGTCACCGCCGCGGAGCTGCTCTACTGGCTCAACCGGAATACGGAGGTCTATTTGGCCCAGCTCGGCGGGCAGGTGAGCGTTCTGCCCTGGGATGCCGACGCCGGCGGCGGCACGCTGGGGGACCAGATGAAGGAGGGGGCGCTGGAGGCCGCCATCTACTATCGGGGCCTCAACCTCCTGGCGGAGCGGGAGGGGCTGACCCCGGACAGCAAGGTTGCCATCAGCGTGGATCAGATGTACGGCGATATGGCCGCCCAGATGAAGAGCGAGGAGACGGTGGAGCATATGCTCTGGGCCGAGATGCTCAGCCGGGAGCTGCTGATTTACCTCAATGAGAGCGGCGACCTGAGCGACCAGCTGCGGGAGCGGTATTTTGGGGAGGACAGCGGCGGCTATCCCACCGACGCCGAGGTCCAGGCCTGGCTGGATGAACAGGGCATCTACCGGGCCAAGCACATTCTGCTGGCCACCATAGATCTGGACACCCGGGAGCCGCTGGATGAGGCGGCTGTGGCACAGAAAAAGGCCAAGGCCGACGATATTCTGGCCCAGCTGCGCGGTGCGGAGGACCCCATCACCCTCTTTGACCAGCTGATGAACGAGCACAGCGAGGACACCGGGCTGGCTGCTAACCCCGAGGGCTACACCACCGAGAAGGGCATGATGGTGGCCCCCTTTGAGGAGGCCGCCCTGGCCCTGAAAAACGGGGAGATCAGCGATATTGTAGAGAGCGATTTTGGCTACCACATTATTCTCCGCCTGCCCATCGACCCGGAGAGCTACCGGGGCCAGCTCACCAGCCAGCGGCTGAGGGAGCGGGCGGACCAGCTCACCGAGGAACTGGGCGTGGAAAAGACTGAGGCCTACGGTCAGATCGACCCTGGGGCCTTCTGGGAGAAGCTGGGCGCTCTCCAGGCCGCCGTTCAGGCGGAGGTACAGGCCGCGCAGGGATAAAATGACAGGAGCGCCTCCAAGGAGGCGCTCCCGCGTTTTTTTGCCGGTAAAATGAGGAATGTAAACTAAAGTTGGTTGCCAAACCGGCCTGAAAGGACTATGATAGATTTAGATTTTACGCAAACAAGGAGGACTCCGCTATGGATTTGAAAGAGAGCTTATCGTTTTACCGGAAGGAGCAGGGGCTGTCCCAGGTGGAGCTGGCGGAGGCGCTGGACGTCTCCCGGCAGACCATCTCCAAGTGGGAGACGGGAGCAGCCCTCCCCTCGGCAGAAAACCTGCTCGCCCTGAGCAGGCTGTATGGGGTGACCGTGGACGCTCTGCTCAGCGGCGTGGAGACGGAGGCCCCTGCGGAGCCCGCGCCCGCCCCGCGGCCGGGGCCCGACCCCAGCCTCATCCCCCGGAGGAAGCTGATTGCGCGGATGCTGGCGGCAATCCTTCTGGCCGACCTGGTGCTGTTCTTTATGGATATCTCCTGGTACGCGACCTCCTTTCGCTCGGGCTTCCTTACCTTTACTGAGGTGCTGCGCGTCTTTACAGCCTGCGCCATCGGCCTGTGCTTCGCCTGGTATGATCGCCGCTGGCCCGTGAAGGTGCAGACTACCCTTTTGATTGCCGCCGCCGCGCTGCTCCTGGGCCTGTTTCCGCTGCTGTTTCACTCGCCCCTCTGGCGGCTGTACGATTTGATCGCCTGGGGCGGCGCTCAACCCTTCGAGGCGGCCCTTCCTCCCAACCCCGCCCGTATGTTTGTCGGCCTGGTCCTGTGTGACGAACTCGTCATCTTCTTCCATATGCTCTGCGTTGTCACCTTCCAGCTGGGCCGCCTCTGGTTTTTCCGGAAAAAGAAGGGCCGCGTCCCTCAGCCCCAGACGGCACAGCAGGCTTAACAACAGCAGGAGCGCCCCGATTTGGGGCGCTCCTGCGCTTTCTATTTCAGGCAGTTAAAGTTCTTTTCTGTTCCTTTTCTTTCAAGAAAAGGAACAGATTCACCGCTCTTCCCGGAAGTAATTCAGGCCCAGGGCCGCCGGCTGGCCCGAGCCCTCCCGCTTCCAGATAGAGGAGCCCACCAGTACGATGGCGGTAATCAGGAAGGGCAGGGCCTTGTACAGCTGGGGCGGGATGGAGTTGAGCCAGCCCAGAGAGGCCGGGAAGGCTCCGGCCAGAGGGCCGGAATAGATCTGAAGGGTGTTGAAAAAGCCGAAGACCAGAGTGCCCAGGATGGCCATGACCGGGTTCCAGTTGGCGAAGATCACCAGGGCGATGGCGATCCAGCCGTAGCCGTTGATCCAGCAGTTGGAGCCCTCGAAGGAGCCGCTCATGTACAGGGCCATGTAGAAGCCGCCCAGCCCCATGATGCCCGAGCCAGCAATGAGGTGGACATATTTGTACAGCAGGATATTTACGCCCACCGAGTCGGCGGCGCCGGGATTTTCCCCCACCGCCCGCAGGCGCAGGCCGGTTTTGGTGAAATTCAGATACCACCACACCAGAACGGCCACGGTGATGCCCAGATAGACCAGCAGGTTGTGGGAAAAGACCGCCTTGCCCAGGATGGGAAGCTTGGACAGCAGGGGGAGTTCGATGGCGGAAAAGCCCTTTACCAGGGCGTCGGCGCCGGTCATGGCGGGCCAATCCGCCCCCAGGCCCTTGCCCACGAAGAAGTACAGCCCCAGGCCGAAGGTGGTGATGGTCAGGCCGGTGACATTCTGGTTGGCCTGGAGGGAGACGGTGAGCAGGGCGAAGAGCATACCGCACAGCCCGGCCGCCAGGAAGGAGACCGCCAGCCCCACCAGCAGGCTGTTGGCGGCGCACCCGGCCAGGTAGCCGAAGATGGCCCCCACAGCCATGGTGCCCTCCACGCCCAGGTCCAGACTGCCGGCTTTCTCCACCACAATCTCGCCCACAGTGCCGTAGAGCAGAGGGATGTTGACCAGAACAATATTGAAGAGAAACAGGGTAAATACATGGATGGGCTCGCTCATTTGGACGCCTCCTTTCCGCTCCGGATGACCAGCTTGAACCGTGTGAAGAAATCCGCCGCCAGCACAGTGAACAGGATGACGCCCTGGAGCAGGTTGGCGAAGTTGGCGTCGATGGCGGGGTAGGTGGCGCTGGCCGTCTGGCAGCCGAACTGGAGCACGGTAATGAGCAGGGCGGCCGCCAGGATGCCCAGCGTATTCAGCTTGGCCAGCCAGGCCACCACAATTCCGGTCCAGCCCACATCGTTGGTGGGGGAGGCGGACATGACGCCGGCGGAGGACATGTGGAGCGCGCCCGCCATGCCAATGAGGGCGGCGGAGAGAAAGATGGTGCGGATGACGATTTTTCCCACCTTCATACCGGCGTACCGGGCGGTGTTGGGGCTGTCACCCACCACGGCGATCTCATAGCCCCGCTTGGTGTAGTTCAGATAGACGAAGAGGATGGCGCACAGGGCCAGCGCCGCCACCAGAGACAGGTTCAGATGAAAGGACCCGATGGGAACGGTGAGCATCTGGGCGCCCTCCGGGAACTTGGCGAACTTGGGCCGGGCGGACTGGGGGTCCAGGAAAAAGTTCCAGGGGGCCTTGGTCTCGGCAAAGAACTGGAGGAAGTACAGGGCCACATAGTTGAGCATCAGGGTGAGCAGGGTCTCATTGGTGCCGAAGCGGACCTTCAGCGCCGCGGCGAATACGCCGTAGAGCCCGCCCCCCAGGGCGCCGCACAGGGCCATGACCAGCACCATCAGGGGCTGGGGCAGGGTGTCCCCCAGCTTCATGGCGGCCGCGCCGGCCCAGAAGGCCCCCATGATGAACTGGCCCTCGCCGCCGATGTTCCAGAAGCGCATTTTAAAGGCCAGAGACAGGGCCAGGGAGGTGATAAGCAGGGGGACGAAGAGCTTGATAAAGTTCTCCACCGCCCGCCAGGGGTAGCGGCTGCCGGGGATGCCCATGGTGAGCAGCTGCTTGTAGAAGGTGACGGGCTCCACCCCCTGGATGGCCAGCAGGACGGCGCCTACGGCCAGGGCCAGCACCACCGCAGCCACATAGGCCAGCAGCTGCCGGGCCGGGCTGCCGCTCTCCCGCTTGACAACGTGAAAAAGAGGCTGCTGGTTTTTCATTCCTCCACCTCCTCGGCTTCCTGAATACGGCTGTCCCGGGCGATGCCGGCGGGCTTGTCCTCGTGCTTGAGGGTCAGGTCCAGCGCTCCGGTCATCATCAGGCCCAGCTCCTCCTTGGTGGTCTTGTGGGCGTGGACCACCCCCATCACTCTGCCGTGGCAGAGCACCATAATCTTGTCGCACAGGTCGATCATCACGTCCAGGTCCTCCCCCACGAAGAGGATGCCAACCCCGTCCTTCTTCTGGGTGTTCAGGATGTCGTAGATGGCATAGGAGGAGTTGATGTCCAGGCCCCGGACGGGGTAGGCGGTGACAATCACGTTGGGCCCGGCCTTGATCTCCCGGCCCAGCAGGACCTTCTGCACGTTGCCGCCGGACAGCCGGCGCACCGGCGTATCAGCGGAGGGGGTGACGATCTCCAGGTCGTGAATTACCTGCTGGGCCTCCGCCCGGCCGGTTTTCCGGTCCACAAAGGGCCCCTTGGCCTGGTCGTATTTTTTCAAAAGCATGTTGTCCGTGATGGACATGGAGGGGGCCAGGCCCATGCCCAGCCGGTCCTCGGGGATGAAGGACATGGAGATGCCCTTCTCCAGGATGGCCTTGGGGGAGAGGCCCACAATATTGTCCCCCTGGTGGATCATCATGCCGCCCTCGATAGGCCGCAGGCCGGCGATGGCCTCGCACAGCTCCTTCTGGCCGCAGCCGGCGATGCCCGCCACCCCCAGGATCTCGCCGCCCCGGATGTAAAAGCTCACCTGGTCGATGGCCACAGCGCCCTCGTCGTTCTTGATGGTCAGGTCCCGTATCTCCAGCAGGGGCCGGGTCTTGTCCACCACCGGGCGCTGGATGTTCAGCTCCACCTTCCGGCCCACCATGTACTCGGTGAGCTGCTGCTCGCTGGTGGAGGAGGTGTCCACGGTGGTGATGTACTCCCCCTTCCGGAGGATGGCCACCCGGTCGCTGATCTCCAGCACCTCGTTGAGCTTGTGGGTGATGATGATGATGGCGTGGCCCTCGGCCCTCATCCGGCGCAGGACGTCGAAGAGCCTGGCCGTCTCCTGGACGGTGAGGACGGCGGTGGGCTCATCCAGGATAATGATCTGAGCCCCGTAGTACAGCACCTTGACGATCTCCAGGGTCTGCTTCTCAGACACCGCCATATTGTACACCTTTTTCTGGGGGTCGATGTCAAAGCCGAATCGCTTCGCCATCTCGCCGATGACGCTGTAGCGGTCCTTTTTCAGCACCGGACCCGATTTGTCGTCCCCCAGCCAGATGTTGTCGGCGGCGGAGAACACGTCCACCAGCTTGAAGTGCTGATGGACCATGCCGATGCCCAGCCGCTTGGCGTCCTCCGGGGAGTTGATGGCCACCTCCCGGCCGTCCACCAGAATGGTGCCGCTGTCCGGCTTGTAGATGCCCGAGAGCATGTTCATCAGGGTGGTCTTGCCCGAGCCGTTCTCCCCCAGCAGGGCCAGGATTTCTCCCGGCTTCACGTTCAGGTTGATATCCTTGTTGGCGGCCACGCTGCCGAAGCTCTTGCAGATGCCCCGCATCTCAATGGCGTATTGCTGCTCTCCCATTCGTTCCCCTTCCTTCTGTAGGGCGCGACGACCTCGGCGCGCCGTGATCTGGAGTGATTTGTAACGGCGTGCCGGGTTGTCACGCCCTACATCTCCTTCTGTAGGGGCGGATATTATCCGCCCGCCTGTTTCCGGTGCATGACCGGCGGGCGCATGGTATGCGCCCCTACATACCACTCCGGTTTCCTTCCAAAAATCCGGGCCGGCCGGAATATCCGGCCGGCCCGGTTCGGGTCTGCGCTGGGCGGGTGGCTTAGCCCTCGATGACGCCTGCCACGTTGTAGTTCATAGAGCCCTTGATGACGCCGTCGTCCACGGAGGGGCCGCCGGCGGGTACGATCTCAAAGTCCCTGTCCACCAGGCTGCCGTCCTTCAGCTCGACACCATCGCACATGAGGGGGGCGTCGGTCTTGACGATCTCCACCTTGCCGTCGGTGATGTTGTAGCTCAGCTTCACGCCGGAGAACACATCCCACTCGCCGGAGATCATCAGGTCCCGGACGGCGGTCATAACGGCCTGGGTGTCGGGGGCGGCGATGGACTCATTCAGGGGGGAGGCGTCCACAAAGCCCTCCTTCAGGCCGGCGTAGTAGGCGTTGCCGCCCATGTTCTCCACGAACTTGGAGGCGTCGCCCTCGCAGGCCATGGCGGCCTTGATGGCGGTCTGATAGTAGACATTCCAGTGCCAGATGGCGGAGGTCAGGTGGGCGTTGGGGGCCTGCTCGGTCATGTCGGAGTTGTAGCCGCAGCCGAACATGTTGTTCTCCTGGGCCACCAGCTGGGGCTGGGCGGAGTCACAGTGCTGGGAGATGACGCCGCAGCCATAGGTGTCGATGAGGGCCTGGGCGGCCTGGCGCTCCTTGGCCTCGTCGCCCCAGGTGTTAATCTTGTTTACATAGACCAAGGCGTCGGGGTTGGCGGACTGGGCGCCCAGGGCGAAGGCATTGATGCCGGAGCAGGTCTCGGCATACTCCCGGTTGTAGGCGGCCACATAGCCGATGTTGTTGTTGCCCAGCTCCACGGACTTCATGCCGGCGGCGATGCCGGCCAGGTAGCGGGCCTGATAGATGCGGCCGAAGTAGTTGTTGAAGTTGGTGTCGTTGGCCATGTAGCCGGTTCCGTGGGAGAAGATAACGTCGGGATACTGCTCAGCCTTGTCGTTCATGGCGTTGATATAGCCGAAGGAGATGCCGAACACGATGTTGGCCCCCTGGTTGACCACAGTGTCGATGGCGTTGGCCACGGCGGTGTCGTCGGTGTCAGGCACGTTGTCCACCACGATCAGGTCGGCGGGGTCCAGGCCCAGGGCCTTCATGGCGGTGGTGATGCCGTTGTGGTGCTGGAAGGTGTAGCCGGCGGTGTCGTTCTGGCTGGTGATATAGACGGCGCCCACCTTGAAGTCGGACGTGCTGTCCACAGGGGTGGACACACCGGCACCGCTGGCGGAGCCGGGATTGCTGGCGGGCGGATTGTCGGGAGAGGTGCTCCCGGAGTTATTGCCGCAGGCGGCCAGGGACAGGCTCATGGCCGCAGCCAGAGCCAGTGCAAGGATTTTCTTCATTCTTCTTCCTCCTGTTTTCATTGTTTCAGTACAATGGTTCGATATATTAAAACCGAAGGGCTTCGGCTTTAATCCACAAACTCCACGCCCTGCTCCTCGCTCATGGACTTGATCCGGGCCAGGGACTCCACCCGGACGCCGCTGGCGCGGAGGCGGTCGCCCCCGGGCTGGAAGGCCTTTTCGATGACAATGCCCGCCCCGGCCAGACTGGCCCCGGCCTGGTTCACCAGGTCGATGAGGCCGGCCAGCGCCGCGCCGTTGGCCAGAAAGTCGTCAATAATCAGCACATTGTCCCCGGGGCCCAGAAATTTCTTGGAGACAATCACATCGTACACCCGTCCGTGGGTAAAGGATTCCACCTTGGTGGTGTACACCTCCCCGGCGATGTTTTTGGTCTGGCTCTTCTTGGCGAAAATCACCGGGCAATGAAAAAAGCGCGCCGTGATACAAGCGATCCCGATGCCAGAGGCCTCGATGGTCAGAATCTTGTTCACGCCGCAGCCGTCAAACCGGCGCAGAAATTCCGCGCCGATCTCATCGAACAGGGCAACATCCATCTGGTGGTTCAGAAAACTGTCCACCTTCAGCACATCGTTCCCCTTTACGGTACCGTCCTGCCGGATTCGATTTTTCAGCAGCTCCATCAATATGCGCCGCCTCTCTGAAAAAATGACGGCGGCCCGCAGCTGTGGGCCGCGCCGCAATAGGCCGAAAAAATCACGACTATATTGTACAAGAAAATTACCCGGCTTTCAATCCCTTTTTTCTCACATCTTCCACAATTTTTTTCGGTGATTCTTGTCGCTTTCAGCAAAAACGGCTGGGGATGGGCGGAGAAGAGGTCCCAATAGGTTTCCTGGGAAATTTTTCCTGGACGACGGGCTTCGACCAGGTATTTTCCAAATTATGGTAAACTATAGATGCGGCCGGCCTGTGGGACAAGCTCCGCCACCGGAGGGGTGGAGACCGGCCTGCACTTCATACAACAGAAAGGTGGTTTTCTTTATGTGGCCGCTGCAAAAAAAGGGATTATTTGAGAGCGGGCGGGTGCTGTTCCTCCCCCTGGACGCCATTCAGCCCAACCCCAGCCAGCCCCGGCGGGCCTTTGACCAGCCGGCGTTGGAGGAGCTGGCCAGCTCCATCCAGGAGCTGGGTGTGCTTCAGCCGCTGACGGTGCGCCGCCGGGAGGGGCAGTGGGAGCTGGTGGCCGGAGAGCGACGCCTGCGGGCGGCCCGGATGGCCGGGCTGGAGACGGTTCCCTGCCTGTCCATCCAGACGGACAGCCAGTCCTCCTCTCTGCTGGCCCTGGTGGAGAATCTCCAGCGCCGGGACCTGGATTTTTGGGAGGAGGCGCTGGCCCTGCGCCGCCTCATCGACACCTACCATGTCTCCCAGGAGGAGGTGGCCCGGCGCATCGGAAAGAGCCAGTCCGCTGTGGCCAACAAGCTGAGGCTGCTGAAGCTGGACCCGGAGACCCTGACCATTCTCCGGGAGGGAGGGGGCACGGAGCGCCATGCCCGGGCGCTGCTGCGGCTGGAGCAGCGGGAGCGGCAGCTGGAGGCGGCCCGGCAGGTGGTGGAGCAGGGGCTCACCGTGTCCCAGACCGAGGCCCTGGCGGAGGCGATTCTGGCCGAGCAGGCCCTGCCCCCCGCCCGGAGACGGCCCACCTTCATTGTTAAGGATGTGCGGCTGTTTCTGAATACCGTCACCCGGAGCCTGGACCTGATGCGCTCCGCCGGGGTGAACGCCCAATGCCGCCGCCAGGACACGGAGGACGAGATCCTTCTCACCATTCAGATCCCCCGCCGGGCCGGTTAGGCCGGGAAAAAAGGCGTCCGGCCGGAGGGCCGAACGCCTTTAAAATTCAGGTTATCTCATAATCCCGGCCAAATTGCAGGGAGCCGAAATCAATGCGGCTGGTGCTGCCGGCGGGAGGACCGTCTTCGTCCTCCGGATCGGGGTAGTCCTCCTCATCCCCTTCCTCGGGAGAGAGGCCGGGGGTGAACTCCGCGGTGTCGGACATGTCCCGCTCGTCGTCCTCCTCCGCCCTGGCCCGGAGGTTTTCGGCGGCGGCGGCCTCCATGGCCTGAGCCAGAAGGCGCTGAACATTGTCGTCGATCTCGGCGGCTTTTTCCTCCACCGGATCGGGGGCGGGGGTGGTATCGGGGGGGACGAGCTCCTCCAGCTGGGACAGATACTCCGCCTCCTTGGCGTGAAGGGCGCGCACCTTGTCCACATAGGCGGCGGTCTCCTGCTGGGCCTTTTTCAGCCGGAAGGCCTCCGCCTCCAGCTCCCGGTCGATGCCGGCCCTGCGGTTGCGGACCTCGCTCTCGGCCCGGGAGAGAATCTCCGCCTTCTTCTGCTCCGCCTCCCGGACCAGATCGTCCGCCATCTTCTGGGCGGCCATCAGGGCCTTGCGCATGGCCTCCTCGGTGGAGCGGTACTCCTCCACCTTGTCCACCAGCACCTTCATCTTGTTCTTCAGCACCGCGTTCTCGTTGAACAGCGCCGAGTAGTCACCGGTGAGGATGTCCAGAAATTCATCTACCTGGGCCATATTATAGCCGCCGAAGGACGCCTTTTGAAAGGCGCGTTCGGATACTTCCTGAGGTGTGAGCATCGCAAAGCCTCCCTGCTCTATCTACTTAATAATACCATTCGAACCACTGATTCAGTACCACGGCCTGGCCGTTCTCCCAGGTTATGGCGGTGACCAGCTCCCCCATGCCGTCCGCGTCCATGTCCACCGACCAGCGCTCCACCGCCATGGGGTAGGGGGAGGCGGGATCGTCCACGAAAATCTCCTCCCCAGCCCTGTCCTCCGCCGGCTCTGCAACAGGGGCGGGCGGCTCCTGGGGTGGGGATTGGTCGGACCGGGAGGCGGCCTCCCCGGCGGTGCACCCGGCCAGCAAGGCGGCGGCAAGGAGCAAAACGGCGGGGAATTTCAGTCCCATCAGCAATATTCCTCTTTAAAAATACAGTCCGTTATTCTCCAGCTCGTCAATCAGGTCGCCCAGAATGTCCACATTGTAGGGGGTGATGATGTAGGTGGAGATGGCCACCTTCTTGATCTTGCCCTCGTTAGCGTAGGACACGCCGGCCAAAAAGTCCAGCAGGCGGCGGGCGATCTCGCCGTTGGTGGATTCCAGGTTCAGGACCACGGTGCGCTTCTCCCGCAGGTGGTCGGCGATGGAGGAGGCGTCCTCAAACCGCTCGGGCTTAACCAGCACCACCTGGAGCTGGGTGGCCGCGCGAATATTGACCACCTTGTTGCCCCGGCGGTCGTCCTCGGGGGCGGGGGCGCTGTAGCTGCTCTCGCTGCTGCGGCTGGGGCGCTCATAGCGGTCCCGGTCCCGGTCCCGGCGCTCTACCGGTCGGGGGGAGATGTCAAAATCATCATAGTCGTCTTCGTCCTCATCCTCGTAGGGGTGGGCCAGCCGTTTAAACTCATCAAAAATTCCCATCAATAATATCCTCTTTTCTCGAAGTAAAGGTGATTAAGGCATTTTGCCCGCCGGGGAAAGAACGTATATTCGTTTTCAGGTCCGGGGCCCAATAGGGGGGCGGGGGCCGAAGAGCGCGGTGCCCACCCGGACAAGGGTGGCGCCCTCAGCGACGGCGTCCTCGTAGTCGGCGCTCATGCCCATAGACAGACAGTCCATAACACTTTGATTATCCGACATTTTCCCAATTATGTCAACAAGAAAATGGCGCATCTGGGCAAAATATTTTCGGTTGGCCCCGGAAACCGTTGATACAGGCGGGATTGCCATCAGTCCCCGCAGACGGACGTGAGGACAGCCCGCGGCCAGCTCCGCCAGGGCCGGCAGAGCTTCCGGCAGGCAGCCGCCTTTGCTCTCCTCCCGGGCCACGTTGACCTCCAGCAGAATGTCCTGGACAAGGCCCAGCCTGTCCGCCTGAGCCTCAATGGCCCGCAGGAGCCGGTCCGAGTCCACCGAGTGGATGAGGGACACCTTCCCCACCACCTGCTTTACCTTGTTGGTCTGGAGGTGGCCGATGAAGTGGACCTCCGCTCCGGCGTAGGCGTTTGCCTCCAGGTGGGCGGTGAGTTCCTGGACCCGGTTCTCGCCGCACAGCCGGATGCCGGCGGCGATGGCGGCCCGGATGGTGTCGTCGGTCTGCACCTTGGTGGCGGCGCACAGGGTGATCTCGGCCGGGTCGCGGCCCGCCGCCCGGGCGGCGGCGGCCAGCCTCTCCTCAACAGCTTTTACATTTTGAGACAGGTCCATCTTATTTCCCTCTTTCTCTGAATATCTTTGGGGAGCGCTATCCCTCCAGCCGCAGGCCGTCCTGCAGGCCGGTGGCCTCGGTGATAATGGTGTCCTCCGCCCGGAGGACCTTTGGTCCGGTGCCCACCGAGCGGACCACATAGTAGTCCTCGCCTTCGTGGACGATCTCCACCTCCCGGAGCTCGGCATGGCCGTTGACCAGGGCGTAGACCGCCAGAATCTGGACCGATACCGGCTCCCCGGTCTTGTCGTCCGTCCGGGTCACCTCCTCCAGGTGGAGGGCCTGCTTGGGGATGCGCAGGCCGGACCAGCGGTCGAAGATCAGCTCCACGGTCTGGCAGCGCAGCAGGGTGGTGAGGATCAGGTAGCGGCTGGAGGAGAAGACCACCAGGGTCTTGTTCTGCTCGGTGGGGCCGATCTGCTCCACCGTCATCTCCACCTCCCGGTTCAGTTCCCCCGAGAAGCGCAGGGTGGCGGTTTTCCCCTCCGTCAGCCGCTCCGCCGACTGTTTGGGCAGGTTGGCGGCAAAATACCATGTGTTGGAGGTGAGCAGCTTGCCCAAGGCGCCGCTCTCCTCCCCGGCGGGGTTGTCAATCAGCTCCTGGAGGGCGGAGGGGGTGAGCTGGAGCACCGTGTCCGGGGTGAGGATGCTCTCATAGCCATCCACCAGGCCGGAGAAGACCCCGGGCTCCGGGGCGGTCACCCGGGTGGTGGCCCGGGCGGACTGGCGGGTGAGGACGGTCAGCTCCTCCTTGAGCTGGCGCAGGCGGGCAGTCAGGTCGGCGGGGGTCAGCCCCTCGCCGTAGGTATAGCCCCGCTTGAGGACGCTGCTTTTCACGTTCATCACCTGATCCCGCAGCTGGGTGCAGTCGCCCAGGGCGTAGGAGGCGCGCAGGCCCACCACCGCCTGGAGGATGTCCTCGTCCAGCCGGGCGGCGGAGTCCAGGTCGCCCCCCTGGTCGATGGCGTACTCCAGCAGCTCAATTTCCATCTCCAGCTCCTCAATCTGGACCTGGTTGGCCTGAGCCTGACTGTCCCGGTAGACCAGGGCGATTTCCTGACCGGTCCCCACCTTTTCCCCCTCCGCCCGGGTGATCTCCAGGATGCCGGGCTGGGCGGGGAGCACCCGGGCCTCCCGCACAACCAGGCCCTCCACGGTCACGCTGTCGTAGGAGGTATAGGCATAGACCTGTGTGGTCCGGTAGGGGTCGTCCAGGGCGTTGTAGATGTAGGCGGCGAAGTAGATGGCCACCGTGGCCGCCAGAATCAGGATGACAAGGGTAATAAGGGGTTTTCCTTGCTTCATAGGGTTCTCTCTTTCTGTGGAGGGCCTTCACAGCCCGTCCGTGTGAACTGGCATGGCCCGGGGCTACGCCTCCTCCCCGGGTTCGGTCAGGGAGATGGGCCGCTCCGGAACAATGGTGGAGATGGCGTGTTTATAGATGATCTGCTGCTTGCCGTCGCTGGTGAGGATGACGGTAAAGGCGTCGAAGCCGGTGATGCAGCCCCGCATCTGAAAGCCGTTCATCAGGAACATGGTGACCGGCCGGCGGTCCCGGCGGGCCTGGG
>ERZ808028.1467-NODE-1467-length-14151-cov-9.505684_pt1 | contig 14151 bp, 16 predicted proteins | sample MGYA00380184_ERZ808028 | MGnify/ENA primary metagenome ERZ808028 (study PRJEB31490, sample SAMN06133397) | mouse gut metagenome | isolation source: J8_1 | host: mice | place: China: Chengdu | collected 2015-05 ...
CGGCTGTATCCTTCCCACTGCCGGGCAGATTGGGGACTTTCACCCGTTAGAACGTGTGCCCACCGGGCACACCAAAATAACTCACGGCGGATTTTTTCGCCCTGAGATCCATTTTTGTATAGTTCATCCTGTCTCATACGATCTGTACTTGCCAGGTTCATTTGAACCTCACCCATTACTGGCATACCAAGCATTTCTTCTACAGAGAAATCAATAGGCTCACCCCAGTTATCATCAACTGCATTCCTCACTTCACCAGGAAATACTGATAAATCCAATAACTCACCCTGTTTATACTCACCATCATAATAACCTTCTACTGGCTTGTATTTTAAAGATTTATTGTATGCCAGACATTCCCTATATAATGCAATCACGGCAGCAGGATCATTATACTTCTTTGCACCATCACAATAAGCATTGTATCTCAGCTTGATCGCCCTTCTGTCAAGTTTTTCAACAAAATCTTCACACTCTACAATATCAGAATATTTTTGCGCTTCTGCAATAATAACATCCTTATCACAATATCTGCCATATGAATTATTCAGCTTTTGATATGTACCATTCGCCCTGCGCTTTTTATGCCTATAGACATAAATCAGTTTCATTTTCTCTAATTGTTCCAAGTAATCATTAACAGTACGCTTACTGGCTCCCCATAAAGCTGCCATATCATCCTGTGGCATATGCCATTCTTTGGTTTTATTATTGATTGTGTCTATCAGATTTACATAGAAAGTAAACACATTAAAAGGTTTATTGGACTCTGAAAATATCTTTTGCATTTCCCATAATTCCACTACAACAAACTTTTCTTTATCTGTATTGACTTCTAATCCTTCTTTTGAGATTACATAGTTATCTCCGCTCTGGTCAATTATTGTGATTATTTTTCTATCTGCAAGGGATTGAATACCAGCACGGATATTTTCAATCATTGTTCTATCCCTTTTTATTGCTGTTTTAAGGAATCTACCTGTAATAAAATATCCTATACAATCTATAGAAGTAACCATTTGTCCCAATCTCATACTATACATACCATTCAAAGCAGCTAATACTACCATTTCTTTTTCATCTAAATCCTTTGATTTACCAATGAATAACTTTAACATAAAATTTCTCCTTTAAATATAAAATAGCATATAAGCAAATTTTACATATTGCTTTGTCCTTTTTCGTTCATTTCAAAATTTATCAATCTAACCGTATCAAAATATCTTCGGTTCGCTGTAAATACATGGAACACTCTTCCATCCTTATCACCAATACCACATCCTATCGGATACACACCTTTCTTAAATAGTTGATTACATTCTTCAATATCATAGTTATAAACAGGCTTATTCTTTAACATATACATCAATTCCTTTCTACATAAATATCCATAAACAAATTATCCTAAGTACCGTTTTGGGCAAATTTTGCCTTTTTATGTATCCTTTACCTAGGACAAGTAGGCAAATTTTGCCGATTTCGGTACTGCTACTAAAGGAGATACTTTTTACTACAAGAGATCCATTCTTACCCCTAACGGGGATAAAGTTCTGTTTTTGTTGCTTACATTATTTTTTTCTCATCTGTTATTCCTTTCATCTGATAATTGATTTAATTCTTCTACAATAAATATTTCTACATTTTTACTTCTCTTTTTATTGGATGTGACATCCCATTTTGGAATATCACATAATTTACATTTCCCCAATCTGGAAAACATTTTTCTAAGGTATGTTGAACTTCACCACCCCTATAAACTTCTATGAATCAATAACCTAACAAAAATCCATTATTTGACTTTTGCATCTTCTACACTCTCTGATCAGAAATGTTAACTTTTTGCATCACAAAAAGATCACGCCAAAAACGGCGCAATCTTTTACCTTACTTATATTTTCAAATATTCAGTTTTCATCATTTATTTATAGGAATCTCATTGTGTAGAATTACACAGTAAAGTGGTTGATAGTTATTAGATTTTCTTGAATTTCGGTTTTACAACTTATTTTGATTGTTCTGTAAGGGCAATTATATTTCACATCATAATTTTTCATGAGGCAGCAGTCCTCTAATAACAATCATCCGCTACCAGAAAATCAATCGCTTTCTTGATCCTTGCCATCTCATTACTATATATCCTGTATGCCATATTTTTAGCCAATTCTACAGAATCATATCTTTCAGGCTCTGATCTCCTGATACTTCCTTTCCCGAAAGAATACAGATAATATTTATTTTCTTTTGGTTCATGGTTTATACGGAATTCCATTTTAATCCATCCGCATAAATTGATTTCACAATGGCTGCAGACAATCACATCATCTGAAATATGGTCTTTCCACTCTAATTCTTTGAATTGCATATGGTACTCTCCTTTAATTATATGTGGTCTGGCTTAATCCCTTATAAATCAAGGGTTTTAAGCATTTTTTATCATAAAAATGGTCCAGTACGATTAAACCTATTCGCAATTCATACTTTCACTCACTTTTCTTCTTTCTCAACGGACACCATACAGGGCTTGTCTTCGGTAAATGATTCACACCTAACTTTCCCATATCGTCACTTCTGTCTACATGGTCGCAATAATATATCCTGTTACTGTAATCATACATTCTCGCATAATCGCATTCAGCGCAATTTTGCTCCCTATTATTCAATTCCATATGTATTTACTCTTCCCTCCCTATTTCGTCAATCTTATCAGTCAACGTCTCACTTGCATGAAATTTCATCACTCTATGTTCCGGTATAACGCATTCTGCTCCACTTAAAGGTACTCTGCCCCTTCTTTCTTTAATTGTTTTCATCTCAAATCTGCCTAATCCCACTAATAGCACTTTCTCTCCCTCTGCCATACATTCCATCAACGTTTCAAAGAACAGATCAAGTCCCTGTTTTGCTGCTTTCTTTGTGATACCGCCATTTTCCGACATCCTGTCTATAAATTCTTTCTTTAATACTGCCATTATACTTCTCCCTTCGTTTTATGTTCTTACTGAAAATCCTTTGCTCTTTAGATAATCTAATGCCAATCTTAAAAGTTCTCCATTATCCAGCGTCTCACGCATTGTATCATCCCATACATGAGGCTTGTGATCTACTTCTATACCGCCATGAAGACCTTCATTTGCCCACTTTGCTACTTGATATCCAGATACATTTCTGTAGCTGTTCATAGCATCCGTATCAATATATACAGTTGCCCGGACACCGCCTTTATATGGTTCCGCATCTACCTTTACTGCTGAGAATAGAAAATCTTTTGTTCTCTGATAGCTTGACGGTTCATATCCTGAATAGTAGTCTTGCAGGAAATAATTCAACGTCTCATATATCCTGTCTGCCAACTGGTCAGTCATTTTCAATAGTGTTGGTTGTAGTGCTTTTGCAAGTTCTTTCATGTTTTTTACGTGTACTGCCATTATTTTTCTTCCTTTCCGGTGCTTCAATCACCATAAGATTTCTTGCGTTGTAATCACTTCTGTCATTTTGGAACGGTTTAAAGAATACAAAATAACCAGAGTCTATATACTCACCGTTCAGTTTTGAATGATGAATAAAATACATATTACCATCTTCACCTCGGATAAATCCAAACTTTCTGTCATGGAAATATTTCGTTACATGTCCATACAATATAATCATTCCTCCTCTATGGCTTGGTATTTACAGCTACTATGAAATTGTTATTTTAAGTTACATGGGATTAATTGATATAGAGTGTCCTTCTGACGCTCTATTAGGCTCATACAGGCGTTTTAGAATTAGATGCGGAGATTTAACGTGATTCATTGTTAAACCACATAAATAAGCCCTCTAGCAATCATGTAATAATACGACTGATAGAGGACTTATTTAAATGTCCTAACAACGTATTTACTTGTCACGATGTACAGAATTTCTCCTTTCCTGTGCAAATTTCTGTTTTGAAAAGTCATAATGATTACCAAGTAATCAAAGGTAATCAAACCGAAATCGCCGAAACCATTGATTTTTCTAGGGTTTTGACACTTTACTGGCGAGTTCGAGTCTCGCTATCTCCATATAAGAAGTGCCGGACACGCTTGCTTTAGCGGATTGCCGGCACTTCTTTTATCTACATTATTCTCACCAGAGGGATTATCTCCGATACCATTCTCCTGCAACTAAACCGCTTCCCTCACTCGATCCGCCCTGTCATCTTCTTCTGTTTTCAGCCCTTCTAATTCACCCCACCTTCATAGGCTCTGCAACTGTTCCTGACAGCATCCGTTTCTTTTGCCTCAGCAATATACGATGTTCCAAAACCGAGAACACTGATTTTATCGCCTGTTCATTTATTGATCCGATATTCCATGCCATCCTCCTATTGAATGCTCCGCCCCCTTCCTTATTGTATCAAACTGGCATTAAGGAAATCTTCAATTTTGTCAAAAGGAATCCGATCCGTCCGGTCATAAAGGTCAATATGCTCTGCATCCTCAACCACATACATCTCCTTCGGTTCCAAAGCCTTCTCGTATGCATGATCGCTGAAAAAGCGTGAGTGCGCCCTGTCTCCAACAATAAACAAGATCGGACGAGGAGAAATCTCATCCAGATGGGAAAGCAGGTCAAAATTGATAAAAGGGATATTGCTTGTCGTAGTAAAACCTCCCCTTGCACGTTCATGATGCCCGCGTTTCACAGCATAAAAGCGGAGCCATTCAGCCGCAGGTTCCTCTACTCCGGCAGGAACTTCCGCATAGGGTGTTTCCGGGAAGGCAGGGACATATTCCGGCATATATCCATTTTCCGCATCAGCCCAACGCTGTGCGGCAAGGGCTTTTTTTGCCTCCAGAATCTGTTCCGGGGTCTGCATCATCCTTGCCGCCGTACTCATATCATACATACTTGTCACAATCGCCGCTTTGATCCTTGTATCGACCTGTGCAGCAGCCAGTGCAAATCCGCCGCTTCCACAAATGCCAAGTACGGCAATCCTCTCCCGGTCAACAAAAGGCTGCAGGCCAAGATAATCTACACCCGCACTAAAATTCTCAGTGAACAGCTCAGGGGAAGAAACGTGGCGGGGCTCGCCTGCGCTTTCGCCCATATAGCAAGGATCAAATGTCAGCACCACAAATCCCCTCTGCGCCAGTTCATTTGCATAGACAGCCGGTCCCTGCTCCTTTACCCCGCCATAAGGTGCGCCAACAATCAACGCAGGGTGTTTCCCTGCTCTATCCAAATCCACCGCCGTATATAAATCCCCGGCAATCATAAGCCCATAGCGGTTCTGGTAACGGACGTGTACTCTCTCAACCTTTTCATTCAATTCACAAATATAATGGCTCATAATCTGATCTCCTTTTTTATTCTGATTTTTCAAGCGAAAATGTTACTGTAACATCCCCATCCCCCAAAGCTGCCAGTAAATCCTCTTTCGTTGCATTCTGGATTTTTCCCAGACGGGTAAAATTCCAGGAATTTGTGTCATAATAAATCGTGATACTCGTACCGAGGTAAAGAATCACATCTCCGGGTTCTGTTGTGATCTGCTCATCGTTCCTCGGCAGCGTATCCCCTGTTTCGCCTATCTTCTCAAAACTGCCGTAGTCATGCATATCAACTGTAAGCGGTTCTTCGGCAAGCAGATTCTTAAAGGCTTCGGCACTGGAATTATCCGAAAAGGCTGCTGTAAAGACCGTTTTCCCCGCCATAATATAAAACTGGTTCTGATCCACTTTTTCTTCCTCCTGCAGGTTGTTTTGTTGTTTGTCCTCATTTGAAGATTTATCTGTTTTTAAAGTTAAATCCTCTATGGAAGATGCACTTTGTATCTCTTCCGATTCCCTTTCTCCGATTGTTTCAGAGGTCCGTCCATCAATAGGATTCTGTGACGAGCAGGCGACAAGTCCGGGCAGAAGGAATATAACAAGCAGCAATATGAAAATTTTTTGTTTCACGTTCTACACCTCCCCGAACAGTGATCTAATCCATATGACCATCCCGAAAATGAACAGCAGACAACCGAAAATACGGCTTAGCGCGGTCTGGTGGCAGACAGCCTTTTCCCTGAAACGGCCTGCTGCAAACGAGAGTAACAGCCACCATATAAAAGTTCCCACCAGCACTCCAAGGACAAGCAGCGCTCCATTCAGAACAGTCATCCCTTCAGTCAGATTAAAATAGGAAAATGCAAACAGAAAGGTAAGGATTGCCGCTGGATTCGTAATGCCTACCACAAAAGCAGAAAGGAACATCGCCATTTCTGCGGATTCCTTTTTCGGCTCAAATTTCTTATGTGGCTTTCCGGCAAAAGAGCAGATGCCCATCGCTATAATAAACCCTCCGCCTATGACAGTGATGGCTGTCTGATATTTCAACAGGAAATCAGATACCAAAGTCAGCCCAAACGCTCCTATGGATGCATAGATGCAATCCGCAGCGGAAGAACCAAGCCCTGTTATAAGCCCTGCTTTTATCCCATGCTCTAAAGTCCTCTGGATGGTCATGGTTCCAACTGCACCAACAGGAACACCGAACAGCAGCCCTATTAGAATGCCTTTTAGCAAAAACAGCGCCAGTTCCATAGACCATCCTCCCTTTATGCTATTGCCCTGCCAGACTTTGATTGCCCACAGCAGACAGGCACATTTCCCTCCGTCTGGCCACAGATGAAAATTTCACCCTTTGAATTTTCATCATCACGAATGATCTCGCCCACAGAAGACACATAGATTTTGCCGGAAAGCGGGTTCTTAATGCTGTCAACCGGAGTAGTGATACACGCCTCCACCTCAGACTTTTCAAAGCACAGATCTGTGTCAATCATCTCACAGTTGATAAGTTTTAAATTTTTGCAATAGCATAGAGGCTGGGTTCCAATGATCTTACAATTTTCTAATGTCAGCCCATCCGAATACCATGCAAGATATTCCCCCTTGACTGTACTGTTTTTTACGGTTATATTTTCACCATGCCAGAATGCATCTTTGGTATCAAAGGTGCAGTTTTCAAAAACCGCATTTTTGATATACTGGAAGGAATACTTGCCCTTGAAAGTGACTCCCCGGAATGTGAGATTTTCAGAGCGCATCATAAAGTATTCGCTGACCGCAGTACTGTCCTCCATACGGATGCCCCGCACCGACCAGCCAAACTCCGGTGAAATAATATCACAGTCCCGGATAACCACATCACTGCATTCCCGGAGAGCCTTAATCCCATGCATCTTCGTATCCGTAATCTCAATATGGTCGGAATACCAAAGGGATGCACGGCAAAGTTCCGTCATTTCAGAACCTGAAATTTTAAGCCCATGGTCATGCCAGAACGGATAGCGGAGATTAAAAAAGCAGTTTTCGACCGCAATATGGGAACATTCCTTAAAGGCACTTTCCCCATCTGCCGGGCCGTCAAAAGAACAGCTTTTCACCAATACGCCTTCGCTCCCATAGAGAGCCCTTTCCATGTCAAAAGTCTGATTTTCAATGATTCTCATTACAGATTACCTCCTAAATTTTTTATATTTCATCGTGCCTGTTTCTTTCTGTTTTTAATCTGGTATACAAGATAGTCCAGACAATCAATCTGTTTTTCTTCCTCATGTACCCTCCTGAGGATACTCTCTCTGTGTTCCTCCAGCAAACTTAACTGATCCTTCCAGTCACCCTTGTCAAAATATCCCATAAAGCACCGTATTGTATCCAGGCTGCATCCCGCATCCCTTAAATTCTGAACCACTGCTTCTTTCGAACCATACCCTATTGTCTGTTCCGGTCTCATTTCTCTCATCCCTTTTATTCTGCTCATTCAACATCACTGATCACAACAATTTTATTTCCCCACCCTTCCAGTACGGGGTTGTTCTGGACAGCCTCCAAAAATGCCTCCGAATAATCAAAATATCCCACCGGAGTATATTCAGCAGCAACCTCTGCATCCTGATAAAAAAGGATGATACGGTTCGGTTCAGAATAATATACCATCCCGGCGCTTTCCTCCGTGATACTCTCCGGGGCAGAGGGGATTTCATAGCGGCTCGGAATATCATAATACTGCATGACCTCCCAATTATCATAATCATCATAATGGTAAATCGGCAGCCGCCAGTCACTGGTTCCCACATATTTCGCAATTACCGCCGCAGTATCATTATCATAAAGATGCATGGTATAGACTTCCCCTCCATCCCCGAACCGGACAACCAGATCTGCCGCCTGGGACTCATTCACTTCCGGCTCATCCGACTCTTCATTTTCTGTCTGCATAACAGGCTCCTGCGTTCCTTCCACATAAGGATTTTCTTCTCTGTCTGCACTACCGGATTCGGAAGAATTGCTGCATCCAGACAATAACATCCCTACGGCAAGAACCATACCAAATTTCACTAAAACATTTTTTCTCATCATGTGTCTCATGCCATAACCGGCTCCCGTAATAATTGCAACTTTTCCTTTCAACATTTCTTTTTCCATTTTGTTTTCCTCTTTTCTTTTAAAATTGATAAACGATCATTACTATTTGGCGACTAATACCGTAAGCCGCATTTTCCTTATTTTCTCCGCATCAAGCCATGCAAAAAGCATAAACAGCCCCGTTACCGTCACTATCGGGATCATGATATTCAGGGCAGACGGCTTCCCCGAAAAATTGCTGATTCCAAATTGCCTTAGAAGCGCCGCCACAAGGGGGTCAGTAAACAAAACAGCCAAGAGCGAACCGAGGACGGAGCCAGTCCCCGAAACAATCCCAAACCGCAGGGAAAAGGAAAGCCGTAAACGATCCGGTGGAAATCCAATGGCACGGTAAATCCCCAGATCCTTTTTTTCCATAGTAAGAAGTCTCCCTGCCGAAAGGGCAGTTACTACAAAAACAAATACCGACACCACGGCATACATAAAATGCATCAGCCACCTCATGGCGGAAAGTATCCCAAACAATCCAGGCCATGAATTTTCATGGAGATACACGTCCCCGCCATACAAACCTTCTAATGCCAGCATAACTTCCTGCTGTATTGACACATCCTCAAGAAAATAATGGACACACCACATTCCTGCCGTTTCCCTTCCGATTTTTGCATATCCATCCCTGCTAAGGCCGACATTTGCCCCCATATCATTTGCGCACTGGTAAATACCGGAAACCCTGTAAGGCATACTTCCTGTGCCCCCACCGACCGTAACCGTATCACCAATTCCCACATCCAAATCCGCAGCGACAAACTCTGTCAGCACAATCTCGTCCGCCTCCAGACAGGTTCTTCCGGAAAGGATGTGAAACCGCTCCGGCTCTGTGATCACATTTGCTGTGTAATCCACCCCGTTTACAGAAATACTGGGCATGGCAAGCATATAGCTGTCTGTAATATCCGTGTACTCCATGATTGTCCGCTCCACATCCTCACTCGTTGCTTCCCCCATCGGCTGTGCGGCAATATGCAGGTCAGCCGGGTTAAATGCATCCATAAGCCCCTTACCGTCTGCCCCAAGCCAGGAATCCACATAACCCATGAACGAAGCAAAAAACACCAGGAGCAATGCGGATACACCAACATTCAGATACCGCCTCTTTCCTGCGGCAAGCTGCCTTAACGCCAGAAAGAACGACAGGCCCATGCTGCGGACAGGGAAACGAACCCTTTTTTTCTTTGACGCTTTACCCATCGTCCCCCGGATGATCTCCACAGGGGTGATCTCCCCAATTTTCCTTACCTTCAAAAAGATAAATCCTAAAAGCAGCAGCATAAGGGGTAACAAAGACAGCAGGCAAAGCCAAAACGGAAACCTTACAGGAAACAAAAGCCCGGTTGTCGTAAGGGTGGCAAAAGCCGCCCCTCCCGCTGCAGACGGCGCTGCAAGGGCTCCAGATATCACAGCGGCCAGGATGACAAAGATATAGGGAACAGCCTGCACTTTCTGAAGATGCCCTGTCGTAAATCCAACCGTCTTCAGCGCTCCCATATCCGTTGTATCCCGCTCTACCGCACCGCTTATGCCATGCCCCAGCACAACCATGGCTACCAAAAGCAGCACCAATACAAAAGCAGATAAAAGCCCGGTAAACACATTTTGCAATGTCAGCATAAAACCCTCTATGGCACTCCTGCTGTGGGTAAATTCCGCAAACTGCGAAAGCTGTGTTTCCTGATTCAGCATCGCATTCCACCCCGCAATACTGACCTCACTGTCCCTGTTCTTAAATATGTGTATCATAAAACCGTCCCTGGCAAGCCCGTCAATTCCTGATGCTGATAATTTCCGGACAATTTCTTCATAATCCCCGTTGCAGATTAAAAAGCTTTTCATTCCGATCATAGAACTTCCCATGAACGGGTCTTCAAACCATCCTTTTATAATGAATGTCTGCTCCACGCCATTTCTGGCAATGGGAAAAGAAATCTCATCCCCGATCTCTGCCCCGAACATAGACTGCAGGGAAATGGGAGCATACAATTCCCCGGAATGGATCACGGCTTCCCCCGCCTGATATCCGGACAAGTCATCTAAAAAAATCCGATAGGCGTAATTTTCCGGCTCATAGACCACAAGCTGGCCTTCGCTGTCTGATTCCTGCCCATTTGCTTCATATTCAGAATAAATAAGTTTCTGCACTCCCGTTATTTCCACAGCATCCAGACTGTCTATTTCATCTGTAAGCTGTGTAATATCAGGAACCTGCGACACCCATGCAGTCAGATCACCAAACCCAAGCCGCTCCATTTCTTCCCTGACATACCGGACGGAGCTGTCCCATACCGTCAGCACTGTCACAAGGGAAACAGAAACAATAAACAATAAGGCAAAAACACCCGCCAGACTGCCTTTATGTCTTCTGACATATGCTTTCCATAAAGTTTTCATTTCCATCTGCGCACCACCTTACCATGACAAAGCACAAAGCCATTCGTTCAGCCGGATTTCCCTGTCCTTTGCCGCTTCGTCCCGATAGGCCGGAAAGTTAAGCTCATCCAGTATCTTCCCATCTTCCAGATAGAGAATCCGGCTGCCGCGGATTGCCGCCCGGACATCGTGCGTCACCATCAAAATGCTCTGTCCTGTTTCATTTAAACCGGTCAGAAGGTTTAGTACTTCCTGTGTGTTCTGTCGGTTTAATGCCCCCGTCGGTTCATCAGCGAATAAAATCCCCGGACGGTTAATCACAGCCCTGGCAACAGCGGCCCTCTGCGCTTCCCCTCCGGAAACTTCCGAAGGCAGCCGGCCTTTTGCTTTTTCCACCCCCATCTGGCAAAGAAGTTCATCCACCCTTTGCTCCACTTCTTTTGCTTTCCGGCCAGTGCCTAAGTATCCTGCCACCACAACATTTTCATACAGTGTCAGATTGCTGACCAAATGTGTCTGCTGAAACACAAAGCCAAATTCATGGGTACGTAAGTCTGACATCTGCTTTTCCTTAAACCTGCTGATTTCCCTGCCCTTATACCAGATTTCTCCTCCGGTAACTTCATCCATACCACTAAGGGCATATAAAAGCGTGGATTTTCCCGCGCCGGAGGAGCCCATGATAACAGTGAAATCCCCCGCGTAAATATCCAGTGTAATATGGTTTAAAACCATCCCCCCTGTTTTTCCCTGAAATTCCCTGCAGATATCCTTTCCTGCAAGCAATGCCTCTCTCATACGGCCACCTCCCCCGCCAGAATGAGCGGTTTTTTCCCCGTACTCCTGTCCGGCATGATCCCATCTACAAAACGGACATAAAACTGCACATGGGCCAGTCTTTTCTCCGCCAAAATGCCTTTCATTTTTTCCAATACTTCAAGACGCACCGCTTTCTTTCTGTTAAAGTCCGTTACTTCAGCCAGCATTTCAAAAGCGGTCTTATCAATCTGACGGAACTGGTAATCCTTCAGCCCTTCCACACAAAAACCCTCCACGGCCAACGGATGCAGGAAATCCCTGCCGCCTTTTCCGTCCTCAAACCAGAGAATGTCCTCATCACGCCCCAAAAGAATTTCTGCCCTCGTAAACGGACTTCCCGCAAGAGGTTCCTTTAATGCAAGATTGTCAGAAATTCGATAGCGGATCAGCGGCTGCGCAAAATTATAAAGGGAAGTCAGATACATGGTGCCGTTTTCCACTTCGATCAGGTTCAGGTCGTCAAATAAAACCATGCCTTCCTCATGCCCTGTTTCCACATCAAGAGCCAGTGATTCACTTGCCCCATAGAAATTCACCACCTGCGCCCGGAAAACTTTTTCCAGAAAGCAGCGCAGGCCCAAGGTAAGAGGCTCCCCGCAGGAAATCACCCGCTTTACCTCCACCTGCACTTTTCCCTGCTCCACCAGTTCCCCTAAAATCTTGATTGCCGAAGAATACCCAATGATGATATCCGGCCGGAAAGCAGATGTAATTTCTACCCATTCCTCCAGCGGGGTATTGATATCCAGATATTTCTGGCTTGCCCCAACTCCCCGGATACCATCCCCGACAGCCATCGCTCCCCCATACCGTCCATCCGTTGCTGCGATATAAAGAATTTTTGGCCTGCCAATCAGCAGTTTTATAATCTGCGGCATTTTCATATTCCATAAAGCGCCCCGGATAAGCCCAAGCAGCATCTGGTTCCATGCATCCTCATCATAGATAAAATATCCAGGGATGCCTGTGCTTCCTGAAGAATGAACCACATGGCAATTCTGAAATGTTTGATTCTCCATCCCTTCCTTTTCATCAAATTTTCGAAGTTCTGCCTGTTTCAAGCCAGGTACAGTCACCAGATCATCAAAGTGTTCCATAAGAATCCCTTTATCAATGGATGGAAAAGCCGATAAAGGTAGTTTTGATATCTGATCTTTTGTGATTCCGGCCTCTGCAAACGCATGGTGATAATATTCTGAATGTTCCCATGCAAAATGGAGGAGCCGCCGCAGTTTTTTATCCTGCACCACACTCATCTGTGCAGATGATTTCTTTTCATTCCATTTCAGTCTGTATAAATCCAATAAAACTTTCGCATAATTCATAACCTTTCCTCCTGCTCATTCAATCGCAAATGCATAACCTTTTCCATAATTTTCCCTGTGGTAATAGACTGCCTTCCCGTCTGTCTGGTTAAAAACAATACTCCACTCTGTAGATTCAAACTCCCCAAAGTTGTCTTTGCTCACGCGGTCAAGGGCATCACGGACACCTGCCATATCCATTCTTTCAGATTCCTCCAAAAGCTCCATTAAAATCTCATAGCGTTCATGAGACTGTTCCGTACCAATACCATGTTTCTCTCCTTCTGCCAGATAAAAATTCGTCACTACCGGTGTCTCCGTCACTACCATCTCATTCCCTATGTATTCTACAACCACACTCCGGCCGGAATTGTCAGCCAGAGCAAAATGAACCATCATGCCCATTGAAGCATGCATATCATACTGTTCCAGCAGAGCAAGCGCCTCATCTACATCTGCTGCCTTATCAAGCAGCAGCCTGATAGCCGTAGTCGTAGTAATATCCGGCCTATCCGAATCCTGTCTGATATCAGCTCTGTCCTGGATCATATTTACGGAAACTGCAAGCCCCTTTTCATTCATTCCGTCAAGCGGCGCATAAAGAGCTGCAAGCACTTTCACCTGGTCCATCTGCAGCGCCATCCCCGTTATCCCGTCTCCTGCTCCCTGGCTGATAAAATCCATGTTTACGGTAGAAATGGACGCATACCCATTTTCCGGATATGCGGCAACTACCATAGCATTGCAGCTATTCCAGTCAAAATTCCGCCCAAACAGAAGATCACCATCTCCTGATTTTACAGAGATCGTGCTACAGCCGAAGGATTCCTGCGAAAACCCAATATTCATGCCGGACAGCAGATTTTCCGCCAAAAAGCCGATCACTTCCCCGTCAGAAGAAGCGCCTCCGGCAGAGAGGAATGCATCAAAGCCATAATCCCCCTCATATCTTACGGCGGACAGCCCATTTTCTAATTCCCTGATCTCATTGGTCAACAGCACATTTTCCTCAGAAACTAAAGCTTCTTTATTCTGACCATCCACTGTCATTTGATCTGTCTTCATATTTTTACATCCCGTGAAACACAAGACAGACATTAATAGCAACAGTCCAGAAGCTAATCTGTTTTTCTGCATGGATAAGCCTCCTAGTATAATAATGATATAGCCACAAGAGCTATATAGTTAATAAGTAACAAAGTCATATCTGATGAATA
>ERZ808028.1468-NODE-1468-length-14150-cov-4.597456_pt1 | contig 14150 bp, 11 predicted proteins | sample MGYA00380184_ERZ808028 | MGnify/ENA primary metagenome ERZ808028 (study PRJEB31490, sample SAMN06133397) | mouse gut metagenome | isolation source: J8_1 | host: mice | place: China: Chengdu | collected 2015-05 ...
AGCTCTCCAATTGGAATATAATTACAATTATTATATCATAAACTACTTTTTTTGACAAGTATATTAGTCTTGTTATTACTTGGGTGTTAAAAATTGTAAAATGTAACAAAAATTTCCCTATTCAGGAAAATGAATAGGGATTTTGTGGGTTATTCTGTTTTATTATAAGTAAAAATCAGTTCATCACAGATGATTTCACGGACTTGGTTTGCGATGTTATTCATTTGCTGCACCCAGAGCATTTGATTTTCTGCTTTGAGCTGTTCGGTTATGCCCTGCTTTTCTGTAAACTCTTTGATAAGTTTATCATACATATCCTTTGCCTGCTTATCTATTGTTTCAAGATAATCGGCAAGGGTCATTTTGCAGAGCATTGAGTAATAGATTGTTGGATGGAACTCACGCAGATAATTTGCGTGACGGTGTCCCCATATGCCTATTTCTCTTTTAGGCTGATTTGCATCTTTGAAATCAGGATAATTCAGTCCGTCAATTTCAACATATGTAAGATTGTTTTGTACTTTCAAGTATCATACCTCCCAGTAAATTATTTTGTGTGTAGAAAATGCGTATCGCCATAAGATTTGTAAGCAGACTTTGAGAAATGGATGAGAATTCTGTTTTCTTGCGATAATTGCTGTACATAGGTACTGCTTTATCGCAAAAAACAGAAAACGCCAAAATGATTGACGGCTCGATGCCGTTAATCATTTTATAAAGTTGTTCTTTAATGAAACGCTTTCAAAATTTGGATTTCAACACTTAGAAAAGTAACACATTACATTTCACTCGGCGTGTTTATCGCCATTTATCAAAGTCTGAAATATCTTATGGTCTAAGTATAGCATCTACAGGTGCCATTGCAGCACCCATATTGTTTGCATCGGTTATAGCATAATCGGTGATAGTACCTATCTGAACTGCTTTGATTTTAATGCCATTTCCTTTAGCCTCAAGCACGGCACTGCCTGCACCTGTGACAGTCCACTGTGCTGTAGGCGGTCGCTGTCCGCCATATTCAAGGGGAAAACGAAACTGTCTTTCACTTGAACAAAAGTGACTTGAGGTTGCGGCAACAACACAGCTTGCTCCGGCACTTATCAGCATTGAACCGATTGACAAGGACAATGCCATTGTTGAACAGGCGCCGAAAAGACCTATACTCGGAATTTCCAAATCCTTGAGGGCAAAAGCTGAGCCCATACACTGATCAAGCAAATCACCGCTAAGAACAAAATCAACCTTATCCGAGCTTTTCCCTGCTGAATTAAGAGCTCTGATGATTGCATCATGAAGCATGGCAGACTCGGCAAGCTCAAAGGACTGCTGTCCCATTGTTGTATCTTCAAAAATCGCATCGAAATCCTCTGCAAGAGGACCTTCGCCTTCCTTTTTTCCCACTACTCCTGCACTGCCGATTATTACAGGAGGCTTGTCAAAAAACATTGTTTTACCTTTTTTGTGCATAATAAAACACCTCGGTTATATTTTAACCAAGGTGTCAAAAAATAATAAAAATAAGCTGTGCCATAATATGGTTATGATTTAATCAAATATAATTTCAATGTTTGTATTGTATGTATCCAGCGTTTTCATTTCACTGTCAAAGGAATATGTAAAATATCTGATTACGGCATTATATGTTCCCTCTTCCATTATTTTTTTTAATTCAATTTTCTGCAGTGCACCGCCCGGAGGAATAAAATCAGATTCATAAATGATTTCACGGCTATCCAGAAGCATAATCTGAATGACAACATAATACGGATTCACCTTTTGATTTGAAAAAGAAAAGCTTTGCAGACGTTGATTTGCTTTAAAATTAATTTCCGACTGCTGCGGTACTTCAAAAACAGCATTTTTTGTATCAATAAACTGTTTTGTGGTCATCTTATAAGGAAGCACAATTTCTTCTTTTACCTGACATTCATTTTTCACATTCTGAGCCAAAGCACCCGAATAATCTGTTAAGCAGAATGCTATAAGCACTGCAATTGAAATCACTGCAGAAAAATACAAAATCAAAAATAAAATATTGCTTTTTTTGATAACGGCAAATTCGTTATTACTGATTTGAATATAACCGGCATTGCGGTATAAAATGGAATAATCAAGCAAATAAGCAGGCAGACTGCAGCCGCTGCATTTTATATCACCTAAAAATTTTTTGCCCTTTCCGATCTGGCATAAAATATGAAACCCATTGGGATAAAGCTTTTTCATCTGCTGATTGTTATAATAACCAAGGGTCACAGAGTTTATGCCTGTGACAACAAATTCGCTGTCATAATCACTGTTATCTGCATATAAAAATTCCTTCACATAAACCACCAAATCATTATATGCATAAAAACAAATTCAAATAACAAAAGACCTGACATCAGTCAAGTCTTTTCATATACAAGCATTAGAACAATGTTCAAACTTATGCAATATAAAATTGTAAACAAAATTAACAGTCAAGTTAATTGTTTGGTATAATATCATAAACAACTTTAATTATTTAAAAGCATCATTAAAAACTGTGACATTATTTTTTTGACAATATGCATTTTGAATTTCAATGTCAAAAGAATATAAATCTTTGTCATAGCCTAACCAAAGTTTCCCGTTACTATCCCATCTTGGATAGCCAACAAGATGATATTTGTTTCCTAAATCATCAACATAATAATCTTTCTCTTCCTCATCCATCAAGACAGAATAATCTACATACTCTAAATCTTCTGCGTTTTTATTTACAATAAATCCGCCTTCTGTTAAGAACACATCTTTAGCTGAATAAACATTTCCATTACTTCCTACATATTCCTGATTAAGCAGGTCAATATAATTCATTGTATAACTAACACCATTCTCATCATATAATGGAATTTCAGTAGCATCGCTATATAAATTTCCATATCTATCATAAAACTCAAAAAAATTATGGTTGATAAATTTACAATATCCAAAAATCAACAAAATTGAAATAATCAATACAAAAAGTATTTTTAAAATATAAATTTCTTTTTTGAATTTTCTTTGATTTTCATTTATATCAATTACTGCTTTATTATACTTTCTTTTTGTAATAAGAAAATATAACAAAGTAATTACGGCAGGAATAAAAATCTCTGCAATAATGAAAATATTTCTATATAATTCATTATTAAATTTCAATTTAATACCTCTTTGATTTTAATACACATAAAAATCTTTCAACAGATTAATTAAACCAAAAATACTTACATTAATTATTCGGAAAATAGTTTTATACCCTTTTCTTTTTGATAATCTCGTTGTTCTTGCTTAGATATAACAATATTATTCTCACCAAAAAGTGTATCATCTGAATCAACGATTAGATCACCATCTTTATTCCAATATGGATAAATTACCGCATAATAATGTTCGCCATCATCATAAATAGTTTCATATAAATTTACATAGCTTTTAATTTTATTTTCTTCTAAAAAGACTATGTAACCTCCTGTTGTTAAATATACATCGTTAGCATCACGAATATCTCCATTTTTATTAATGTAAAAAGTTCTCGTATTATCATCGTTTACTTTTACATAATATTCATTTCCGTATTCATCATACAGTGGAATATCAGCAGGGGACAAATAGGCGTTTCCATACAAATCATATACAAAATTCTTTTGAATATTTGTCAAACTGATAGCCTGTAATGAAATTAAAAAGGAAAATATTAAAGCCATAGCTAATGATACAATCTTAATTGCCTTTATATTTTTTATGGATTTAGTATCATTATTTGCTGAATAGAAAGCAAGCTTTTTCCTTAATGCAACTTTTAAAATTATCCCTAAAACAGCAGTAACTGCTATTGATATTATTATTGATACAAGAAATATATTCATAATACTAATATCTCACTAACAAGTTCATTTACATTTTCATTTTTCCGAAAAGCAAAATCAGTCAAGTCTTTTGCTAAGCATTGTATATCGTTTCGGAGGGAGGGTTATTATTCCGTTTTTGCAGTCAAAATCGAAATGACAATAGGAGCTGTTCCACCTGCTGTCAACCAAAATATTCATCTCGTCCTCACTGTTATTAACAGCTATCAGCACTGCTTCGCTGTTGGTATATCTTTCATATGCAATGGCAGAGCCCTCGCAGTAAACACGGTTAAACGCACCCTCGGCAAACACCTTTGAGGATTTTCTTATCTGACCGAGACGCTTATACCACAAAAGCAGATCTTTATTCTGCTTATCCCAGGTCATACAGGCTCTGTTAAACGGGTCTTTCATTCCCTGCATACCGATTTCATCACCATAATAGATTGACGGCACACCGGGAAGCGTAAACTGAATCAGGCTTGCCATTTTCATCATTGAAAGACCCTTCAGATAATCGTAATCAGACAAAGTATTGTGCATATGCTGCCACTCTCTGTCCCTGCCGTTATTATCAGGTCCCGCAAGCCTTGTTATTGCTCTTTCCGTATCGTGTGTACCGATATGATTCATCAACACATTCAAAGCCTGCGGCGGATAGCTTTCAACAATATCCATTATCGCATCAAAGAAATGCTCACCGTTTCCGAAGCGTACAAAGTTAAGAACAGCATCGGCAAAGGGATAATTCATTACAGAATCAAGCTGTTCGCCGAGAAGATACCGTCTTCTTTCACCATAGGCAAATTTATTTGTTGCATTTTCCCATACCTCGCCGATAATGACAGCATCCTGATTTTCAGTCTTGACAGCTTTTCTCAAATCGTCAAGAAAAATATCGGGCAGCTCATCTGCAACATCAAGACGCCAGCCTGCAATACCGCACCTCAGCCATTTACGCAAAATACCGTCTTTACCGCAGATATACTGACGATAGCTTTCATCCTCCTCAACGATTTCAGGAAGCAGCTTAATTCCCCACCAGGCATGATAATTATCAGGATACTCAATAAATTTATACCAACTGAAATAAGGGCTTTCCTTGCTGTTATATGCACCAAGGTTATTATAATGGCTGTACATATTAAAATACTTGCTGTCACAGCCTGTATGGCTGAATACACCGTCAAGTATGATTGATATGCCATACTTATTTTTTGCAGTTTTGCAAAGGGATTTAAGGTCTTTTTCATCACCCAGAAGGCTGTCAATTTTTTCATAGTCGGCAGTATCATATCTGTGGTTTGAATGGGATTCAAAAACAGGATTTAAATAAATACAGCTTACGCCTAAATCCGCAATATATCCGAGCTTTTCTTCAATACCCTTTAAATCACCGCCGAAAAAATCGTTATTCCACAAGCCATTCATCTGCTCTTCCTTCCAAAAGGGCTCTTTACCCCATTCACGCATTACACGAACGGAAGGAACGCCGGACTTTTTCCTGCCCGAATTATAAAACCTGTCGGGGAAAATCTGATATATTATGCCGCCCTTCAAAAAATCGGGAGTTTTAAAATTCTTGTCATAAACAGTCTGCTGAAAATCACTGCCCTGTGCAGTAAAATCACCCTTGCCGAAGCCTGCATTTTTAATAAAGGTTCTGCCCCAGGGCGTATCAAGTTCAAAGTGGTAAAAATACAGACCAGTGGTTGTGGCGCTGAAATGAAGCTCCCAGTATTCATAGTCATTTGTGCACATTCCTGCCCAGAACATACCATAATATGCAGTGCACTCTCCCTCACCCTCTTTGGTGACAGCCAGCGTTGCACAGCTGCATTTCAGATCCCTCGGAACAATTATGCGGAATTTGCACGCTTCATCAGTAGCAAGAGCAGATACTATTGATTTATAAGACTTATCTCTTGAATCAAATACTACCATAATTCCTCATATACAACTTGCCAAAAGGGCACAATCCCTTTTGGCAAGCATTCATTACTTAGATTTTTTTGTTGCTTTTTTAGCAGCAGTTTTCTTTTCAGATTTTGCAGCTTTTTTTGGAGCTGATTTTTTCTCTGTCTTTGGAGCCATAGGAGCTTCTTTTTTAGCAGCCTTCGGCTTTTCATCCGCAAAAACAACAGGCTTTGTATGCCAGATATCATTTGCATAATCCATAATGGAACGGTCTGCGCTGAATACACCTGCACCGCTGATGTTCATAAGTGACATTTTAGCAAAACGCTCTTTATCTCTGTAAACCTCTGCTGAAAGCTGCTGTGCCTTCTGATAATCGGCAAAATCAGCCAGAGCCATATACTGGTCAACATTCATAAGAGCTGATGAAATTTCACCAAAGCTCTTGCCGTTGACACCATGGTTGATGAATTCAACAGCATTCTTTAATACCTCATTATTTTCAAGGTATTTCATTGGGCTGTAGCCATCTCTCTTAAGCTGCTCAACCTCAGGCGTTGTCATACCAAAGATAAAGATATTATCCTCACCGACAGCATCGAAAATTTCAACGTTCGCACCATCCATTGTACCGAGAGTAACTGCACCGTTGAGCATAAGCTTCATATTACCTGTGCCTGATGCTTCAGTACCTGCAAGTGAAATCTGCTCACTTATATCTGCTGCAGGCATAAGTGCCTCAGCAAGAGAAACATTGTAGTCCTCCATAAATACAATCTTGATTCTGCCCTTAACATCGGGGTCATTATTGACCACTTTTGCAAGTGCATCAATAAGCTCAATAATCTTTTTAGCCATAAAGTAGCCCGGTGCTGCTTTAGATGCAAAGATATAGGTTCTCGGCTCAAAATCCATATTTGGATTTGCCTTGAGCATCTGATATTCAGCAATAATATTAAGAACATTAAGCTGCTGACGCTTATACTCGTGAAGTCTTTTAACCTGAACATCAAAAATAGAGGTTGGGTCAAGAACAATGCCGTTTCTCTTTTTAACAATTTCAGCAAAACGCTCTTTGTTGGCAAGCTTGATACCGCTGATTCTGTCAAGCACCTGCTTGTCGTCCTTATAATCACGAAGCTTTAACAGCTCGTCACTCTTGGTAATAAAGCCGTCACCGATAAGCTCTGTAATAAACTTTGTAAGCTCAGGGTTTGACTGACAAATCCATCTTCTGAAAGCAATACCATTTGTAACATTTTTAAATTTATCGGGTGTGATTGTATAGAAATCGTTGAATACGGTATCCTTTAAAATCTCACTGTGAAGAGCAGACACACCGTTAACAGAATGAGAGCCTGCAACGCAAAGGTTCGCCATTCTTACCACACCGCCTGAAACGATTGCCATACGCTCAACCTTGTCAGCATCGTGGGTTACACCCCATACATATGCTCTGAAACGGTTGTCAATTTCCTTAGTGATTTCATAAATACGAGGAAGCAGACGTCTGTATAAATCCTCACTCCAGCACTCAAGTGCTTCCTTCATTACTGTATGATTTGTATAAGCTACTGTATTTGTAACAAGATTCCACGCAGTATCCCAATCATAGCCGCACTCATCCAGCATAATTCTCATAAGCTCAGGAATTGCCATTGTCGGATGTGTGTCATTAATATGAATTGCTACCTTATCAGGAAGATTATTAAGCGTGCCGTAGCGTGTTAAATGACGCTTGATAATATCCTGAATGGATGCTGAAACAAGGAAATACTGCTGACGCAGTCTGAGTGACTTGCCCTCCTGTGTATTATCTGCAGGATAGAGCACCTTTGAAATTGCCTCTGCCATAGCAGACTGCTCCATAGCCTTAACATATGAGCCTGAATTGAAAAGTCCCATATCAAGCTCAGGCTTTCTTGCTGCCCAGAGTCTTAATCTTGAAACGCCCTTGCCCTTACCCGAAACATACATATCATAAGGCACTGCAGTAACGGTATTGCAATCTCTCAGTTCAACGTGGTGATAATCGCCGTCCCAGCTATCCTCAATCCAGCCTTCAAAGTTAACCTGACAGGATCTCTCCTCACGAGGTACAAGCCATACCTCACCGCCGGGGAGCCAGAAATCAGGCAGCTCTGTCTGCCAGCCGTCAACAAGCTTCTGCTTGAAGATACCGGCCTCATAGCGGATGGAATAGCCCATTGACTGGAAGCCGTTGGTTGCAAGACCGTCAAGATAGCAGGCAGCAAGTCTGCCCAGACCGCCGTTGCCTAAGCCTGCATCAATCTCTTCATCATAAAGTCTGTCAAGCTTGATATCAAATGCTTTAAGTGCTTCTTCAAAGGTATCAACAAGATCAAGGTTATAAAGATTGTTCTTAAGTGAACGACCCATTAAAAATTCCATACAAAGATAATAGATTTCCTTTGAATCCTGCTTCTTAGCCTCAGTACGGAACTCACTGTTCATTTCGGAAAGCTTATCTCTTACAATCATAGACACAGCTTTGTAATACTGCTCATTGGTTGCAGTTTTAGGATCGACACCAAAGAAATGGCTAAGCTTATCGCTAACAGCTTTCTTAGCCTGAGCAACAGTCATTTTTTTCATACAAATCCTCCAAATTATATTCAAATTTTTAATTAATTAGACATTCGCTTTGTACATTATATACTAAAATCAACATTTTTGCAATAGCAACTATAAAATATATGCCTTAATTCTTTCTTCCACGCTTTAAAAATTTGTTGATAATTAAGCCTGCAAGCTCCTGAATAGGTCTTATATTCATAAATATCATTAAAGCAAACAAAGCTATTTCGATAATATACAGCAGTGCTCCGCCCTTCATCAGAAGCATCAATGCACTCTGGGCAACCAATATCAGTGTTTCGCAAAGCATAATCGGGAGCTGGAAATTAATCTTAATATATTTTCTTGTATTCGCTCCTCTTGTGATGAATACTACAAGGAAAGCACAAACCGTAGCAATTGCAGCACCGTTTGCACCGATTTTGGGTATAAACACTAAGTTGAGCACAATGTTTGTAACTGCACCGCTGAGCGCTGTAAGAAGTGCCATAAGCGACTTTTTCTCTGCCATATAAACAGATGCAAGGAAATTGACGATACAGGAATATGTTGTTGCAATAATAAGTATGGGCACAAACTTCCACGACTCATAATATGAGGGGGCAACCAGAATTTTTGTGATAAGCTGACAGGCGAGAATAAGCGCTGACGCAACGGCAAACACGCCGCCGCTGTAAACACGGAACACCCTGCTGAAAAATCTTCTGCGCTCCCTCTTATTTTCCTGCCCGTCAACAGCAGAAAGCTGCCACGCGTCAATGAATATCTGTGAAAACAGAATTACAAAATTAGGAATTTTTGATGCCGCAGTGTACAAACCGTTCGCAGACGAGCCTACAAAGCTTGTTACCATATATCTGTCAGAAACATTGATAATCCACCAAAGAATAACTGTAGGAATCAGCGGCACACAGTATTTCAGCATTTGCTGTGTTATCGTCTTTTCCTTCAATGTGGGCTTAACATATCTGTAAAGCTTGGCAGTAATCACAAAGAAAATTACCGAGCAGGCATCAGATGCAATGATTGCAAGAATATAGCCTGTTACCCCCCATTTGAGTGGTCCCAAAAACAGGAAGGTAAAAAGCAGGGTTGTTGCCGTTGCGATAATTCCGTCAATTGCAAATAGCTTTACATAACCGCTTCCTCTTACAAACTGCTGGCAAAGCTGCCTGAATCCCGACACCAGAACAAAGGCAATAACAAGAACAATATAGTCGCCCAAAATAAAATCATTGATTTTAATAAGACTTATGGGGTATGCAAAAAGCAGAAATACGCCAAAGCCGATTATCGTTGTCCGAACGCCGACCGTTAATACATCTGCTTTATTTTTTGCCTTGTCAAGGGAAAATCGTAATGCTGCACTGTTAACCTGCAAGGTTACAATCGGTATTAAAACATTCACCGTCTGCTGAACCAAATCCGCAGCGCCATAGTCGCCTGTACCCATCATACGGGTTACAAAGGGCATCAGTAAAAAAGACAGTGCTTTTGAGGAAAAAGTGCCTATTGCAAATATAATCGTATTTGAAGCTAACTTTTTATACTTGTCCAAAACTAAAATTCCCTTTCATCATATTTTTATAACAAACGCATCAATATTTCCAGCTTCCGTTTTCAAAAGCAATGGTATTATGATAAGATGCAGAGGTGTAAATACTGCTGCCTCTGTACTGAGCAGCACTGTCAGCTTTAGGTTTGCCGAAAAGATACACATAATGATAACCGAAGCCGACACCTGCGGTAGTTGTTTTATCCGCACCGCCGAGCTTAACCATAACCTTTTTATCCATAGAGTTCATATTCAGCTCCATAGCCTGCAGTGTTGAGCCGTTAAGCTCAGTATAATAAAGTCTGTTGCCGTGAATTACAGGATAATCTGTAAGCGAGCATTTTTCCAGAAGTGTAACCGTTTTTTCAGAGCCGAATTTCTGCCTGATTAAATCAAAGCTGCCGTTATCCTGTTTTTTATAATAATAGAAAAAGCCACTTTCAAGCTCCATATTCACAATGGAATCCCCTGTTGTATCATCCCTGAAATAACGCCTGTCATTCTTATCCTCCAGACTTACAGTGATATACTGATATTTTTTTGTTACATCGTCATACTGGGTAAAGAAAATTCTTGAAAGTGAAATGCCGACAAATTTCAGCTTTTTATCAGCACCTGCTGTATAAAGAACCGTTTTGCTGTAATCCTCGGTTTTTATAAATCCAACAGAATTATCACTGCCTATAAAGTATATTTTATCATTATACAAATATGCAAATGCGATATTGTCTGCAAGCTTTTTTTCTTCTTTTCCTGTTATTCTGGCTCTTTTCAGCTGATTTGCCTTTGTGTCAACAAAATAAACATAATCCCCTAAAACATTAAGATATTTATAATTATTTTTATTCGCCGTCAGCTTTTCAGTTGTTTCCTCAGAGGAATCAAAGCGGTAAACGCCGTCATTTTCAATACTGAAATAATTATATGCCGCACTGAAGGTAACTGCGCCGGCAGTTTTATTCAGCAGGTTGCCAACCTGATTGCCCTCAAGTGAGGTGTCAAACGCAAACTCACTGATTGGCTCATAATCATAGTTTTCAGGTCTTGTGGTTGTCGGCTTGGTTGTGGGTGCAGTTGTAGTTGTTGTCTGGCTTAAAATATCCTCCTTAACAAAGGCAACAACCTGCTCAACCTTATCCTCAGGAACAAATGATTTCATTTCAAAATTCGGGTCACAAATTTTCATTGTGATTAAAAATGCAGCCAATGCCAAAACGATTATGGAAATGATAATCAAAAATGTTTTGCCTGCTTTTTTTCTTTTCTTCGCTCTCTGACGCTTTCTTCTTTGCTTTACTCGCTCTTTTTCATCCATTATTTTATCTAACCTGTCCGTTTCCGAAAATCAAATACTTTGTTGTGGTAAGCTCACGAAGTCCCATAGGTCCTCTTGCGTGAAGCTTCTGTGTTGAAATACCGATTTCTGCACCAAGTCCGAACTCACCGCCGTCGGTAAATCTTGTTGAAGCATTATGATAAACAGAAGAGGAATCCACTCTGTTCATAAATGCCATTGCTCTGTCATTATCCTCTGTAATAATTGACTCGCTGTGACCTGTTGAATTTTTATTGATATGCTCAATTGCCTCGTCAAGACTATCCACGGTTTTAACACTGATTATGTAATCAAGATATTCAGTGGCAAAATCAGCTTCGTCTGCCGCTTCAATATCAGGGCATACGGCTCTTGCTCTTTCATCACCTTTGATTACTACCTGCTTTTCATCCAGCCTTGCCTTTATTGCAGGCAAGGCCTTTTTGAGAATATCACTGTGAATAACAAGGCTTTCACAGGCATTGCAGACACTGATACGCTGTGTTTTTGCATTAAAAATAATTTCTGACGCCATTTTTGTATCAGCATATTTATCAACATAAACGTGGCAGTTGCCCGAGCCTGTTTCAATCACAGGCACTGTTGAATTTTCAACAACAGCCTTGATTAGGTTTTTACTGCCTCTGGGAATAAGGCAATCAAGATAATCCTTCATCCGCATAAGCGCAGTTGACGACTCTCTTGAGGTATCCGAAACAAGCTGAATTGCATCAGCAGGGAGTCCTACGCTCTCAACAGCACTTCTCATAATATCGGCAATTGCCTTGTTTGATTCAATTGCTTCCTTGCCGCCGCGCAGAATAACTGCATTACCGCTTTTAAGGCAAAGTGCTGCAGCGTCTGCTGTAACATTCGGTCTTGCCTCATAGATAATGCCGATAACACCCATAGGGCAGGAAACCTTTTTTATAACCAGACCGTTCGGTCTTTCCACCGTTTCAAGCACTCTGCCGCAAGGGTCTTCCAGTGCTGCAACCTGTGCACAGCCCTCTGCAATGCCCTTTATTCTTTCCTCATCAAGCATAAGCCTGTCAATAAGACCTGCATTAAGCCCATTCTTTTTTCCGTTTTCAATATCAATATGATTTGCACTTATGATAACATCTGCATAATCAACAAGTGCCTTGCCGATTGCAAGCAGTGCTTTATTTTTAATTTCTGTATCGGCAGTTGTTAAAATCCCTGCTGCCTTTTTTGCTTTAATTCCTAAACTATCTAACATCCTATTCACCCTTTACTGAAAAATATGTACCGATGCTTTTTCCGTCAAGCACCTTATAAATATCGGTTGGCTTAGCACCATTCATAATGACAACTGGTATGCCCTTGGCTGTGGCAATTTCCGCCGCCTTGAGCTTTGTTGCAAAGCCGCCTGTACCCTTTTCACCTGCACCGCCTGCCACTGCTTTCAGCTCATCCGTTATTTCATCAACCCTTGATATTAATTTTGCATCACTGTTGACATTCGGATTATCGTCATACAGACCGTCAATGTCTGTTAAAAGAATAAGCAGGTCTGCATCTATAAGCGTCGCAACCTTTGCACTGAGGCAATCGTTATCACCATTAAGAAGCTCCTCAACATATACAGAGTCATTTTCATTTATGATAGGAAGTGAATCATACTCCAGTAGCTGATTAAAGGTATCAATCAGGTGTGCCGTTTCCTGAGGATTTTCAAGTGTATCTGCCGAAAACAAAAGCTGACTTACAACCACACTGTATTCACTGAACAGCTTGTCATACAAAAACATAAGCTCACACTGACCCACTGCTGCAGATGCCTGCAAGCCTTTCGTGGTATCGGGCTTTGCTTTAAAGCCCAGCTTAACCGCACCCACAGCAATTGCACCGCTTGACACAAGAACAATTTCGTGCCCTGCATTTTTCAAATCAGACAGCACCGAAACAAGCTTTGCCATACGTGCAATATTCGTTTTACCTGTATTATGCGTTAAGGTAGATGTACCAACTTTAACGACAATTCTTCTCTTTCCCTCGACCTTTGCCATAACATACTACTCCATTTTAATTACAATTATTTGTATTGTAACATATAAAACGCAACAATAAAACATTTTTTATTGATTTTTTTGTATGTTTTTTTAATTTTCGGTAAAAAATAGTGTACGGAGGTTTTATTTATGACAACAAGAAGCTATGTAAGGATTTTTTCCTTTGTATTGGCTGCCGTGTCTGTTCTGGCAGGATATGCAATCATTAATATGAACCATGCCAACAGCTACAAAATGCAGCTTGAAAACAGCTACCAGCAAAGCCTTAATGAGCTGTCGGAAAATCTGGATGCCATTGAAACAAATTTAACAAAAAGCATCTATTCCAATTCCGACAAAATGCTGCTTGAAATAAGCGCTGATCTTTACGCTGAATGCGGAGAGGCAAAAGATGCCCTTTCACGCCTTCCTGTAAGCCAGATGAACTTAGGCAGCACATACAAGTTCATAAGTCAGGCAAGCGACTATTCCACTTATATTGCAAAAAAAATTGCCTCAGGTGAAAAAATATCCGACGAGGAGCACAAAAATCTTTCAACCCTTTTGAACTATTCAAGAAAGCTTAATGATTCGGTTGAGGGTATGGTATCCATCTGCAACAGCGGCGGAAGAATAACTGCAAGCAATGTGAAAAGCAAAGCTAACATTAATGTAAATGCAATTTCAGCAGATATGACCGCGGCAGAGGAAGCGTTCAATAACTACCCTACGCTTTTATATGACGGTCCCTTTGCAGACGCAGTGCTTAACCGTGAGCCGCAAATGATAAAGGACAAGGACTATATCTCCAAAGAACAGGCTCGTGAAATTGCCGCAACTGCACTGAACTGCAACATCAATCAGGTTGGTAACGCAAATGACGAAGAGGGAAAAATCCC
>ERZ808028.1469-NODE-1469-length-14133-cov-4.915339_pt1 | contig 14133 bp, 11 predicted proteins | sample MGYA00380184_ERZ808028 | MGnify/ENA primary metagenome ERZ808028 (study PRJEB31490, sample SAMN06133397) | mouse gut metagenome | isolation source: J8_1 | host: mice | place: China: Chengdu | collected 2015-05 ...
ATCTGCCGTTAGATAATCACCATCTCCACTAACAATGGTATTTGTATAACCACCTTCCATTGTAAAACCATCTTTGACAACTGGTCCATATTTCTTCCAAAAAGTAATACTACGATTAACCATAGTACGAATATTAAATATCGTATTTGCATCTGGGTTGATAGTCTCAACGGCCTTATATTTCATTGGTGTCATACGATAACAAATATCATAGCCACATAATTTACATGCGCTATCGACAGTTTTATCATCTAATTCAATTGATATGTTCTGTAATAACTTACGTGCATTATCAACTTTATCAATATTTCGAGCGCCCTTTAAAGAGATATCAAATGCCCTTTCTACGTCTCCATTTATCATAAAACGGGTCAAATAGTCAACTGCTAATCCAACCAAACTGGCTGATATATTTTCTTCCGCATACAACTCTATTCCATCATCAAATAATTCTACCAAAAAATCTTTTGGTCTGATATATCCCCCATAGGGTTGCTTAATATTTCTAACTCTTTGTGTAACTGTTTCCATCACAGCACTCCCCATCCTTTTGGAATAAATAGCTCCTTGTACTGGTCCACCGCAAATGGATCGGTCATGCCGGCGATATAGTCGCACACCGCCCTGTCGATCCCCTCCTCCGCCCGGATGACCTGGAAGTCCTCGGGCAGCTCGTCAGGGTTCACCTGAAAATATTCAAACAGCCGGCGGAGCATATCCTGGGCCTTCCCCTCTTCCCCCTTGGCCATGGGGTTGGTATACACATTGGCAAACATAAACTCCTTCAGGGCCATCATGGCCTCCCCCACCTCGGGGGACTGCCGGATCGCCTCCTGTCCCTGGCTGGCCTGGATGGCATCGGAAACCAGGGTGTTGATTCGTCTGCTGTGGGTAAAGCCCAGCACATGGGAGATATCCAGCGGGATATCCATCGGATAAATGATCCCGCCCCGGAGGGCGTCCTCAATATCGTGGTTGATGTAGGCGATATGGTCGGCCAGGCGGACAATCTGTCCCTCCAGGGTGGCGGCAGGGGCCCCCTTGGTATGGCAGACAATCCCGTTGCGCACCTCCCAGGTGAGGTTCAGCCCCGCGCCCTCCTTCTCCAGCCGCTCCACCACCCGGACAGACTGCTGGTAGTGGGCGAAGCCGCTGGGCATAACCTCGTTCAGCAGCCGCTCTCCGGCGTGGCCGAATGGGGTGTGGCCCAGGTCGTGGCCCAGCGCGATGGCTTCGGTGAGGTCTTCATTGAGGAACAGAGCCCGGGCCATAGTGCGGGCGATGCGAGAGACCTCCAGGGTGTGGGTCATCCGGGTGCGGTAGTGGTCCCCCTCTGGCTGGAGGAACACCTGGGTCTTGTGCTTCAGCCTCCGGAACGCCTTGGAGTATACAATGCGGTCGGTGTCCCGCTGGAAGGGCGTCCGGACGGCGCACTCCTCCTCCGGCCGGGCTCTGCCCCTGCTCTGAGACGACCGGCAGGCCAGCGGGGACAGCATGGTCTCCTCCCGCGCCTGCAGCTGTTCCCGCAGCGCCATGAACAGTCCCTCCCTGATATGTATTCTGGTTACGATTACTTATACGAAATATCTTCCTGGATTCCTCTTTTTTTCAAAAAAATTTTTGTTTCTCTCCCGGCAGAAAAAGTCCCGCCGCGGACTGGCCGCGGCGGGAGCTGAGCGGTTCTTTTAACCCTTTTTCTTCCCCGCGCCTACCAGGATATAGACCACACAGGCCAAGGCCAGCAGGTAGGGGTAGTACAGACAGGGCATGATCTGAAAGGCGGTCACCACGCCGCCGGAAGCGGTGATTGCCACCAGCATCTGGGCGCCGTAGGGGATGATGCCCTGGAACACGCAGGAGAAGGTGTCCAGCAGGGAGGCGGACTCCCTGGGGGTAATGCCATATTCCTCGCTGATCTCCTTGGCGATGGGGCCGGCCATGACGATTGCCACGGTGTTGTTGGCGGTGGCGATATCCATAGCCCCCACCAGCAGGCCTACACCCAGCCGTCCGCCCACACGGCCCTTAAACATCCAGCGGATAAAGGCCAGCAGGGCCTCGAAGCCGCCAAACTCCCGGATCAGAGCGCACATGGACGACACCAGAATGGTGACCATAATGGTCTCAAACATGCCCGAGGCCCCGGAGCCCATGCTCCCCAGCAGCCCCATAAAGTCGATAGTCCCGGTGGGAAGTACGATGGCCACCCCGGCCAGAATCCCTACCAGCAGCACCACAAACACGTTCAGTCCGGCAATTCCGCCAATCAGAACCAGCACATAGGGAACCAGCAGCAGCAAATTATAGTCCGGGATATCAATCTGACCCACACCCGCGCTGAGGGACTGGATCAGAATCACAGCCAGGGTCAGAACGGCGGCGGGCAGGGCAATCTTAAAGTTGGCCCTGAACTTGTCCCGCATCTCACAGCCCTGGGTATTGCAGGCCGCAATGGTGGTGTCAGAGATGAAGGACAGGTTATCTCCAAACATCGCCCCGCCCATCACGGAGCTCACACACAGGGCCATCGAAAAGCCGGATACGTTGGACACCGCTGCGGCGATGGGGGTAATGAGAGTAATGGTGCCCACCGAAGTTCCCATAGCGGTGGACACAAAGCAGGCGGCCACAAACAGCACCGCCACAGAGGCCCAGGCGGGGGTGACGGACAACAGGAAGTAGGCCACTGCCTCGGCGCTGCTCCGCCCGGTGACCCCCACAAACACACCGGCCACCAGGAAGATGAGGATCATGGTCATAATGTTTTTGTCCCCAACGCCCCGGGCCATAACGGCCAGCTTGTCGTCAAACTTCAGCTCCCGGTTTTGCAGGCAGGCCACCAGCAGGGCCACCATGAACACCACCACAATGGGGATGTTGTAGAAGGCCATCTCAATGCGCAGGACGTACTCAAAGATCAGGCCCATGCCCAGGTAAAGCGCCAGAAACACCAAAATCGGCAGCAGCGCCGCGGGATTCTGCTTTATTTTTTTCTCTTTTTGATCCATGAATGGATCCCCCTTTTTCTCCCAAGTTCCTCTTATTTTAGTGGAAATCTTCCTCTCTGTCAATCCACTTTGCAAAATTGCCCCAGGATATTATCCCATCTGAGGCCTGCACCCGGGCACAAAGCAGCCCCTGCCCGGCGGGCAGGGGCTGAGATGATTACAGAATAATGCAGATCAGGCCGCCGGAGCCCTCGTTGATAATCCGCTGGAGGGTCTCACGCAGCTTGGTGCGGGCGTCCTCCGGCATACGGTTGATCTTGGAATTCAGGTCCTCGTTTACCAGCTCATGGAGGGATTTTCCAAAGATGTTGGCCTCCCAGATGCGGCTGGAGTCCCCCTCGTACTCCTGGAGGAGGTAGTTTATCATGTCCTCACTCTGCTTCTCGCCGCCTACAATGGGGGACACCTCCGTCTCGATATCCGCCCGGATCATATGGATGGAGGGGGCGCTGGCCTTCAGCCGCACGCCGTACCGGCCCCCCTGCTTCATAATCTCGGGCTCCTCCAGCACCAGGGAGTCGATGGGGGGCACCACAATGCCGTAGCCCGTCTCCTCCACCTGCTGGAGGGCGTCGGCCACCTTGTCGTAGGCCTTTTTCACCCCGGCCAGCTGGGTGAGCAGGGCCATCAGGTCACCGTCGTCGCCGATCTCAAAGCCTGACTGCTGGGACAGGGTGTTGTAAAACAGCCCCCGGGGCAGCTCCAGGCAGGCAGCGGACACGCCGGTGCCCAGGTCGATGCCGGAGATGCGGGCGTCGCTGACCACCTCGCAGTCCCGGAAGGAGTTCACCGCGCTGTCCACATCCCGCACCCGGTGGAGCTGGGCGGTCCCCTCCCGGATGGCGGTGTACAGGGCGGATTTGATGGGGTGCTCCTGGGGCAGGGCGTCCACCCAGGGGGGCAGGAACAGGTCCAGCTCCTTCACCGGGAACTCGTAGAGAACGCTCTTTAAAATGGCGTTGATCTCCTCCTGGTCCAGCTCCAGGCAGTTGGCCGCCACACAGGTCACGTCGTACCGCTGGGCGATGTCGGAGCGGATGGCCCGAGCCCGCTCGGAAGCGGGGTTGGCCGAGTTGAGCAGCACCACAAAGGGCTTGCCCAGCTCCTTCAGCTCGGAGATCACCCGCTCCTCCGCCTCCAGGTAGTCCTCCCGGGGGATGTCGGTGATGGTGCCGTCGGTGGTGACCACCACGCCGATGGTGGAGTGCTCTGAAATCACCTTCCGGGTGCCGATCTCCGCCGCCTCGGTCATGGGTATCTCGTGGTCAAACCAGGGGGTGGTCACCATCCGCTGGTTCTCCCCCTCCAGCTGGCCCACCGCGCCGTCCACCATGTAGCCCACGCAGTCGATCATCCGCATCTGGAAGGCAGCTCCCCCGTCCACCTGGACGGCCACCGCCTCCTCGGGAACAAATTTGGGCTCCGCCGTCATGATGGTGCGGCCTGAGCCGCTTTGGGGCAGCTCGTCACGGGCCCGCTCCCGGCGGTAGACGTTTTCGATGTTGGGAATCACCAGCGTCTCCATAAAACGCTTGATAAAGGTGGATTTTCCTGTCCGGACCGGCCCCACGACGCCGATGTAGATATCGCCCTCGGTACGGAGCGCAATATCCTCATAGATTTTGCGATCTTCCACTGCAATTCCTCCTTCGGCCATGAGACCGGTAGTGTTCCTTACAGTGTATGAGACAGGCTGGGGATTATGACTGAGAAAACGCCGGCCCTCAGCGTTTCCCCGCCGTCCCCCGTTTTTTCCCAAAGCAGGCCTCGCACAGCCGCCCCCGGTGGTGGAGGGGCAGGGCCTTTCCGCACATGGCGCAGAAGCGGATATTGTTCCGCAGCCGGTGGAGCAGAATCTCGTTGATCTCGTCGGCCACCCGCTCCCGGAGCTCATAGAGCCTGTCCTCGTCCACCGGACAGTCGAAGGCCCGGGCGAAGGAGTAGTAGAGGTCCAGCTTTTTATAGAACAGCTCCAGCTCGGGCAGGGTGGGCTCCTCCTCGGGCAGGCCGGGCTGGTCCACCGCCTCCCCCTGCTGCCAGCGGCGGAGGAGCTGGAAAAACAGGTCCCGCAGGGCCTCCTCCGTCTCGTCAAAGGGGATGTTGGCCGCCCGCAGCTCCTGCTCCCGGGTGAGGACAAAGCCCATCTCCCGCAGCTTGGTGATGATGGTGATATACCGGGTGACATCCAGCTTGCGGTAGGGCTCCACCGTGGGCATCCGGTTCCACTGGGTGAGCACCTCCAGCAGGTCGAAGTCCACCTGGAGCACCAGGTCGGAGAAGCCGGCCACGGCGTACTCCAGCGGCGGGATCACCGCCTCCAGCCCCGCCCGGATGGCGGCCAGGTTCTGGGTGGCCCCCACAAAGCCCCGGCTGTACATCCCCTGCCGGCCCGCCCGGCCGGCGATCTGCTTGATCTCCTCCGGCTTCAGCTCCCGGCGCTGGACACCGTCAAACTTCTCGGTCTCCATAAAAATGATCCGCTGGATGGGCAGGTTCAGCCCCATGCCGATGGCGTCGGTGGAGACCACATACTCCATTTTCCCCGTTAAAAAGCCCTCCATCTGCTTGCGCCGGGTGGAGTAGGGCAGAGCCCCGTAGATGATGGCCGGCTCCTTGCCGCTCTGGCGCAGGTCCTCCGCCACGCTGAGCACCCCTATTTTGGAAAAGGTAATCAGGGCGTCCCCCGGCTGGACCCGCTGGTAGTCGATGGGGTGGGCCATGCACAGCAGCGGGGTGTTCCGCTCATGGACCTCCACCTCATAGCTGTCGCCGCAGCTCTCAATCAGGCGGATCAGGAGATTTTTGGCCTCCGGGGCGGCGCACAGGTGGACCTCCGGGGCCAGCACCCCCAGGATGGCCCGGGTCCAGGCGTAGCCCCGTTGGGCGTCGGCAATCATCTGGCACTCGTCGATTACCGCCACGTCGTAGCGCTGCTTCAGGTCCAGCTTTTCGGCGGTGGCGGCCACGTGGGTGTCCTCCTCCCGGCGGTCCTCCTCCTCCCCGGTGGACAGGGAGCAGGCCACCCCGCTGTCCAGCAGGGTCTCCTGGGCCTCCAGGGCCAGCAGGCGCAGCGGGGCCAGGTAGACCCCGGTTCTGGCCCGCCTCAGCCGCTGAAAGCCGGCATAGGTCTTCCCCGTGTTGGTGCCCCCCAGGTGGAGGACAAAGTGCCGGTGCAGGCTGCGGGCCTCCGGGTATTCGTCCTTGGGGTTCAGGGCAATGAGCAGGGACAGGCTGGTGCGGATGGCCTGGGGGACGTACCACACCGACCACACCGTACCCAGCCCCTCGGCCAGCAGCTGCCGGGTGGGGAAGCCCTCCGCCCGGAGAAAGGCGTCCAGGTCGGCCTCGGGCTGGGCGTCGGCAAACTCCGCCAGCAGCTGCTTGGCGGTGTTGAGCAGCACCCGGGGGTAGCGGTCCTCCACCCGGACCACCCGGGGATGGTCCGGGTAGTCCCCCAGCCAGGCCCAGGCCTTGGTGAAGTTCCGTAAAATGTCCTGAAGGCGCTTGCCGTTGTACTGCTCCTCCAGAGAGAGAAATTCGTCCACCCGGGAATTAACCTGGGAGGAGCGCAGGCCCTTGCTGTTCTTAGCCGCCGGGAGGCGGGCCGTGATGGCGGTGTGGTAGTGGCTGGCCAGAAGCCAGGCCAGGGAGCCGTCCGGCTCCACGGTACCCCAGGCCTGGTTCAGGGCGGCCTGGGCCCGCTTTACCGACTGGGGAACCGGCCGCGCCGTGTCCCCCACGTCTACCCCCTTTTTCCTGCGGTTGACAAATCGGGGGCCGCTCTCCGCCAGAAGCACGTCCTCCCGGTCCCACACCCGGACGGGCCGTCCGTTCTGCATGAAAAAGAGCGGCTTGGGGAGGAGCTGCTTCATCAGCTCATTGTTCCAGCCCCGCCGCTTCAACACAGATGTGGGCCAGAAATTTTCCCGGTTTCGTCTGGACATAGCGCCCTCTCCTTTTATCCTTCGTTTACCGCAGCAGCTGACGCACGTCCTCCGTCCCCCGCCGGCCGTGGGTGTGCAGCGCCTGGGAGGGCTGGAGCAGAATGGACTGCCGCATATCCTCCAGCAGCGTGTCCGCCGCGGCGTTGTCCCGCACCATGCCCTCTGCCAGGCTGATGTAATGGCTGTAAAGTCCGCCAAAGCTCTGGTCCAGCTGGTTATACAAGGCGCCGTAGGCCGCTTGGATGCGGGACACCCAGCGGCGGTCCGCCTCCAGCGCCGTCTGGGCGGCCAGGGCCTGCTCCCGGGTGGCCACGCTCAGCCCCTCCAGCTGTAAAATTCTGGCGGACAGCCGGAACTGGGGCAGGGCCACGGTGTCCTCCCCCATTTGCAGGGACAGGCCGCCCTCCCCGCCCCCTCTCCCGTCGGAGGAGACGATGATGCCGCCGATAATGGTGACCGACCCCATAAAGCCGCCCGCGCCCACGCTGACGCCGCCGCGAATCAGTATCTGACCGGCCTGGTCCCAGCCCCCCTCGCCGTCCCAGCCGATGCCGGCCCCGCCGGCTCCGCCGGTGGCGGTGAGGACGCCGTCCGGGTCCCCGCCGCTGTGGGGGTCGGCGCAGTCGATATTCAGGGATGTGCCGCTCCCCAGCGAGATGCCCGCACAGCCTGTGCCGCTCTCAAAGAGGTTGCTGGTGCCGCTCTGGAGGATCAGTGTCACCTCGTTCCCCTGGCCCAGGCTGAAGGCCCGGCCGGAGGACACCCGGCACACCACCCCGCCCAGGGACAGCTCCATGGGGCCGATGCCATCGGCCAGAACGATCCTGCCGCTGAACGGGGCCTGGGCTGCGTCGGTGCCCGGGCCGCCCGAGATGGCGGACACCTGGGAGGACAGGATATGCAGCGTCTGGGACTCCTCCTCATACACCCAATCCCGCCCAGGCTCGCCGCCGGTGACGGAAAAGGGATTGGGGTACATGGATATCTCCTCAAAGGCCTGGGTGTTCTGGTTCCAGTGCAGGTAGGCGTACCGGGTTCTGGGCTGGCCCGACTCGTCCTTGCCCTGGACCACCATGCTGTGGATGGGGGCGCCGTGGTCCCCTCTCACCAGCCACAGCCGCACCGGGTCGCCGTTGAGCAGGTTCATCTTCGCCTGCCGTCCGTCCATCTCCAGGGCGGTAATGGCGCTCCAGCCGGGCAGCAGGGTCTTCCAGATCAGGTCGAAGGGCTCCAGCCGGTTCCCCGCCCCGTCCAGAACATGGGCCGCCTGGGCGGCCAGGGAGACGGGGCCGTCCACCACAACGGGGACCGTCAGCACCGCCCGGCTCTCCCCTTCCGGGGCGCCCTCTGTCCGGCCCAGCGCCACCGCCGCCCCCTCTGTCAGGCGCAGAAGGCTGGACCCGCCGGCGTGAAGACTTCCGATTTTTGCCAGAGCTCCGCCGGAGACGGTCAGCACCGCCCCCTCGCCCAGCCGGACCTCTTTCAGTATGCTCTGTTCCGGCACAAAAATGCGGGCTGCGCTGCTGTCAACTGTCAGCGTGGACAGGCTTACATTCTGGAGCGCCGTCCGGCCGGAGCCGGTGAGCAGAACCGCCTGCTCCCCCTGCCCTGTCCCCTGAACGGTCACGTCCGCCCCGCCGCCTACCACCAGCTCCCCGGAGGGGGCGCGGAGGGACACCCCCGACAGGTCCTGTCCCGACACCTGAACGTTCCCCATCGGCTGGGCCTGGGTGGGAACGGGCTCCGCCGGTGTCTGGGTACTTCCTGGCTCCGGAGCGGCCTCCGGCAGGGGGGGCACCGACAGAAGGTCCATCAGGGTCTCCAGATTCATGCCCTTAATCTCCGCCAGAATAGCCAGCAGGGAGGACCCGGCAGTCAGGCCAGCGCCGGAGCCGGAGCCCTCGCCGGACAGCAGCAGATTTGTCAGGAAGGCCTCCAGCCCCGGGGCCGAGCCATCCATAAACCGGGCCTGAAAATCGGCCAGACTGGCAAATTTTCCGCCGGTCAGCAGCTCCACCGCCCGGTCGGGCGGGACCCCCTCCTCCACCTTCTCCAGCAGCTTCAGCAGGCCCTCCATCGCCGTACGCAGGTCGATGCCGCCCTCCAGGGCCGTATCTCCCCCGGCAATGACCGCCCCCAGATACAGGGTGGCCAGATAGCTCTCCACCGAGCCGCTCTCCAGCGGCCTGCCGGTGATGGCGGCCAGAATATCCGAGCCGCTGGCCGTCTTGTCCAGCCCCAGCGCCGCCAGTATCTCCTCCGCCGTCATGTTTTTTTTGACGATGCCCTTCATCAGCCAGTCGGGGAGGGCCTGGGCGCCCTCCTCCTTGCCGGCCTCTCCGCTGGTGTACAGCAGCGACTCCACCCATTTGGCGGCCCCCGCCTCCCCGTCCTGAAACAGGGACACACCGCCGGCGGTGGCCCGGCTGATGACCCGCTCGATGCTCTCCCGCAGCTGCTCCAGCTCCTTCTGAAGCGCCGCCCGGTCCGTCTCTCCGCCTGCGGCGGATTTTCGGGCCAGGTCCGCCATGCGGTCCAGGCTTTCCTGAACCTCGTCCAGGGCAGCCTCCCCCGTCTGGAGGGCGCGCCGGCTCTCCCGGGAGCGGCCCTCCACCCGGCTGACCCGGCTCATCAGCTCCTGCAGGGTCTCTGAGATGGTAAATCCGGCCGTTCCGGCCACCTTACGGCTCTGCGTGCTGCCGGCCGCCTTTTCGGTCTTGCCCGTCCCCTGATAGCGGGACACGGAAATGTTTCGGTTCCTGCGAATTGCCAGTTCACCCATGTTCAGGGCCCCCTTCCCGTCCGTTCCCCGCCCGGCGGGCGGGAAACAAAATCCAAACCTTACCTCTTTCTATAAAATATCGGCAGATTGGAGCGAAACATAAGGCCGCCGTCCTCCCGCAAAAGAAGACGGCACAGCCACAGCCGTGCCGTCTGAATTGAATCTGTTACCGGGTGCTGGGGATGAGCAGCATCCGCCCGGCGGGCAGGGTGTCCTCCTCCAGCTCGTTGGCCTGGAGGATCTGCTCCATGGTGGTGCCGTGGGCCTTGGCGATGTCCCACAGCTCCTCGCCGGGGGAGGGCATCCGCAGCACCACCGAGGGCCGCTGGCCCTCTCCCCCGTTCCGGGGCTCTCCCAGCTGGGCGCCGGTCACCGCCGGAACGGTTTCCGTCTCGGTGGCCAGGCAGTGAAATTCCACGGTGAAGCGCACCTCCACCCCGCCGGCGGCGGGGGCGGCGAAGACCTCCCCGGGGCAGGCGCACAGGCAGGAGCACCGTACCCCCTCGGCGCACTCCAGGCGGCAGGCGACGGGGATGGACCGGCGGACGCACTGGACCAGCTCGTTCTCGTCCAGATAGAGCACGGTTATGCAGGCCTCCACGGTGAGGACCAGCTCCGCCCCCTCCCGGCTCTGCCGCACCTGGCCCAGCGCCAGCCGGGCATCCACCACCGACCGGACCAGCTCCCCTGTCTCCAGCAGCTCCCGGACGGCCTGGGGCCGCACCGACTGCTCGGTGAGGCGGCACAGGGGCTGATTCTCCCGCTCCACCTCCATCAGATTGCTGGTGCTGTAGAGGTCTTGGAGCAGAGTCACCGGCCGGTGGCAGTATACCTGGGCCTGGGCCAGCAGCTCCAGGGAGACATCCAGCTCCCGGCCGTCGCCGGGCAGCTGGTCGCACTGGAGGGAGGCCACCTCCACCTCCACCTGGCAGTCCCCCTCCTCCCCGGCGCCGGCCACCTCGATGATCTGGGAGAAGGGCATGGACTCGTGAACCGCGGACAGCCCGCCTCCCGCCTCCTGAAGGAGGAGGTAGAGCTCCACCATCCCCTTGAAGATGAGCTTGGAGCCGATGAGCTTGCTCTCGTTGCACACCGGCTGAGCCCGGACGGCCAGCAGCATGGGGCTCTCCCCCGTCCCCTGGAGGCGCACCTGGTCGGAGAAGGTGAAGGGCTTCTCCTGAACGGCGGACAGCAGGTAGTGCTCCCCCTGATACTGGCGCTGGCACAGGCCCTCCTCGTCAGGGCCGGTCACGCCGCCGCAGATGGGCCGCTCCATCGGCTGGCAGGCGGTGATGTCCACCGCCAGGTCCACCCGCAGCAGCACCTTCCGGGGGTTGAGTGCCCGGGCCTCGGCGCTGCGCAGCCGGGGCCGGGCCAGCACCGTCCCCCGCTCGGTGAGGCCGGGGGCCTCCGCCTGACAGGTGAAGGGCAGGCCCACCTCCATCCGCCGCAGGCCGCCGCCCCCCTCGGGCTGGTAGAGGATGGAGGCCCGCACCATGCCTGTCACCTGGGCCACCCCCTCCCGGGCCTGCTTGCCGCTGAGGGTGGCCTGGCCGCATACGTCCACAATGCGCAGAATGTCCGGGCAGGCGTCGGGTACGATGCTCTCCAGGGTCTCCTCCTGGCACAGGGTCACCTCCGCCACCGTGTCGTAGTTGATAATGGTATCCCGTTCAAATTCCATGTTGTCCGCTCCCTTGTCATAGTATCAGCCTGGCTTTGTTGACACTATATGCCCGGGAACTCCTATGTATGACCCCTATTTCACCTTAAAAATCCTGCGCAGCAGCCCCCGCAGGCACCGGGGGGAACGTACCACCACGATACCCATGAAAACGCCTCCCCTCCCTGTTGAATTTGCCGTTGACGGCTGTTTCATCCTATGCGGAGGTTGGGAAAGTGTGCCTTGCAATATTTTAAAAATGTGCTATACTGAAGCTACAAAATAATCCAGGGGGGATATTGTCATGACTGAACAGGAACTCAAAGCCGCATTGGAAGATAACAATAAAGAACTACTTCATTCTATGCAAATCATCATAGAAAATGTGGTCAAGCCCCAATTTAATCTGCTGGCAGACGAGATTAGCATTGTCCGTGAGAAAGTGGAAAATCTGGAAAAGAAAGTCGAACGCATAGAAGATACCCTTCTGGAGCATGAATTTAAGCTAAGAATTATTAAATAACCTTCAAGGTCAACGGCCCCCCGCTCAATATGGCGGAGGGCCGTTTGGAATTATTTGATGCTCATGATACCGCACTTGTCATTCCTGCAATCAGGAGGTAAACCATTCCCGGTCAAAGCCGCTGTCATCCATGAACTGCTCCACGGCGGCGGGGTCGGCCTTGCTCTCGTCCAGAGGCAGGGTGAACAGGGCACGGGGACCCTCAAAGTTTTCCGCAAAAGCGATGGTCCCGTCCTCCGCCACCGTAAAGGTATCCCGGTCAGGCGCCATACCCTGGTAGAAGGCCATATACACCGTGTGGTCCGCGAACATCTCAATATTCTGCGTATCCAGCAGATAGTAGAGCACCCCGTCCTGCTCCAGAAGGGAGACGCCTGCGTTCAAGGTCCAGCTGTTCACCGACCAGGGGGTGAAGCCGGCCACCAGAGGGGTAACGGTATAGTCCATCAGCGAAAAGTCCTCCCGGTCCAGCGGGGTCCCGTCCAGGCTCTCCAGGATCATCACCGCGTAGGTGCGGGCCTGGTCCGCCTGGCTGGTCCAGCTGGACAGGTTCTCCCCGGAGACCAGCCCCGCCAGGGTGACGCAGAAGTTCTCCGTCTGCACCGACTGGTCCAGCCGGACGGCGTCCTCACTCTGGAAGGCTTGGGACAGCAGAGGGTCCCCGTGCAGGTCCGCCACCTGGGCCGGACTGAGCCAACGGGATGCGGCATAGGCGGAAACGGTTAACAGGGCCACCGCCGCGGCGATGGTAACAGCTTTAACAAAACCTTTCTTTTTCACAGAAATACACTCCTTTTCAAGTTCAGCAATTTTGGCGGTTCGGCGCACCAGCTCCTCCGTCCGTTCCTGGAAATCGGCGGAAAAGGGCACGGCGTCCACAGCCTTTCGATAGTCGTTCCAGTTCATTCGATCTCCTCCTTCAGCATCTCCCGCAGCCGGTCCCGGCCGCGGGCCAGTCTGGTGCCCACCGTAGCGGCGGGCAAATCCAGCAGCTTTCCAATCTCCCGGATGGAATATCCCTCGTAGTAATGCAGGTGGATCACGGCGCCGTACTTCTCCGGCAGGGCCTGTACCGCCTGAAGCAGGTCCGTCCCCGGCTCAGGGGCGGCCGTCTGGGCCGCCTCCTCCAGAGGGAGATTCCGCTTTTCCGCCTGGCGGCGGATATCACTGGCACGGTGAAGGGTGGTTCGGATCAGCCACGCTTTCTCATGTCCGGCGTCCCGGAATGAGACGGGAGCGGCCAGCAGCCGCAGAAACACCTCCTGCACCGCGTCCTCCGCGTCACTGACGGAGGACAGCCGGGTACAGGCCAGGCGCAGCAGCATCTCGCTGTACTCCCGCACAAGGCGGCATACGGTCTCCTCGGTACCGGTCGGGACCATGTTCCTCAACTCCCTTCACCCTTAACACGGAACAGGGCGGGCAAATTTTTCATCTCGCAAAAAAATATAAGCCGGCCTGCCGCGGGTACACTCCTCCCGCGACAGGCCGGCAGCCTGTTTTAATCTCTGTCCGCATCGAAAATGGGCCGGCCCCCCTGGGGCTGGGCGCCGGGGTTGTTGTTGATGGTGGCCGCCGCCGCCGCCCGGAACCGGGAGCGGGACTGCTTGATCTCCTCAAAGGCCTCGGCCACCGCCTCCTCGGTGCGGCGCAGGGCGTCCTCACAGTACTCGTTGGCCGACCGCTTCAAGGCCCGGCTGCGCTCCTCCGCCTGACGGATCATGTCGTTGGCCCGCTGCTTGGCCTGGAGGGCCAGGGCGTCGGCTGCCAGCATCTGCTTGGCCCGCTCCTCGGCGGAGCGAACGATGGAATCCGCCTTCCGCTTGGCGTCGGCCTCCATCTCCGCCCGGCGGGCCATCATCTTCCGGGCCTCGGTCAGCTCCATGGGGAACTGGCTGCGGATATCGTCAATCAGGTCCAGGGCCCGGTCCCGCTCAATGATACACTTATCGCTGGACAGCGGGGCATTCTTCGCCTCGTCGATCATCTCAAAGAGCATGTCCAACAGTTCTTCCACACCGCTTGCCATTTGGTCAGCCTTCCTTTCCTTCCATCTCTCTCATGCGCCGGTTCACATCGTCCACAATCTCCCGGGGGACAAAATCCCCCAGGTTGGCCCCGTAGCGGGCCATCTCCTTGACAATGGTGGAGCTGAGATAGGTATACTTTTCACTGGACGCCAGAAACATGGTCTCCAGCCTGGGGTTCAGCTT
>ERZ808028.1470-NODE-1470-length-14124-cov-3.685769_pt1 | contig 14124 bp, 9 predicted proteins | sample MGYA00380184_ERZ808028 | MGnify/ENA primary metagenome ERZ808028 (study PRJEB31490, sample SAMN06133397) | mouse gut metagenome | isolation source: J8_1 | host: mice | place: China: Chengdu | collected 2015-05 ...
ATCACGATTATAGGCAAGTAAAACAATATTGCTTTGCTCATCTTGTGATTTTTTCAGACTGTTTTCAAACATCATTTTAGTAATAGCTAATTCTTCATCACTGATATGACCTTGTTGAATATCGTGAAGTTGTTCTAGGACTAAGGCTTCAACCTTTTCAGCCTTATCCTTTTCAATACCACAGCTTACCATGACAATGCCATTAAAAGCATCGTAATTGGAAGAAATATAATAACATAAACTATGTTTTTCACGAACATTTTTAAAGAGGCGTGAATGAGAAAAAGCTCCGAAGATTCCATTAAAGATAGTCATCGCTTCATGGTTGGGTGATATAAAATCAATATTAGCAGCAAACCCCATATTGAATTTTGATTGCGTAATTTTTTGGGCTTCAACTAGATGCTCTACATCGCTGTGTTCAGATTTAAAGCAAGTAGCAGCCTCAAAGTTTTCTTTTCTTGGGGCAAATGGAAATGTATTTTTCAATAATTCAATATGCTTGTCATTAAAATGACCGATAGCATATATTTCAATCGTATCCTCTTCTAGCATCTTTTTTAAAGCTTGGGTTAAATCTTGAGCAGATATTTGATCGATATCTTCTTCATACCCGATGCCCGAAATACCTAAAACTTGATTTTTACCCATTGCATCGAGCGTTTGGTCTAAAGCATAAGTGTACTTATCATCTTTAAGAGCCGTTAAACGTTCTTTTAACTCACGCTTTTTAGCTTCAACAATGTTTTGAGAGAAGATACCATTTTCAAAATTAGGATCAAAAAGAATATCCTTCATTAAATTTAATTGTTGTTCGAACAGTGCTTCTGAAGATACCAAGTAGTTTTCATTGACAAAAGTTGATGAAAGATGAATGATTTGGGCTTGACCTTTGGTAGAAACATTGCTGGTAATGTTAGCCCCATATAAATCTTCTAAATGAATAGCTAAAGATTTGATAGATGGTAATTGTCTAGTTCCACCTAAAAGCACCATACTTAATAAAGAACGAAGGGTTGCTGTTTCTCTAGTCAAATCATTTTTAAACTTCATAGATACAAGTGTTGACTTAAATTTATCTGTATTTGTTATATGCAAACGACAGCCTGTAAGATTGATAGTTGTGTTCATAAAAACCTCCTTTTGATACATAATTATATTATACTCTTTTTTTGAAATTTCAAAAGCAAAAAATAAAGTAGAAAGCAAAGTCAATTGAATAGAGCCTTGTAACCTACATCTAAAACAAAATCATATTGTGATACATAATAAAAAGTGTGACAGTAAACATCACACTTTTTATTTTTTATGTATTCTAATATGTAAAGATATTTTTCTTTTGGTAGATCCCTATTCTTCTTCATATTTACGAATGTAAACTTCACGAGGCTTTGAGCCAATCTGCGGACCGATGACCCCATTCGCTTCTAATTGGTCGATAATACGAGCAGCCTTATTATAACCGATTCTAAATTGACGCTGTAATAGTGAAGCACTCGCTTTTTGCGAAGCAATGACAAAATCACGGCAATCCTCATATTCTTCATCTAAGTCATCATATCCCCCACCGCTACTATTAGACGTATCTAAATTGACGAAGTTTTCATCAAAAACAGCTTCTTGTTGGTTGGAAACGAAATTAACAATTGCTTCAACCTCAGCATCGGAAACAAATGAGCCTTGAACACGGATTGGTGAACTAGCCCCCATCGGAGAAAATAACATATCCCCTTTACCTAATAATTTCTCAGCACCGGACATATCTAAAATCGTACGTGAATCAATAGATGAAGAAACTGCAAACGCAATACGTGATGGAATGTTAGCTTTAACTACACCGGTAATAACGTCGGTTGATGGTCTTTGGGTTGCCACAATCAAATGAATTCCCGCAGCACGTGCCATTTGCGAGATACGCATAATACAATCTTCAACATCTTTACTAGCAACCATCATCAAATCGGCTACCTCATCTAAAATTACGACGATAAACGGTAAAATTTCCTTTTGATTTTCCTTTTCATGACTTTCGTTATGCATTTTAGCGTACTCGTTATAACCTGCTATATTTCTGGCATTGACACTTGCGAATAATTCATAGCGTCTTTCCATTTCCTGCACAACAACGCGCAAAGCTTTAGCCGCTTTTTTAGGATCTGTAATAACTGGTGAGATAAGATGCGGAACACCATTATAATTGCTTAATTCGACTTTTTTAGGGTCTACTAACATCAATCTCACTTCGTCTGGACGTGTTCTCATCAACAAGGAACAAATAATACCATTAACACAAACAGATTTACCTGAACCGGTCGCTCCGGCAATAAGTAAGTGTGGCATTTTATCTAACTCGGCAAAAACAGAAACACCGGTAACATCTTTACCTAAAGGGACTAATAAACGACTGTCTTTTTTCTTTTCCGGAATATCCTTTAATACTTCTCTGAAAGAAACTGTTGTCGCCTCTAAATTAGGAATTTCAACACCGACTGCCGCTTTTCCCGGAATAGGTGCTTCAATACGAATGTCTTTAGCCGCTAAAGCCAATTTAATATCATCTTGCAAACTTGAAATACGATTAACACGTGTTCCTGTTTCCAATTTCAATTCATACTTCGTTACAGCCGGTCCAATAAAAATCTCACTGACTTTTGCGTGCACACCAAACTCATTTAAAACATTGCTTAGTCTAATGGCATTTTCCTTAGCCAATTGACTGGCATTAGACTTTTGATTTTTCACGGTCTTTGGCATTGAAAGTAAAGAAATCGGTGGGAATTGATAATCCTTACGCACTTCCATTTTCCCGGTTTTATTGATATTGCCATCATTTTCTATTTGAGGTTTTTCTTTTGGAGGATTTTGTTTATCCGTTGGATTATTGTTTTGTCGCAAAGTTTCAACTTGTTCAATCGTTTCTGATGGTTCGATCAAATCATCTGTATCAAATGGTAATTCATCTTCAAAGTCTTCAACCTCATTGATGATCATTTCAGTTTCTTCTTGCATATGAATAGGTGTCGGTTCAGAACGAATGATTTCTGCTTCAACAATTTCATCATCTTCAAAATCAGCCATATTGATTTTTGGTTCTAAGTCTTCTTTATCAATGGTGTTAGACTTAGATGCTTGTTTTTCTTCATTTCGCTGTTTGGCTTCAAAAGTTTTATCAGGAAAGAAAAACTTCTTCTTGTTGACTGACTGATTTTTCTTGACAGGAGCCAAAGCTCGCTTTTGACTCGCTTTTTGAAGGGCTTCTTTCTGATTCTTTAAACGAATTTTCATCATATCGAAATAGGCTTTTCCGATTAACAGACAGCCCCCTACAATCCCCACTAATAAACTGAAGATTTCTGTTCCCATACGATCAAACATCATACTGAAAACACTAAATAAAGTTGCACCGATTAAACCGCCTCGAACAGCTTTGGTTTCCATTTGAAATTGTGTTAAGACGTCCATGCCAATTAAGTTTTTATCAGATGGTGCACTGGCAAAAAGAACCAATGCGAATAGAATTAAATAAATACCTACCATCTTAGGACCCGTCATCTTAGGTATCTTTCCCTCATAAATAATATAAAGACAGATACACATACATAAAACATAAAAAAAAGCCGCAAACACTCCGAAAAGATAACCGCCAATCCCATCGATATATTGTCCGACACTACCTAGGCGCAATGTCGCAATAATTAAGATAAACAGCGCTAAAACCGCAAATAAACGATATTGTAGCTCGATGTTTTTATTTTTAGAACTCTTCTTTTTTCTTGTCTTACTTTTCGGCATTTAATTCACCTCAATTCATTTTTTTATTATAACAGAATCATTTGAAAAAAGCACGCACAATTTAAAAGGCGAATGCGAATCATATTCGCACGCACCTTAAATTAGTTTTTAACTTCAATGATGACCGGTAAGACAACCGGACGTTTTCCGGTTTGTTTTAAAATGTAGTGACATACGTTATCACGAATCGTATTTCGCACCTCTGTTAAGTCGGCAACATTGTTTTCAGCAGCTTTCTCAACTTCTTTTTCAGCCATAGCTGTAATTTCACGCACAATGTGTTCGGCATCTTTCAGATAAATAAAACCACGTGTCTGAACATCAGTTGCCGTAATAATTTCGCGGGTCGTTTCATCAACGGTCATACCGATAATGACAACGCCATCTTGCGACAACATGATACGATCATCAATGACCTTAACCCCGACATCACCGACACCAATCCCATCAATCATGATAGAATCAACCGGAACTTCTTCAATACCGGCTACTCTTTCACCATTTTCAAAAGTTATTTTTTCACCGTTATCGGTAATTAAAATATGCTCATCATCAATTCCCATTTTTTTAGCGATATGAGAGTTAGCGACGAAATGCTGATATTCGCCTTTGATTGGAAGATAGTATTTTGGTTTAAATGTCTGAATATAAACCTTAATATCCTCAATAGAAGCGTGCATTGAATACAAATCCTTATTTTGTAAAATATGGATTTTCGCATTGGTACGATATAAGTCATTTTGAGCTTTATTCGCAATTTTTTCAGTTCCCGGAAGAACCGGTGAAACAACGATAATCGTATCTGTCGATCCAAGTTTTAAACGTTCATCTCCCCCATCAATAATATCACATAAATCGTGATAAATACTTCTGGAAGTCCCCGTTACTAAGACAACTAAATTATCGTCCCATCTAGGATCACCGATCATTTCCTCATTACCTAAGTATTCTTTAGGAATATTTAGAACTTTTTTGGAAGCGTGTTGCTCAAGGTTGACCAAGGCATTCGTATTATCGTAAGCATCTCGACCGTAGAATACTAATTTACGGTCATATTTTTTTGTTAATTCAATGATTTCTTGAATACGGAAGATATTTTGAGCATAAGCTGAAATGATAATACGCCCGTTTGTATCTTCAAAAATAGGTTCGATTTTATTGGTCAATTTATGTTTTGGTGATGTATAGCCATCTCTAGTCGCATAGCTTGATTCAACCAATAGAGCCAATACCCCTTTATTACCGATATCCATCATACGCTGCAAGTTAGATTTGAAGCCATCAGGTGCTCCAAAATCAATAATGGATTCTCCGGTATAAACAATATAACCTTGGCTTGTTTCAAAAGCTACCCCGATGCTTCCCGGAATAGAATGTGTCAATGGGAAAAAGCTGACATTGACGCCTTTGATTTTAATATCCGCTTCTCTGCTGACAGGGTGCAGTTTTAATTCTATATGGGTGCGATTGCGCTTATTATAATGTTCCATCATTACTTTAATTAAATCAGCTGTTAAGCTTGGTGCATAAACCGGTACGTTGATTTCATCAAGAATATAGCCTAGCCCTTGCATGACATCATCATGTCCATGGGTAATAATGATAGCTGCAATACGCTTGGCATTTTCTTTTAAATATTCAAAGCCGGGAATAATAATATCCACGCCTAATTTATCTTGTTCCGGGAATTTAAATCCGGTATCAACCACAAAGATTTTGTCATTGATTTCAAATACATACATACTTTTCCCATTCTCCGCTTGTCCACCTAAAGCGACAAAGGAAACAGTGTCTTTTTTCATTATTTTCTTCACCTCATTATTTTCATTTACTCTAGTGCTATTATACACTAATTTTATAGATAATTCTATTTATAGCGTAAAAAAGAAGAATAAAACTAGGTTCTATTCTTCATCGACAGAAAGCACAGCCATGAAAGCTTCTTGCGGAATCTCAACGCTACCGACAGCTTTCATACGTTTTTTACCTTCTTTTTGCTTCTCTAAAAGCTTTTTCTTACGTGTAATATCTCCGCCATAACACTTCGCTAAAACATTTTTACGCATCGCTTTGATTGTTGTGCGGGCAATAATTTTACCACCGACAGCTGCTTGAACCGGCACTTCAAATAACTGCTTAGGAATGATGCCTTTAAGTTTTTCACATATCAAACGCCCACGATTATAGGCAAAATCCTTATGGACAATGGTCGATAAAGCATCGACTACATCGCCATTCAACATAATATCCATCTTTTGCAGTTTACTTGTTTTATAGCCTGATAACTCATAATCAAAAGAGGCATAACCTTTTGTACATGATTTGAGCTTATCGAAGAAATCATAAACAATTTCGGCTAAAGGTATTTCATAGATGACATTAACACGTGTATCATCAATGTATTCAATATCGACATATTCGCCACGTTTATTTTGACAAAGCTCCATAATAGCCCCGATATAATCGCTAGGCGTCATAATGTGTGCTTTGACATATGGTTCTTCAATATGCTCCAAAACTTGTAATGATGGCAGTTTAGCCGGATTATCGACCTCTTGCATCGTTTTATCGGTTAGATAAGCATGGTAAACAACCGAAGGTGCAGTAGCGATAAGTTCCAAATTAAACTCACGTTCTAAACGCTCCTGAATGACATCCATATGTAATAAACCTAAGAACCCACATCTAAAGCCAAAGCCTAAAGCTTGCGATGTTTCCGGTTCAAATTGCAGACTTGAATCACTTAATGCAATTTTTTCCAAAGCTTCTCTTAAATCAGCGTATCTAGCATTATCGACAGGATATAACCCACAATAAACCATAGGGTTTAAACGACGATAACCCGGTAATTGCTCTTTACTTGGATTTTCCAAGGTTGTAATCGTATCTCCGACATCAATATCCTGAATGGATTTAATTGAAGCCGAAATCCAACCGACTTCCCCACATGATAAAACTTCTTTTTTAACTTCTTTAGGCGTTCTGACACCGACTTCCAAAACCTCGTACACGGCATCGCTTGCCATAAAGTGAATATGATCGCCAACTTTAATTTGACCTTCCATCACACGAACAAAGACGATAACACCTCGATAGGCATCATAAAATGAATCGAAGATAAGGGCTTGAACAGGATTATCTTTTGAGCCTTTTGGACTAGGGACATATTGGACGATATCTTCTAAAACTTCTTGAATATTTAAACCGGTTTTAGCCGAAATCAAAGGGGCATGATCGGCAGGTAATCCAATCACATCTTCAATCTCTTTTTTGATTTCATCGGGTCTTGCACTTGGTAAGTCAATTTTATTGATGACCGGCAAAATTTCTAAATTATTATCTAAAGCTAAATAGACATTCGCTAAAGTCTGAGCTTCAACCCCCTGAGCTGCATCGACAACTAAAACAGCACCCTCACAGGCGGCTAATGATCTGGATACTTCGTATGTGAAATCGACATGGCCTGGTGTATCAATTAAATGAAGCAAATAGGTTTCACCATCTTTAGCTTGATAAGTTAATTGAACCGCATTCAGCTTAATGGTGATGCCTCTTTCTCTTTCTAATTCCATTTCATCTAGTAGCTGAGCTTTCATTTCACGATCGCTGACAGCTCCGGTTAAGCGAAGAATACAGTCTGCCAAAGTGGATTTACCATGGTCAATATGGGCAATAATTGAAAAATTGCGTATTTTTGATTGATCAAATTCCATTGTTTTCACCTACTTTCGATTACACATTATAACATATCTCAAATAAACAATACAATGAAATATTGATTTCTTTTTTTCATACTTTAACTTAAGTTTTAAGTCTTTAGACTGATTAAGAAAAAAATGTCTAATTGTTTAATTTTTAGGCATACTATAAATGGTGATTTTATGAAAACAAAGACAAATAAGCCTTCAGCTTTTTTAATACTCTATTTTATCAGTACCGGATTTTATGCTAATCGTATTTTAACACGTTTTATTTTCCAAAATGCAGGTAAGTGGGCTTGGCTTTATATTTGGGGACTATCCTTGATTATTTTAGGTATAAGTCCTTTTATCTATCGCTATATGCAAAAGGTTATCCTTCAATCCAAAAATAAAGAAGCGAATACTGGTTATTTATCCAAAGGTATGAAAATATGTCTGTATATTTATCTATTCATCAGCTGTTTTTTATGTCTATCGTTTTTACTTAACTTGACAAATATCGGTTGGCTGTTCGAAACATCGACCTTATGGATTATGCTTCCTTTATTATGTATTATCTATTATGTTTTAAACTTTCGCTTCGATGTGTTGTTGCGTTTATCCACCCTATTTATTTTTCCGATTATCATGCAGTATTTAATTTTCGTTTTCGCCAAAAATAAATCATTTGACCTTTATGCCATCATTCCTTTTTCAATAGATGATATTCGTAGCATTTTTACCTTAATTATTGCCGGACTATCCATGATTTTAGATTTGGGTCTTTGCTTTTTCTATTTTGACGAATGCGCAACGACGATTAAAAAACGCTATTATTATGCCGTAATTTTATTTCATATCTTTTCTTTATGCTTTGACAGTTTAATTGCGACAGGTCAGTTTGGCGTTTTAATTGCGGATTTGCCGTTTGTCTATTACGAGAGCTGGCGCGTCATCAATTTCGGACAATTTATCGTCTATCTTGATACATTAGCCTTCTTCTATTGGGTAACTAGTGCCTTTTGTCGTTTAGCCTTATCCTTTTATTTAATCAAAAAAATGACATTGAATTATTCGTGGCTCTATCTATTCAGCTACATAGGACTAGGAATTGCTACTCTCTATATTTTAAACCATGGCGCTATTTACACGATACTTCGCATCTATCTTTTAACCTTCAGTACATTAGCACTATTCATTGCCTTAGTCTTAAAAGTTTATCTTATCAGAAAGCGGGAATCTAAATGATTGAAATTTCAAAACTTAAGCAACTTTATGAAAAAAATAAAGATGTGAAAATACGAACGCTCCCTTTTGAACGTACCATTCATCTGATTTATAATGAAGGATTAGTTAACACCCAAGATATTGAAAACTTCATTTCCGAAAAATTAGAAATTGCCGTTAGACAGCACACTGATTTAATTAACGGAACATTTTTGGACATAACGGAAATCAAAGAGAACTTCGATGAAATAGATAATAATGTCTTTAGTGGTAAGTTGGTCATCGTCGATACAAAAAGAATTTATGCCCTCAACTTAATCAATCCGCCAAGCCGTAATCCAGAGCAATCCAATATTGATATTACGATTTCTGGTCCTCGAGATAGTTTTGTGGAAAATATTCAAATCAATGCTGCGTTAATTCGTAAACGTTTAAAGTCTAACACCTTAAAATACGAAACATTTACGGTTGGTGAACGTTCTAAAACCATCGTAGGTTTATTTTATGTCGAGGATATTATTGATCAACAGTTGTTGTCGCAGATTAAAACTAAAATCAATCAAATCAAAATAGATGCGATTGTTTCGGCCAGTGAGTTCAGAAGCTTTTTATATGATGAAAAAGCCTCTATGATGCCTTTAACGACTTATACTCAACGTCCTGATTACTGTGTAACAAGTTTATTGGCAGGAAAATTTGTCATTTTATTAGATAACTTCAACACAGCTACTGTCGGTCCGACAACAATTCCCTTCTATACCGATTTTTCCGATGATGTTAATGACCACTATTTATCTACGATTTTAAATCGAATTATCTATTTCTTTTCCTTAGGGATTTCTTTATATTTGATGGGCTTTATTTTAGCCTTATATACCTATAATCCCGAACAATTACCTATCACTATTCTTTCTAATATGATTTCCATGCGTAAAGGAGTTGTTTTACCCGTTCATTTGGAAATTCTATTTGCAACTTTTCTTTTCGAGTTATTTAGAATTGCCGGGACAAGACTGCCGGCCGGGATTTCTTCAACGCTTTTAGTCATCGGAGGGGTCTTACTAGGTCAAATTACGATTGCGAGTGGTTTAATCAGCTATGATATTATGTTTTTAACGTCCTTAACGATTATATGTAACTACTCTATTTCAAACAACCTCAGCTTAAACAATGTCGTAACGACATTCAAGTGGATCGTCTTTTTCTTTAGTTTATTTTTAGGCTTCTATGGCTTCATACTTTCATTTATTTTTATTACTGCTTATTTTGCCAGCAAGGAATCTTTCGGTGTTCCGATTACAACACCGCTTGCACCTTTAAACTTGAAGGATTTACCGAAAATATTTATAAGCCGTAATTTTATCAAAAAAACAAAACGTCCGGGTTATAATCACCCTATAGATAAGGAGAACCGATGAAAAAGTTAGGATTATTATTTTTATCTTTGACAATGCTTTGTGGCTGTCAAGATAAGAAAAATTTATTAGATATTTTATTTCCTTCAAGTATGGCTATCAATTATCAAGATGGTCAATATCAAGTCGCCTTTCAGATTGACAATTTAGCAACCGTAGCAAAACCTGAATTAGAATCTTCAACACAACAAACCTTACTTTTAATAGCAAGCGGGAAAGGTAAAAGCTTAGAAGAAGCCATCAATCAAATTGAAGAAACAGAACGCAGTGTTATCAATCTATCGCATATTCGTTCCGTCATCTTATTACCCGGTGCAATCGACTTAGATGTTCAAAAGGATATTTGTAACTTTGCCACAATGAATCCGCAATTAAGGCTTGATGCCGATGTCTATTATACCAAAGAAGAGTTAAAAGATATTTATACAACCAATTTCCAAATCAGCCGTTCTGAATTATATACGCTCTCTAATTCTCCTGATTTCAAAAAAGTTTCGACAATGTTAAAATCAATTAACCTTTTACAGTTATCTAAAGCCATCAATGACAAAAACATCACTGTGGAAATGCCGGTTTTAGAACTCAATCATGAGAATTTAGATACATATATGACAAATGACGGTGAAACCGAGCAGAAGGTTTACAATATCAAACAACTTATGTATCTAAATGATTCTTTCAATCAGAAAGAAACGATTGATTTCACCGATTTAGAAGGCATTCAATGGGTAACTAGACACCATGATGATGTTGATGTTAATATTGAAATTGAAGGCAATGGCGTTCATGCTGTTTCTTCAAGTGTCAAAGCCATGATTATCTACAATCCGTTTTCTAAAACCTATCATCTCAAAGGGACCATTAACTTAGTTGTCACTCGTGATTTAGGCTTGCGTGATATTTCCGAAATTCAACCCTATTTACAAGAAGAAATCTATCAACAGATTGCGCATACCTATCAGACAGGTCTACAAAAAGACATAGATGTTTACAATATGCGTTATAAATCAATGTTGTTTGGGCATGACACCAAACCCGATAGCCATAACTTTTATAATGAATTGGAAGTTAAAGCAGTTATGAAAGGTAGTTATATCGGGGCCTATTAAACGCATGAAAGGGAGTCAATTCATTTTGGCTCCCCTTAAAGTTTTTAGGTTTGATTGAATCATCGCTTCAATGCGTTCTTCTTGATACGATAATAAATAACCGAGATTTTTAGCGATTTCAAGTTGTTTTTCTAATGTATCTGTTTGACATTGTTTTAAATGAAGGTAGGCTTCAATATCTTTTTCATCTCGATAAAAAATAAGAACAGACTGCCCACTATTTTTAAACAACAAAGTTTCAATCAACTGATGTTCGATGTAAAAATGTACCTGATATTTCTTGGCTATCTGATATGCGTGGATTAAATCATGGCGAAACAACTTGTTATCATTAGTCGCATGGCTGAAAGCTAAACGCTTGACACCGGCACTGACAACTTCGCAAAAAGCGTCCATGACCCCAATCCGAAAAGCCGTATTCTCATCTAAACTCGGTGCATACTTTTCGATATATTTTTTTGCCCCAAGTAAAAAATGTGTGCGTCTGAAAGATAGCTTATCTGCCTCTTCTTCTAAATAACAAGCTTCAAATTTGTCCATCTGGTAGTAATAAGTCATACATAATTCTAAAGCTGTATAAGTTTGATCTAAAGAGAGTTGAAAGGCTTTGACAATTCTTTGATCTAAACGTAAATTGTAATCTTCTTTAGATATATGAGTTAAGGGATCAATACATTTTCCATTTTGATGCTTGATGCAAGGTTGACAAATATCGTCCGCAGACAAAGTCAACTGAATTTCAATATCGGGAGATTGAAGAATTTCATTACCTATCTTATAAAAATCATGCCCCATTTTCAAATCAGGAACAAATTGCTCCAATCCTACTCCATGTAATTTAATAATATCTATGAAATGATGTGGTTTAATCTTTATCATGACGCATGACCTCCAAACTGATATCTTCTAAAAAGGCATAAAGCTTCTGCTGCACTTTTTCTATATTCAACAAAACCTTTTTCAAACAAGGAATTTCCTTGGTAAAGTGTTGTTGCATAAAATAGGCATCAATCACAAGCACCTCACCTACTGTTTCTTGCCTCAAAGTAATACTTACTTGATGTGGACTATCCTCAACAAGCTTAGATTTAAGACAAGCTTGCTTAAAAAAAGATTGCAGAAATTCACAGTGGTTTAATTCAAGTCTAAATGGTGGCAAATGTTTTATCTCTATATGCTTTAAGGCTTCGATTGGCAATAATCTTGTTTGGAGAATTTCCGCTAATGCCTTTTCCCATGTATCTAATAAATGAATTGCTTTAGTTTCATCTACTTGTTTAGTCGCTAAACGAAGACGCACAAAACCTTGTCCGGCATACAAAGCTAATGTCACTTGATTTTGACGTTGCAGTAAGGTTTCTAATTCATCGGCAAGCTGACTTTCGCCACTTTGCCATACAACGTACTCTCTTGTATAAAGATGTTCTTTAATCAAAGATATCATATACGGCTTAAGACTATGTTCGATAACATATCTTAATTCAATAGGTGGTCCCGGTAAATTAACAATGCGCTTACCGTTTTGCCCAATGACACAGCCGTTAGCTGTACCTACTTCGTTTTCTAAAATATATGCTCCTTTGGCATAATAAGCTTGTTTGAAATTGCTTTTGGCAATATGCTTTTGACCACGGTTTAAAAAGCCGACTTTAGTGGCGATTTTATTAGCTTCCGCTTCTAAATAAACCATTTCTAAACCAAAGACCTCAGCACTGATTTCTTTAGTTAAATCATCGTTTGTAGGTCCGATTCCACCACTTGTGATAACCATATCAGCACCTCTTTCAAAGGCTGAAGTCAAAACCTGTTTTAAACGTTGTGGATTATCTCCGACAGTCGTTTCATAATAAACATCAAAGCCCATATCTTTACAGAACTTCATTAAGTCCTTAGCATTGGTATTGACAATTTCTCCCATTAAAAGCTCTGTCCCGACACTCACAATTTCTACTTTCATTAGCCTACCTCCAAAAAAAGAAAGGTTTATTCCTTTCCTAAATAAAATGCAATCACTATGCCTACTAATAGTGCCAGCACTGAAGTCATTATCATAGACACTGTGAGAGTTGGCAATGACACGCCCATTAAAATGGCAATCGGACTAGCGACAACTAGACCTAAAATAGCACAAAAAGTTAAAGCTTCATATCGAGCTAACAACACTTCAATCAATTTAGCAATCGCAAATATACCTAGAACCACCCCTAAACCAAATGGTAATAGAATCAATGTCGGTGTGATTAGTGCTGCTATATCAAAAGTTAAGGCAGATTTAATAAAGGTATTGATAGTTGTTAAGATGGGTTGATAATAGCCTAACAACATCAAAATCATTGAACCCGATACACCGGGAATGACCATTGTCGCAGAAGCGATGACACCAATCACAAACAACTTAATCATTTCAATTATAGATAGTTGAAGATTAACCTCATTGCTACTACCGTTAAATAGCTGTAAGCCTATAATTAAAGCAAAAAACAAAAGAAAGATGGTGGCATGGGATAGATGCACTCTTTTAATTTTAATTCTTTTAAGAATAACGGGTAATCCACCCAAAATCAAGCCAATAAAAAATAAATTAGTTTGCAAAGGAAATCTTTCAAATAAGTATTCAATCATAAAAGCCAATCCGACAATTCCAATGCCGGCACCTAAAAATATAGGAACTAACAGTTGAATACATTTTTTTGTTTCTTTAAAAAGATGTGTTAAAGAATAGATGATTTTATCATAAATTCCCATAGATACAGCCATTGTTCCACCACTGACACCGGGAATTATATTAGCTATGCCTATAAAAACACCTTTAATAATATCATTAACAAAATTCATGAGAATCCTCCTTTTTTAATCTTGTATATTGTAACATAAATCAATGGGGGTTCGTAGGTTTTTTTG
>ERZ808028.1472-NODE-1472-length-14102-cov-11.460891_pt1 | contig 14102 bp, 14 predicted proteins | sample MGYA00380184_ERZ808028 | MGnify/ENA primary metagenome ERZ808028 (study PRJEB31490, sample SAMN06133397) | mouse gut metagenome | isolation source: J8_1 | host: mice | place: China: Chengdu | collected 2015-05 ...
TAGTCCTTGCTCCCCGCGCGGCTGCGCAGGTAACCGTACACCGCCAGCTCCCGGCAGCTCAAGCCGTAGCTGTAGATCGCGTTGCTGGTTTTGAAATAGCGCTCTCCCAAAATTGACATGGTGATTCTCCTTTCGTTGTCCGTTGGTTAATACCCAGATGCGGAAAATTTGACTTCTCCCCTTCCTCCGCGCAAAATAAAATATTGTTCCCACAGGAATTTGTGGGAGCAATATTCATATTGCGTTTTCACTTGTGTGTGGTAAAATATTACTGCTGGGAGGTGAGGACGTGGCACAATCCAGATATCAAATTTTTCAGCTGTCCGCCCGTGCGGTGATGAGTTACGCCACCGAGACAGAGGACAGCTACAGTTTCGACCTCAGCGCGTCGGCGACGGAAAAGTGCAAGAGCAGAACGGCCACACATGAGCAGGACAGCAACGCCCTGTTCTTCCAAACTTTGTGCGTCCTGTACGGCAACGGCTACTCCGAACCCAATGACGGGACGCTGATTCTTGACCTGTCCGACGCCATCTTCTACATGGACTTCGCCCGCGTCTTTGACCGCAGTGCCGCCAGCAAAAAGCAGCGGCTCCGCCAGGAGAAGGCCCAGGCTATGTTCCGCCCCGAGGGCGTGGGCCTGGACTTCGGCTCCGGCCCACATCGGTACGTTGCCTTCGAGCGCTCCGGCAGCATGAGCCGTCAGGCACGGCTGTCCTTCATCCGGGCAGACCTCCATGACGCGGTGCGCCAGCGCATCATGCTGGGCATGGATATCGGCCAGTGCCAGCTCTCCAAGCTGTACGCCTACAACGGCCTGATGCTGTCCAGCGGCACGCGCATCGACGGGGTGGACATCGACCGCCCCCACCGGGTTATCGTGGTGGACAACCCCACCCGCACGGAGCATCTCGTCCCCGTCATCACCGTGGAGGACGACGACACAGAAAACGCCACCCGGAGCTATCACCGGGTGGAGAAGAAGACGGACGTGTCCATCACCTGTTTTGACGGCGAGGGCCTGATCTCTCCCCGGTTCGCCGCGCGGATCGACCAGGAGCTGTGCGGCGGACACATCCACACCTCTTTCCAGATCCGCCTGCCCTACGTCAAGGGGATGCTCCACCAAGTGGACTTTCACACATTTCTGACGGACTGCGGCACCCGTACCGTCATCGACCTTTGGGGCGTAGAACACCGAGTGAAGGATGTGGACGTCATTCTCACCCGCTCCATGTGCAAGGGCCTGGGCTGGATGGCCGAGTTCGGCATGACCTGGGACGGTTACTGGGACGCCTTCCGGCGATACCGCCACGCGCTGTACATTACCAACGTGAGCAAGGAGCAGCCGGAGCAGTTCACCGAACTCAACTACCAGTTCCTCACCACCGTGTCCGTCCGCGCCGACGAGTTCCGGCCAGCCGACCTGCCGGACGGCTGGGATCACAGCCCGGAGGAGGATAACCGCCACTGGCTCACCAAGCAGACGGAGTTGGCCTACTACAACTTCCGGGCCAACGAGCAGTTCCGGCGGGAATACTTTCTGCGGGCGCTGGAGGGTCGGCATTTTTGGGAGCGGGAGAAGAGCCGGGACTACTTTCTCGCCGCCGTCTTGAAGAAAAATCCCCGCTTCATCGACGAGCCGGTGTACACCCAGACGCTGGATGACATGGCGGAGCGCATCGTAAAAAATTATGCCGTGGGGCGGCTCATCGTGGCTGGGGACAACCGCTATCTGTCCGGCGACCTGCTGGATTTCCTGGTCATACTGCTGGATGCCCAGCAGGTACGCACCAAGCGGGAACGCACCTTTTTCGCGACCGCGCTCTCCAACGCCAGGAGTTTTCCGCAGGGCGCGGTCTATGCCCCCGGAGCTGTCTATCCCCGGCAGGAGGTGTGTACCCTTCTGCGTAATCCGCACATCGCCCGCAATGAGGAGATTCAGCTATCCTTCTTTGACGACAAGAACAATATGCGCCACTACTATTTCCACCAGCTTACCGATGTGGTGATGGTGGACTCCAACATACTGGCGGCGGAACGGCTGGGCGGCGCAGACTACGACGGCGACATAGTCAAGACCATTGCCGACCCCATCATCAATGCCTGCGTACGGCGCAACTACAATATCGCCCGATTTGAGAAATACAAATCCTTGGAGAACCGGGAGAACATCCCCCTGCTGATGATCCCGGCGGCGGAGCCCCGGATCCACTCCGCCCACGACTGGGAGGCCCGATTTGAGGTGGTACGGGACACCTTCTCCTCCCGGGTGGGGCAGATCTGCAACGCCGCGCTGGACCGCAGCATCATCGCCTACAACGAAAACTCCGATGACGAGGAGCGCCAGCGCTGCCGGGAGGAGACGGAGCTGCTGGCCATTCTCACTGGGCTGGAGATCGACTCGGCCAAGAGTGGAGTTCGGCCCGACCTGGAGGGATTTCTGGGACAGCGGACGGTGAAGCGGACACCGTTCTTGCAGTACAAATATCTGGCGGAGCACGCCTCCACCCGGCGGGCCTGGTACGAACCCACCCACGCCGCGAAGCTCAAAGCGTTCTTCCACAAGGTGGATTGGAGCCGGGTGGACTCCAACGTGGAACGGCTGCCCTACCTGGCCCACCAGTTGAAAAAGCACACGCCGAAACTCAAAGCGATCCCGGCACAGGATGGGGAGCTGTTTGCCTTTGTCGCTCGGCCCGATTGGCAGAGCAAATTGGACAAGGGCATTTTGGATGCGGTGTCCGCCCTGCTCAGGAACTACGAGGCGTGCCTGTCCCGTATCCGGGCCTGCCGGGTTCCGGTCCAGAGTAAGGGCCGGAAGAATGATGTGGAGCGCATCCTCTTTTCCCGCGGGCAGGAGGATGACTGGGACGCGGACGAGCTGTATGCCCAGTTGGGCGAGCTGCCGCCGGAGCGTGTGGTGGAGGTGTTGGAAGCCCTGCACCGGGAGGGGTGGCAGTTCTTAGACGCCGATGCGCAGGAGCGGTTTCTACTGGAATGGCTGCCGGAATTTGAGGAGCTGTTCGACCTACTGGCGGATTTCCGCTTTGGCGGCTACCGAGTGCTGTGGGATATCCTACTGGACATCGACCAGGAGAACACTGCCCAGGATCGCAAGAGGCTGAACCGGGATGGAGACTCCCCTGCTTTTACTGCCATGATGGAGGCATATCAAAAAAAGACGGCCTCCCAATCCTATCGGGACGCCGTCTCTGAAAAGTGCCGGGAGTTGCTGGACACAGTTGTAAAACCTGTGACCGCGGTGCGGTATGTGGTGGCCCTGGGCAAGCGGGGGCTGCTGTGGGAACTGCTGCCGGACGCCGTTCTGCCCAACGTGCAGGAGGTGCGCCATGCTGAATGAGTGGCAGGAGTTTTTGGACTACACCGGGCCGGTGACCTACAAGGCTGACGGGAAGAAGGACACCACCTGGCTTGGGCGGTTCACCTTCGAGGCTCTGCGGGAGTTCGGCGGGCTGTCCCGGATTTTGACCATCCTGGCACGTGGGTTCCTGTTCCACGGCCCAGACGGGACAGAGTTGGACGGCCAGCTCAGAGAACAGATAGACTACGCCCGCCGGGGGCTGCGCGCCTGGTGCAGTGTGACGGAGCGGGCGGATGCGAAGCCCGAGTGGCAGTATCGGACGGATTTCGGTTCGCTCCACGGGGAATTCCCGGCACTGGTGGACGAGGATGGCCGGGGCTGGTTTTGCCGACACTTCCACGCAGCCATGGCGTTTGCCCAGGGCAATCCGAAGGTGGTGCGAAAGGCGTATTCTGAGTCCGCTGGAGAGCTGAACAAAAAGTTCGACGCGGAGTGGCGCAAAAAGGTGCGGTAGTTTCAGATGTCGCTGTCTTCCTCTAACGCGGATGCCGCGTGGATCCTCCGCTTTGACGATGTGATGGCCGACGCGCTGGAGCTGGGCCCTCTGCGCCGGGATGAGGTGGAGCTGCCCGAGGAGCTTGAGGCAAAAATCGAAACTGTGCGGCCAGAAAAGCTGCCCACCGAGGTGATTTATACGCTTATCGCCTACTATGCCGCCAATCGGCCCGAGGACAGCAATTGGGTGGTTCTGCCGGTGGCAAATTTCGACTGCTGGTTCGGGGACACCAATTTCGGGCGAAAGTATCTCAGCCAGATCCCGGAAGAGATCATCCAGCGGAGCAGCAGCTTCGGCGTCAGCCGATACCGGGTGCTGCCGGAGTTTCTGCCGTAGACAGTGCGAAGGGCTGAACCGTTTCCGGTTCAGCCCCTCGCCTTTTTCAACAGAGGGCCACAGCGGCCATACGGTGGCCAACAGGGGGCGGTCAGGGCCGGGGAGGTGGTTAACCCTTGTCCGGGAGTTCCCATCGCTCCTGCGGCGCACGACGGGCGTCCTGCCCGGCCTGGTCTGACTGGGTGGGACGCCCGTTTTCCAGGTAGCTGTTCAGTTCGTTTGCCAGCCGCCACGCCAGTCGAAAACCGCAGACGAAGCTGTCCATAGACATCTCCTCTGCCAGATGGTCTTTGGCGTCGATCAGCCGGAGCACCAGCCGCCGTTCCGGTTTGTCCAGTTTTAGGATGAGCTGTCTATGGATGGCTTCGATCTTCGTGCAGGTGTCCGCCGACTGGGGCGGTGTATAAAAGCTGTCGTACAGAGCTGTCAGGGTCTTGTTCATACCGTCGCCTCCTCCTGGTACAAACATATACCACAGGCCGGCGGGAAAAGCTACTGAAACTTTTCGGAGCGTGTCTTTAACTTGTTGGATGCGTTTTGTTGATATAGTTCCTCCACAGATTTTTGGGTGGGGTGCGGTAAAATCAGCACCTCTCTGCGGTGATTTTTTCGATCAGCGCCAGTTCATCTGCTGTAAAGTTCGTATTCTCCGCCGCTTTGATATTATCCAGGATTTGCTCCGGGCGGGAGGCCCCAGCCAATACGCTGGCCACGACACCATCGTGCAGAACCCAGGCCAGCGCCATCTGCGCCAGGGTCTGGCCGCGCTGGGCCGCTAAATCGTTCAGCGCCCGGGTCTGTTTCATCCTCTGCTCTGTCAAAGCATTTTCCTTTAAGAAGCGGCCATCGGTCATGATCCGGCTGTCAGCGGGGATGCCTTTTAGATAGCGGTCTGTCAGCAGTCCCTGGGCCAGGGGCGAGAAGGCAATGATCCCTTTGCCCAGCCTGGCCGCGGTCTCCTTCAGGCCATTATGCTCAATCGTACGGTCAAAGATGGAGTAGCAGTTTTGATTGATGACAAAGGGTACCTTCCACTCCTCCAAAATGGCAGCCGCCTGCATAAGATGATCACCATCATAGTTGGACAGGCCAACATACAGTGCCTTGCCGGACTGTACGGCGAAGGCCAGTGCGCCCATTGTCTCCTCCAGCGGGGTGTCGGGATCCATGCGGTGGTGATAGAAAATGTCCACATAGTCAAGGCCCATGCGCTTCAGGCTCTGATCCAGGCTTGCCAGCAGGTACTTCCGGCTGCCCCAGTCGCCGTAGGGCCCGGGCCACATCTCATAGCCCGCCTTGGTGGAGATGATCAGCTCGTCACGGTATGCGCCCAAATCTTCTTTCAGGATACGCCCAAAGTTGACCTCGGCTGTGCCCGCAGGAGGGCCATAGCTGTTGGCCAGGTCAAAGTGGGTGATGCCGTGATCGAATGCGGTGAAGCACATTTCCCGCATCGTTTCAAACCGGCTGGTATCGCCGAAATTGTGCCACAGGCCGAAGGACACCGCGGGCAGCTTCAGACCGCTGACGCCCAGGCGGGTATAGGGCATCGTGTCATAGCGTTTTTCTGAGGCAACGTACATAATCAGATACCTCCTCTGCCTTTGATGGATCAATTATGGCTTATGATTGAACCAGTAATTCAATATTTGCAAATTTGGAAGTGAAGTTCCTGCGCCCAACTTCATGTCTAATGTTTATAAATCGCACACTTCCCAGCAAACCAGTTTTTGCAAAGACGCTCATAATGCTGGCACATTTAAATTGCCTTAGTAGGCGCACATATCCCTATCTTGTGCCGCTATGAGAGATTTGCACATTTTCGGGATGGTCTTTTATTTCCCCATCGCTTTTATCTCCAGTAGCTTCAAATACAATTCCGGGTTATCCAACACAACAATTTTGAGTTCACCGATGACCCTTGTCACTATTTGGTAAAGCATACCCTGAGCACTATAGTAAGCCGTTTTTGCTGCCAGCTTTCCAGAGTCTGTATATTTGAAATTCCTATCCATAATAAGTGCAACCTTTGAAAACTCTTGCCCAATCACGTTATGAGCGTTCTTTCCTCCCATTGATGCCACTAAATTATATGGATCCGGATCATAGCTTGAAGTGGTAAACGTTAGGAGCGTCCACCCTTCTTCCTGCAAGAAGTCAGTATATTCTACAGCATATCCGGGGCGTTTATATACTCAATGGTAATACATTCATAATTCAAATCATTTTGGCTTTTTCCAATATCAAAAAGGTTTGTTATGAATGACGCCATTGCCTTGTTTGTCCTTATTTTGTTTGTAAGCCGTTTTGGTGAAACAGCAATATCAGAATGCTCGCTTCGCAGATAATCTTCTATATCCCGCCCTTCATTCCTTCTTAAATACTGCTTTGTATCGTAGGAAAAGATAATGGGCACTTTTCCCGCAATGGATTTTTCAATTACCAATGATAACTGATTACCTCTTATCCGTTGTGCTTCATCAATAAACATCACTGAGCATCCATCGAAGATTTTATCGATCAGTATTTGATTAATATCCCTCACTGCTCGAATGTTCCACATATATGTATCCCTTAGCTCTATATGCCCTTCATTCAATATTCCACAGTGGATAATTGAAATTTTTTTGTCTGCCTGAATCATGTCCTTGGCAATATCATACATGAGCAGAGTTTTACCTGTCCCCGCATTTGCTGAAATAGAAAAATACATAAAGGGAGTATCTGCTAACTCAGTATATATTTCATCCTTGATCCTTTGCTGGGCGGTTGTCAAAAAATATTCGCCGCGCAAAAACTTCTCCGTTGAATTAAATGGGGAAATCAAATAATTTGATGGAACAAACTCCTTGTCGGGATCAATGTTTTGATTCACAATGTGCCTTTTCACGTATGTAGCTACAATGCGTCCATCAACTTTGCTTAAAAAATCCGACTCTTCTTCATACTCATAAAACCCATCGTTTTCTACATAAGTAATTATTTTAATTTTTCTGCTCAAAAACTTCAGGTAATAGTGATTTATTCGCATCTGTTTCAGAATTTTTTCTTCTTTATTAGCAACTTTCAGCTCACTTTTGAGTTCTATATTGATAACCAGTTCGTCACCAAACCTCAGAAGATCAAACTCTTTCCCTATTTGCCCAATTGAATAGCCGACATAGTAGCCATCAAAGTCACAAAAAGTACATCCCAGCCCCTGCATGATATCACAAAAGGAATTCAAATTTCTAATTTCATGCTTTTTTAGCGCTTTGAACTTCTTATCTACTGGGAGTTCAATAGAATCGAGCGCGGCAGCTCCCTGGTATACAGATATCAGGTTCTTTGGTTTCATTCTATCCCTTCTATTCTTTATTTGGAATATCTTTAGCAAAGTATTGTCTCTGAAAACGCTGAGTAGGCGGACATACCTATCATTTCTTTTATCTATGCATCATTTGCTGCAACATTATCCGTCCACATCTCACACTGGCTCATCACCGTCTGCACCGCGTCCTCCATCCCCTCCGGCGGGTACTTGTGCTTTTTCAAGAGACGCTTCACCAGCCGCCGCATCCCGACCCGGGCGCTCTCTTTTTTCTGCCAGTCGATGGTGCGGTTTTTCCGCAGAAGGTCGGTCAGTTCCTTGGTGATGGCAATCAGTTCCTCATGCTCATAAAAATCCTTGATGGCCTGGGCTATATCCTTCGCCAACTTCAGCAGTTCCTGGATGACCTCCTCGTTTGTCAGCATTCCATTGAGATAGCGGTTCATCACGCTCTGGATGATTTCGCTGAACTTTTCCGACTTGACCACATTGCTCCGGCGGTAGATGGACACCTGCTCCGCAATCAGCTTTTTCAGCAGCTCAATGGCCAGGTTCTTCTCCTTCATATTGGCTACTTCTTCCAGGAACTTCGGGTCAAACAAGGAAACCTCCGTCCCCACATCGGAAAACAGATTGATAACCCCTTCGCTTTTGATGCTGTGCTTCAAAAGCTCGTTGATCTTCGCGTTGACCTCCGGCAGTGTAAATTTCTCGCCTGTTCCGCCCATGGTCAGCCGGACGACCATCGTCCTGACCGCCTCAAAAAAGGCGCACTCAAGGCGGGTCCTTTCGTCTGCCATGCTGCCGCACAGTGAAAGGGCCTGACGGAGCAGCAACGCCTCTTTGATGTAGATATTATGGGTTTTCTCCTTCTCTGACAGCTCGTGTTCTGTGATCCGCTTACCCAGCAGGAAGTTGACACCGCCGCTGATGGCTTTAGCCCGTTCCAAATCTGACACAGAAAAGAAAACTGAATAATCAAAACCGTGAAGCAGGTCGCGGCAGATGGTCAGCTTCTCCAAAAACTTCGGATATGCCGCTCGGCCCACATCGGGATCGCCGTAATTCTTCTTGTCCCGGCCTGTGTAGTCGCTCATGGCCTGCTTCAGCGCCTGGGCAATGCCCACATAGTCCACGACCAGCCCGCCCTCTTTATCCCTGAACACACGGTTCACCCGGGCGATGGCCTGCATCAGATTGTGCCCGGCCATGGGCTTATAGACGTACATGGTGGCCAGCGACGGCACATCGAACCCAGTCAGCCACATATCCACCACGATGGCGATCTTCATGGGGGAGCCGTTGTCCTTGAATTTCCGGGCCAATTCCTCCTTGTGGGCCTTGTTGCCAATGATCTGCCGCCACTCCTCCGGGGCGTTGTTGCCCTGGGTCATGACCACCCCCACCTTCTCCGTCCAGGCGGGGCGCAGCTCCAGGATGCGCTTGTAGATCTTCATGGCGATAGGCCGGGAGTAAGCCACGATCATGGCCTTGCCCGTCAGTAGATTGGCCCGGTAGTTCTCGTAGTGATCCAGAATGTCATTGACCAGCGATTCGATGGTGGGATCCGCACCCAGGATGGCCTCCATCTGTCCCAGCTCTTTTTTGCTCTGCTCAATCACATAGGGGTCGGCATTCTGAGCCATCAGGTCATACTCCGCGTCGATCAGCCGCAGGGTGGTTTCGTCCAGCTTCAGGTGGATCACCCGGCTCTCGTAGTACACCGGGCGGGTGGCCCCGTCCTCCACGGCCTGGGTCATGTCGTAAACGTCAATGTACTCCCCGAACACCTCCCAGGTGCTGCGATCCTTGGAGGAAATGGGCGTCCCGGTGAAGCCGATAAAGGTGGCGTTGGGCAGGTTGTCCCGGATGATGCGGGCGGTGCCAATGACGGTGCGGGCTTCTATCTCGCCGTTTTCCTTTTGACGAGTGACGATTTTCTCCGTTAGTCCATACTGTCCCCGATGGGCCTCATCCGCCATCACTACGATGTTCCGCCGCTCCGAGAGGGGCCCGTCCCCCTCCTCAAATTTCTGCATGGTGGTGAAGATGATCCCATTGGCCTGGCGGCCTACCAGCAGATCCTTCAAGTGCTGGCGGCTCTGGGCCTGCTGGGGCGTCTGGCGCAGAAATTCCCGGCACCGGGCGAACTGGCCGTATAGCTGATCGTCCAAGTCGTTGCGGTCGGTGATCACTACGATGGTGGGGCTGTCCAGCGCCGTCTGAAGGCCGTGGGCATAGAACACCATGGACAGAGATTTCCCGCTGCCCTGGGTGTGCCAGAACACCCCGCCCTTGCCGTCTGTGGCCGTGGCTTTCACCGTGGAGGCCACGGCCTTTTTGACCGCGAAATACTGGTGGTAGCCGGCCAAAATCTTAAACGTCTTTTCGCCGTCCACGTTGAAGCAGATGAAGTTTTTCAGGATGTCCAAAAACCGCCGCTTCTCAAAAAGCCCCTCGAAAAAGGTGTCAAAAATCGCCGCCTGGGTGTTTTCGTAGCTTCCATCGGTGGTTTTCCACGCCATGTACCGATCCTCACCGGAGGTGATGGTCCCAGCCTTGGAGGTGGTCAGGTCGCTCATGACGCACACAGCGTTGTAGACGAACAGGGACGGGATCTCGTGCATATAGTTGCGCAGCTGGCGGTAGGCCGCGGAGGCGTCCGTCTCCTCCCGGGAGGGGGACTTCAGCTCCACCACCACCAGGGGAAGGCCGTTGACGAACAGGATCACATCCGGGCGCTTCTCTGAATGAACGTCCACTGGTTGGCCACGGTGAAGTCGTTGTTGCCCGGGTCGTCGTAGTCGATCAGGTAGACCAAGGCGTGACGCTCCTGGCCGTCCTCAAAATAGCGGACAGGGATGCCGTTTTGCAGGTAGTCCGTGAATACCATGTTCTTCTGGAGCAGGGAGCCGCCCTCGAAGTTTTTGAGCTTATAGGCTGCTTCGGTGATTGCTTCTTCCGGCAGAGCGCGGTTGACGCGCCGCAGGGTGGGCCAAAGCGCCCTCTCGTACAGCGGGGAGTGGTAGTCCCGGTCCACGTCGGGGCCGTATAAGTAGTTGTAGCCCAGTTGTTCCCGGAAAAGCTGGAGGATGGCGTTTTCGTAGTGGGACTCGGTGAAATGGCCGAGCATGACGAACACTCCTTTCAGAACTGGATGCTGGACAAATCAATTTCGCCGGACATGAGCTTGGGGAGAAGGGTATCTCTAAGTCTTTTTAATTTATCATTTTCAATAGCATTCATTCTGATCTGTTTGTACATCGGCTGAACAATCGCTGTAAATACGGAAATTTCTTCTTTGGGAGGCAAAACAAATTTAAATTGAAGCGTATCAGACGGTGTAGTTCGTTGCCGGCTTCCTGTTGATCCTGTTACATGACTGCACATGAAGTCGTAGAAAGAGGCACTGCTGATAACCGAATACAGAAAATCTGTGATAGATTCATCCTTTGCTTTATAAACAATAAATTCCGTAGAACAGACAGCATTCTCAGTCAGACAATATGGTTTCCATACTCGTTTCGTAGCCGGATTAAGCTTGGAAATCATGAAGCATGAGGCATCAACAATAAATTTGTTACTCTTGATGGATGTAGAAGGCTCAAAAACCGGAAATCTTGCCTCGTCAAAAGCTGGAATACTGTAAAGCTCAAGCATTGTCTTAGGCTCTTTTAACGGATTAAAACTTCTATTTGAGATTGTTGCAAGGGAAACCGGGATTTGCGTGGTGTAGAAAAGCTGGGGCGGCATGGCCACGATACAGTCCACCAGGTCGGCGTTGATGATGTTTTTACGAATCTCTCCTTCCCCGCCCGACTGGGAGGACAGCGAACCGTTGGCCAGCACCATGCCGATGCGCCCGCCTGGAGCCAGGTGCCAGATCATATGCTGGAGCCACGCGAAGTTGGCGTTGCCCGCCGGGGGCAGGCCGTAAGCCCAACGCACATCCTCCGCCAGCTTGTCCTGCCCCCAGCCAGACAGATTGAAGGGCGGATTGGCCATGATAAAGTCCGCTTTAAGCTGGGGGTGGCAGTCATTAAAGAAGGTATCAGCGTTGAATTTGCCCAGGTCGGCCTCAATGCCCCGGATGGCAAGGTTCATCTGCGCCATTTTCCAGGTAGTGGGGTTGGAATCCTGCCCGAACACGGAAATTTTATTGATGTTCCCGCCGTGGTTTTCGATAAACTTCGCCGACTGGACGAACATCCCGCCGCTGCCGCAGCAGGGGTCGTAGACCCGCCCGTTGTAAGGTTGCAAAACCTCCACCAGTGTGCGCACCACACAGGCAGGCGTATAGAATTCACCTGCCAGCTTGCCCTCCTGCTCGGCGAACTTGGACAGGCAGTATTCATAGGTGCGGCCCAGAATGTCCTTGCTACTCCCATGCTCAATCATCTGGATGTTGGTGAACAGATCCACCACATCCCCTAAGCGCCGCTTGTCCAGCTCAGGCCGGGCAAAATTCTTGGGCAGGATATCCTTGAGACGCTTGTTCTCCTTTTCAATCGCGCGCATGGCCTCGTCGATCACCGCACCCACCTCCGGCGTGTGGGCGGCGGCGGAGATCACAGACCACCGGGCACACTCCGGCACGAAAAAGATGTTCTCAGCGGTGTATTCGTCCTTGTCCTCCTCAAAGCCATCACCTTCCGCTAACAGCTCGTTGTACTTGGCCTCGAAGCGGTCAGAGATATATTTCAGGAAGATCAGACCCAAGACGACAGACTTATACTCCGAAGCATCCAAGTTGCCGCGAAGAACGCAAGCCGCGTCCCAAATCTGCTTTTCAAAGCCGATATTGCTGGTGTTTGTTTCAGCCATTTCCATATCTCCCAACTTTTGTTTTATATAATTATAGGCATTATATCCTATTTGCCGCTCAGTTGCAATGGGGCACAGCGGCCCACGGCATGGAAATCAACTTTCCTTGCCGTGGGCCGTTGGCCAAACCGATATATAAAATGGGCAAGTGCTCAAACCAGGCTCCACTCCAGGACATTCCGCACCAGGCGGCTCCCCACCGTGGTGCCCTCCGGCAGCAAAAACATCGCCACCTGGTTTTCCACGCCGCCATCGCTGGTCATATAGGCGTAGTCCCCGTCAATGCGATCCACCGTATAATAGACAGGTTCCATCATGATTCCCCTTTCAATTTCTTCAGAATCGCCTTGTCCGCCGGACAAAACTCGTACTGCGGGATCTCCTCTGCCGTAATCCAGCGGATGTCATTGTGCTCCAGCATCTGCGGCGTTCCTTCGCTGATCGCGGCGTTGAACAGCATCAGATGCACATTCAGATCCGGGTACTCGTGGTCTACCTCCATGAATACCTCGCCCACCGAAAGGGTGACGGCCAACTCCTCCCGGCACTCCCGGATCAGGGCCTGGTCCTTCGTCTCCCCGGGCTCCATCTTGCCGCCCACGAACTCCCACAGCAGGCCCCTGGCCTTGTGGGCGGGACGCTGGCAGATGAGGAACCTGTCCCCGTCCCAGATAAGGGCCGCCACCACTTCCGTCACTTTTTTCTCCATGCCGGCCGCCCTCCTTACGTCAATTCGTCAATCCGATCTTCAACTTCGCTGAGCAGGTCCTCCAAACTCTCGTGGGCGTCCGCCCATTGCTCAAACTCCTCGCCTGCCATGTCCTCCGGCTCGTCATCGTCCATATCGCACAGCCGGGCTTCCAGCTCCGTCCGGTACTTCTCCAGCTCCTCCAGGGACAGGCCATCCAACTCATCGCCCAGCGCCGCAAACCATTCCCCATCCCGTTTGGTAAAGCGGACAGTCAGCTCCAGATCCAGCGCCTGCTCCATTAATTTTTTGAAAAAGTCGATCATCATACCACCTCCAAGTACAGGAAGGATTTGATTTCCTGCCCTATTCGTGCTATCTTAGTTGACAGTATATCACAAATCTGCCGCCGGGGAAAGTCCCGGCGGAGATATTGAAGGAGCTGGTATCCATGGTCCGCGAAATCATGCGCGATGAAGCGTTTTTAGCTCAGAAAGCCGCGTCCGCCGCGCCGGAGGATCTGCCCGTTGCCCAAGACCTGCTGGACACCCTCGCTGCCCACAAGGACAAATGCGTGGGCATGGCGTCCAATATGATCGGCGTAAACAAGCGGATCATCGTTTTTGACAACGAGGGCACCTATATGGTCATGTTCAACCCGAAGATCGTCAAGAAATCTGAGCCCTATCAGGCGGAGGAGGGGTGTCTGTCCCTGTCCGGCGTCCGCACGGTCAAGCGCTGGAAGTCCATCAAGGTGCAGTATCAGAACGAGAAGTTCCAAACCCGCTTCAAGACCTTCACCGGCTGGACGGCCCAGATTATCCAGCACGAGATCGATCACTGCGATGGTATCATCATCTAGCACACCTGTAGAGCTGGGCCTGACCATCCCCCTCCAGCGGCATCTTGGTATCAAAGCCCTGCCTTATGGCCAGGCGCCGGACCGCCGCTTCTGCTGGGACCTCCACGTCATTCTCCTGAGGAGGCGGCCCTCCCTGCTGGCAGTTCACTATCATAGCCGGTATGCCTTCGTACTTTACGATCTAAGCTGTCTGAATTGGGA